>Ga0207428_10006434_pt1 | contig 10848 bp, 14 predicted proteins | sample RhiMethybrSRZTD1_FD_187600 | JGI IMG/M metagenome (GOLD analysis project Ga0207428, IMG submission 187600) | Populus rhizosphere microbial communities from Tennessee, USA - Rhizosphere MetaG P. TD hybrid SRZTD1 (SPAdes) (version 3) | ecosystem: Host-associated > Plants > Roots > Rhizosphere >... | reverse complement strand
CGTTTTGTAAAACCGCGAACAATTTTTAGGGGAAGATTGAAATGGATTTGAAGGATCAACAACTGGAGCGCTACGGCTGGAACGATTTCTTCGCCGCGCATTTCCGCGAATTTGCCGCGCAGGGTTACGTGGCCGGACGCGTCGCTCTCGAATACAACCAGTTCTGCCGCATCTACGCCGCGGGGGGCGAAATGTTGGCCGAAATCGCCGGCCGGTTGAGGCACGAGGCCGAGAGCCGCGCCGACCTTCCGTCAGTCGGCGACTGGGTCGCGCTGCGTATGGTCGAAGGCGGAAACAAGGCGGTGATCCATGCCGTGCTGCCGCGTCGCAGCAAATTCATGCGCAAGACCAAAGGATCGAAGACCGAGGAGCAGGTCGTCGGCGCGAACATTGACACTCTCTTTCTGGTCACGTCGCTCAATCAGGACTTCAACCCGCGACGAATCGAGCGGTATCTGGCCGTCGCGTGGGAGAGCGGCGCAAACCCCGCGATCCTGTTGACCAAGTCCGACCTCTGCGACGACGTGGAGGCGAAGGTCAAAGAGGCGGAAGAGGTCGCGGCCGGAGCGCCGATTCACGCCGTCTGCGCGATAAGGGGCGAAGGGATTGAGGCCCTCGATCAATATTTCGCCCCGGGCAAGACGGTCGCGCTGGTCGGGACTTCGGGCGCGGGCAAATCGACTCTGATCAACCGCCTGCTGGGTTTCGAACGGCAGAAGGTCAAGGAAGTCCGCGAACATGACGACCGGGGTCAGCATGCGACGCGCCATCGCGAACTGATCTCGACGCCGAACGGCGCGCTGGTTCTGGACACTCCGGGCATGCGCGAATTGCAGTTGTGGGACGTCGAAGAAGGCGTCGAGACGGCCTTCGATGACATAGAAGAACTGGCCGCACAATGTCACTTCAGCGACTGCCGGCACCAGACCGAACCTCGCTGCGCCGTGCGCGAGGCCCTGGAATCAGGCGCGCTCGACGCCGCGCGCTTCGAGAACTACCTGAAGATGCGGCGCGAACTCGACCACCTGGCCCGCCGCCAGGATCAACTCGCGCAGCGGGTCGAAAAAAACCGGTGGAAGAAACTCTCAAAGGCGGCCGAAGAGAGGTCGAAGTCGAAGCGAGGCGGGAAATAACGATTTAATTGCCGGGGGCGCGCTAGCGTATTCGGTCACGGCCGTACATCCAAATGAAAAACGATCTAGGGCGCTAACCGAGATCGGGGCCTTGCCGTGGTTAGCGCCCTGATGTCTTACTTTGGCTACTCGATTGCCTTCGTGGCTTCATCGAGCGAAGATTGAACTTGATCCGCCTTCAAATCAGTACGTGCATTTCGGTTTCCAACAGAAATTGCAAAACCGCACCCACCCGCAGACCGCTTCGGGAGGGCAAGTGAGAGGGCACACGCTCGGCGGCGGGGGGCAGGAGATGCAGCTGTTGTCCGCTGACACTTTCGGGCCGCCAGACAGCAGAACGACGTTTGCAATAATTAGCATAACCAATACTAACAGCTTACCGACCAGTTTTTTGCGTTCTCCGTTGATCATTCGCATTTCTCCATTGGGTTATGAGTGTTAGCAGGGTTGTCTGGTTGTGTCGCCGCAGGAGTATAGCAGGCCGAGCTAATTTCTCAATCGCCGATTAGCGTGACTGACGCGCTCCTCTTCGCTATGAGGTCAGCGTTTAGCGAGGCGGGCGCCGTAAAATTTGACGCCGAAAATCATCAACAGTCCGACGAGCAGGTAGACCACCGAATTCGCGCTCAGGCATCCGCTCATTCCGAAGACCGGCGCGGCCACGCCGATCGCATACGTCCCGACGCCGCCGCCCAGCCAGCCGATGGCGTTCATCACGCCGACCGCCGTCGCCCGTCGCTCCGGCCTGACCACGTCGTAGAGCGAAGCCCAGATGTTCGAATCATACATCCCTTTGAAATAACCGAAGCCGATCATCGCCAACACAAGCACGGGGATCGAGAGCGTCCATCCGGTGAGAAAAATGAACGGCGCCCCGGCGAATAATCCGACCGCCTGAGCCATCATGCGTCCGCTTCTATGCTTCCTCGCCAAACGGTCGGCCAGCACGCCGCCCGCGATCGCCCCCAGCATAGAAGCGATCTGCAAATAGAACGTTGCGCTCGCGCCCGCCATCGAAAGGCTCATCCCGAACTGGCGCTTCAGGTAGGTCGGCATCCACGACAGAAAAATCATCGCCACGAAGTTCGCCCCGACGAAGACCAGAATCAACACACGCGCCATCGGCGTCCTTACCTGGATCAATACTCCGGCGGCGGCCAGGGCGACCATGATCAATATCCGTTCGGCTGCGCCTTTTACGATGAACAACGTCAACAGGCTCGCGCCGATGTAGACGGGGATCACCAAGCGCGTCAGCGGCCGTTTAAGCAAGGATCTGATTTCCGCAATCAGGTCTATTCGGTCGAGGTTCGCCACGGCTTCCGCCTGGCCGCGCTGTGGTTCTTTGAGGAAGAAGAGCAACACGAGTCCGAGCGCCACGCCGAACCAGCCGAACAGATAGAAGCTCGACCGCCAGCCGAAATGATCGGCCATCACTCCGGCGACCGCGCCGCCGGCGATCGTCCCCGCGTAGACACTCGACTGGTGGACGCCCATCGCGCGGGACCGCGTGTCGGGCCCGTGGTAGTCGCTCAGCAAAGACATCGAGGCCGGGAAGTAGAACGCCTCGCCGAAGCCTTCCAGCGCGCGACAGATCACCAACTGGGTGTAGTTCTTCGAGAAGGCCGTCGCGACCGTGATGAACGACCAGAAAATCAGTCCGCCCAGAATGAGCGTCTTGCGCCTGAAACGGTCGCCGACCAGCCCGGCCAGCGGCGCGGCCGCGGCGTAAACCCACATAAACGATGCGCCGATGACGCCGAGTTGCGCGTCGCTCAACTGCATCTCGCCCTTGATAGGCTCGAAGACCGAGAAGATCGCCTGGCGGTCCGCATAATTGAAGAAGCAGATGAGCCAGAGCATCGCCACGACGAACCATTTGTAGCTGGTCTGCCCACTCTTCATCTCTGTGTCTCCGTATCTCTGTGGCCGATCAGGATCAGAATTCTCCACGCTTCTCGAATTTTCCTTTGACGTTTTCGCCGAATTTGCGCTTCGCAGCAGCAAGCCGAGCCAAGACCTCGTCTAGCGGCAGCCCGGCCGATTCGCGCGCGGCCGAGATCAGCGTGTGGCATTCGTTCGTATCCATGAAGCGCGCGGCATCGAGCAGCGGCGCTTCATCTTCTTCCGGGACGACCAGAAAGCCGTGTTTGTCGGCGTGAATCAATTGCCCCGGCTTCACGCGCCGCCCGAAGACTTCCACTTCGCAACCCCAACGAACCGGCCACGAATACGCATGACCGACGCACAACCTTCGTGCCAACGTCTTGAAACCCGCATAACACATCTCGTCAAGGTCACGTATACAGCCGTCCACAATCGTCCCGACGCAGCCCAGCGCGCGGTGTACATTCGCGTTGATCTCGCCCCAGAACGCCCCGACGAAATTCGGCTTGTCCAAATCCTGCACGACGACGATCTTCGGCCCCGGGACGCTCGCCAAGTAAGCGCGATATTCATCCCATCCATTGGGATTATTTTTCCGATGCTCGGGATTGCCCGGTTCGCAAACGACCGTTACCGCATAACCGACCATCGCGCCCATCTGCGGCATGAAATCAACGGTTTCTTCAAGGTTGAATCCGTCGCGCCCCGCGTCGCATCTCGTCACCTGCTCCCAACCGTTGTAGATCGTAGGCGTATTCCATCGGCGCAATTCCAGCAATTCGCCGTGCGTCAGGCGGCGCGTTTTCATCTCGCCATCCGGTGTGTCTTTCGTCGTAATCATTACTAATCACTCCTTCTCATTCGAACTCACACAATTCGATCCAACAATTCCATCCCGCTGACGAAGCGCCGCAGATTTTCGAGAAAATGTCCGACCAGATCATTTTGCTCGCGGACCTGACCGCCCGCCGAATGCGGCGTGATAAAACAGTTCGGCGCGCTCCACAACGGATGATCAGGCGGCAGCGGCTCCGGCGTAGTCACGTCGAGGTACGCCCCCGCGAGGCTCCCCCGTTCAAGCGCCGCCAGCAACGCCTCCTGGTCAACTGTCGAGCCGCGCCCGATGTTATAAAAGATCGCGCCCGGCTTCATCCGCCGGAACCTGTCTTCGCCGAAATACCCCGTAGTCGAATGGTTGGCAGGCAGCAGGTTGATTACGTGATCGGCACCCGGCAAAAACTTCGCGACCTGCTCTTCGGTAATGACCCTGACCGGCTCGTCGCCTTTGACGGTTCGCCGCACGCCGATCAGGTTCATCCGAAATGGCGCGAGCAATTCGCACAACCTGATCGCAATCGCCCCGAACCCGAAAAGCAGCGCCGTCTGACTGTTCAGCAAAAATGATTCACTTCGACGTCGCGCCCAATGCCAGGCGCGGTCGCCGAGTTGCGTTTTCAGCGATTCGGGCAAGCGTCGCGCAAAAGCCATCATCATAGCCAGCGCGTGCTGCGCGCACGGATCGTCGTACACGCCGGAACTGGTCGTCAACATCGCGCCGCGCGCGCGGAGAGCGGTTTTGAAATCGTCACGGTCGTACGCCGTGTAACCGGCGGTCGTCAGATGAATCCACTTCAGGTTGCTGAGCCGGATCGCCTGCTCCGCATCCGGCTGGCCAAAGGCGATGTCGGCGACGGCAAGTTGCGGATCAACCGGAGCCGCAGCCAAATTGGACTGATTCGTCTCCGCAGCGTATATCAACCGATGCGGCGCAACGTTTGCGTCCAGCTCCGCCCGGACTTCATCCGGAAATTTCGCGTTCGTCCAAATCGTCAATGCTGATTGGGTCATAAAATACGCAGGCGGTGAAGAAGAGATGATGATGCCCACTGGGAGCGCGGCCCATCCTTGCCTGATTGTTTCGGTCAGTCAGCTATTGCCGTAAGCCCGCCGCCCAGGGATGGGCGGCGCTCCCAGGGAATTTCAGAGAAGAGCGGTTCAAGTGGAAACTACTACTTGCTCGAAGGGGTTAATAAATTGATCCTCTCACCCTTGCCTTCGATCTCGACCTCAAGACCGTAGAAGTCCCACTTACCCATCCTTTTTGTGGCCAAAACATAAACCTTTCCCGACTTTTTTGGCCCGGAGACAGGAATGCGCATGTCGGCGCTCCCGGATGAATCGTTGATCTTTATACTACCGCTAATCAACCATCCCGGCTCAATAGGTTCTCCCAACTCTCGAATAACATCGGCATTTGATCTGGTCTTGTCTATTGCCTGTTGATACACGTACGAAGATTTTATTGATCCGAATGCGAGGTATGCGACCGCCGCTATAAACCCGACGATCATCAGGATCATGCTCAAACACCCGACCGGGACGAACCATTTCCAGTTCCTAACGAACCAGCCTTCCTGCCGAGGGGGATTCATAAAGCTCCTTGTAATTTTTTTGGCGCGATCATTCGCCAGGCCTGGCGCAGGTGAGAGGCGAGTTCTTCATCCAGAATGCGATTCAGGTGAATGCCGACCCAGCCACGCACGCCTACATAAGGCGGTTTGTAGAACTTTTCCGGTTCGGCTTCGATCAGCATGGATTGAATGCCGGGCGGCGCGGGACACAAGATGGCGATGCGCCCGTCGTTGTGATGATTGTTGGAGAACATCGCAAAGACTTTCTTGCCAACGAAGAAAGTCGGTTCGCCATGCGATAATTTCTCCCATGTCCCGGGCATCGCAAGACAGATGCGCCGAACTCGTTCGAGGTGGTCTTCCATAATGCGCCGCGCAGCCGCCCGCGCGCCGCGCAGTCGCTCGCGCGCGCCGCCGCGTCGTTCAGCCTTGATGCTCAGGGTGAGTGCAGCCCTTGAACTCTTTGAGGTAGGTGTTGCCTTTGTATTGCAGTTCGTCGTGGATGCCGATCTTGGAGGTGTAATAACCGTCGATGGTCATGTTTTTGATCGCCTTGAAGAACCTCTCCTCCGGAGTCTGCGGCCTGGCCTCGTTCTTGCTGATCTCGGTGAGGATGGCGATCTGCTTGTCTTTGGCCGCCTTGTTGAAAGAGGCGCCATTCTTGTCCTGGCTCAGTTTGTCCATGGCGGCCAGGCCGTCGGTCCAGGTCTTTTTGATCTCGGCGGACGACTCACTGATCATCAGGTCGATGAACTCAGGAACTTCGGCCTTGATCGCGCCCGGCGAATGTTCGTCGGTCGGGATGATAATCTCCGAGATCGTGGCGATGAGCGCCATCTGATCGCCGTTGAAGAATTTCGCCTTATATGGCGCCTTCTTCGGTTCCGTCTTAGCGGCCTGCCCGTGCTTGCCGTGATCGTGATCATGGTCGCGAGCGAGGAGGTTTGTGTTGAGCACCGGTAGGCTCGCGCCGATTCCGGCGAGGCCTTTCAGGGCGTCGCGGCGAGAGACGTTGTTTTTCTCTTCTGACATGGTCGTTGCCTCGTTGATAGGGAGTGGGGAATGGGGAGTGGAGAGTGGGGAGGGAAATCATAATTATCCCACTCCCCATTCCCCACTCCCCATTCCCGAACATTATTGATTCGGCTTCTCTTTCTTCTTCGACTCTTCTTTGTTCTCTTTGTTCTCTTTGTTCTCAGTGTCTTCGGCGCCTTTCTTCGCGCCTTCCTTGTAATCGGCCAGCCATTCGACGTCAATGTCGTCGGCCTTGCGGCGCTCTTTTTCGGCGATCAGCCACTGACCGCGCTCGTTCCACCCTTCACCGCCTGACGGCTGTTTGTGGCAATAAAGACAATTCTTCGCGCCGAACTTCACCGCCTTGCGCAAAAACGCCGGATAGGCCCTAGTCGAAAATGACGATCCCACCACTCCTGCGATGACGACAATTGCAATTGAAAGTTTGATTATTTTTTTGGTCATTGATCGAATTATCCCTCGAAGATTTTGCGAAAGAGATGTCGCCGGCCCGGGTCTTGCGGGGCGAGAAGCGCGCGTGAAAAACACTGCGCCGCGACTCGCTGCAAGTCTTCAAGCCAGTCTTCCTCGATCAGGTGGAACTTCGCGCCTTCCGGCTCAAGCTTGCGTTCGGGAAATTGATACTCCCATTCAACGAAGACCGCGTTACGCCAGAATTCATTGCGCCCGACGATTTCCACTCTGACTCGATTTGACATCCGGAAATTAACGACCCTAAAAGAGCTGGATCAATAAAACCGTAAAGGGTTGCGGCGATCCAACGCGACAGAATCTTAATTGCGAGAAGGCGGAGATGCAAGCAGACAGAGGGACCGCAGAGACGGGGCGACGGGGCGACGGGGCGACGAAAGAAGAGAGACGGAAGAAGAGAGACGGAGGGAATCCGAATCTGGATTTCTCTCTTATTTTGGTCGCCCCGTCGCCCCATCGCCCCGTCGCCCCGTCTCTCTTGATCACCCAACCCGCCTATGCTACGGTTCGCCGCATCACATCGCGATTTATCAATTCAATCCGAATTCAATTGGACATTTTTGTGCTTGGAGGTTGCGTGCAAAGGAAACTCTCTACTGCGAAGAAGGTCTACGACGCGATCATCATCGGATCGGGGGCGTCGGGCGGAATGGCCGCGAAGGAACTCTCGGAGCGTGGGCTTGAGGTGTTAATCCTCGAAGCGGGGCCGAGGTTGGATCCGAGGCGCGATTTCGCGATGAACAAGTTCGCCTACGACTCGATGTATCGCGGCTTCGGCCCGCCAGGCTGGAAGCAGAAAGAGCAGTGGATGCAGGACACGGCGGGCGAATTCAGCCGCCACTTTTACGTCAAGGACACTGAGCACCCCTACACGACCGATCCGGGCAAGCCGTTCCTCTGGGTACGCGCTCGCGTCGTCGGCGGAAAGACCCTGCACTGGGGGAGATTGTCTTGGAGATTGTCCGACCTCGATTTCAAAGCCGCCACGCACGACGGCTTCGACGTCGACTGGCCGATCGAATACGAAGAGATCAAGAAGTATTACGATAAAGCCGAGGAGTGGATCGGCGTCAGCGGCAATCGCGACAATCTGTGGTGGCAACCCGACGGAAATTACCTGCCGCCGATGGGGTTGAATTGCGGCGAACATTTATTGAAGAAGGGCGCGGCAAAGCTGGGCATCAACCTGATTCAACCGCGCGTGGCGATGCTCACCGACGTCAAACCGCACCATGCGAAATATGACCGCAAGAAATGCCATTTCTGCGGGAGCTGCGGCAACGGCTGCTCGGTCGGCGCGATGTTCAATTCCCTGTCATCAACTCTGCCCGCAGCTATGGCCACGAGGCGTTGTACGCTGCGGACCAATTCGATCGTCCGCCACATCACCGTCGACGAGAATACCGGCAAGGCCAAAGGCTTGGCGGTCGTCGACCGCGTGACGCGCGAGGAACTGGAATTTTTCGGGAAGGTGATCATAGTCGCCGCCTCGACGCTGGAATCGACGCGGCTACTGCTCAACTCGAAGTCGCGCCAACACCCGAATGGGCTGGGCAATTCTTCGGGCGTGTTAGGGCATTACCTGGTCGATCATTTCGGCGGGACGGGGGCTTCGGGCGTATTGCCGATGTTCGCCGGGCGCGACACGGTCAATGAGGACGGCAAATCGTCAGGCGTCTTCATCCCGCGATTCCGCAACCTGGATAAGGCGACCAAACATCCGAAATTCCTGCGCGGCTACGGATTCGAGGGAGGATCGGCGATCGGCTCGTATCCGGGCGTGGCCCGCCGGATCGAGGGCTTCGGGAGCGAATTCAAACGTCAGGTACGCCGGTGGTACGTCGCGCCAGTCGGATTGACTACGCGCGCGGCGATGCTTTCGCGATATGAAAACTACGTCGAGATCGATCCCGGCGGCGTGGTCGACGCGTGGGGCGTCCCCGTCTTGCGAATCCACATTCAACATTCCGACAACGAGCGCGAGATGGGCAAGGACGCCGCCGAGATGGCCGCGGAGATACTCACCCGCGCCGGGGCCGAACAGATCGGCGTCAGCGGCCAGTTGACCTTGCCCGGACGCATCATTCACGAACTCGGCACGGCGCGAATGGGAGACGACCCTAAGAAATCGATCCTGAACAAGTTCAACCAGATGTGGGACGCGAAGAACGTCTTCGTCACAGACGGCGCGGCCTACGTCGGATCAGCAAATCAGAACCCGACGCTGACCATCCTTGCCCTGACCATCCGCGCTAGCGAGTATCTGGCCGAGGAGATGAAGAGCGGTAATCTGTAGTTGCGCTAAGGAACCATACGAATGCTTACGCAAAAGAGAAAAGAGGCGAAGAAAATCCACTCCATTCATGTCTTGCCTAACAGCGCCGGCTTCGCCGGCAAGATCGAGGCCGGCGGATTGAGCCATCAGTTCTCCTTCACGCCGAAAACCGCCGCGACGTCGAACGGCAAACTGGTTTTGACTGGCGTCGTCAAAACGCAACTCGCGAGCGGCAGGCAGCGAGTAGCGAACGACGTCACGGCGACGCTGCTTGCGACCCAAGGCAGTATAACCAGCCCGCCCCCTATGCCAAGACAGTTCTCCGAGTCCCTGAAACCGCCCTTGCCGACTCCGAGTGGATCGCTGCCTCTCACGGATTCGACAGGCCATCTGGGGTCGGTGGCCGTGATGTATTTGCGATTGTCGCCGCTCGACGGTAGCGCGCTCGGCGTACCCGCCGATTTGAGCGCGGTTCAACTCAACGCCCGGCTATTCGCGACGTCGGAGATCGAACGCGACCTGCACTGGCTCTATTCGGCGCTGGTCGAAGCGACTCAGGGCGAACATAAGAATGAACGCCTGGCCGCCGACTATCTCGACGCGATCAACCGCATCTTGAAAATGTAGTCGCGCCTAAAGAGCTAAATACCAACCGTTTAGCCTCTCAAAGGACGTGTGAATACACATCTTCGGTAATGCTGGTCTGGGCATGAGCGGTGAATCAGCCAGGCGGTCGCCTGTAGTCCGACGCATAATCACCGCAAACACGAAGCTGGATCACAAGCCCGGATTTTTTTCTTCACGTCTCGAAAGCCAGATTCCGGGGTCATTTCAACAGCCACTCTTCCGCAGGATGCAAATCCGTAAATGCATCGACATCTACACCTCGATTACGAGCCGCCAGCGTGAAAAACTTTTGTGAGTCCATTTGCTCTGGTATCGCAATAAATGCGACTTTTATTTCGTGAGCCGCAAAAACCTGCGCCCTGTTCGCCGCCTGGAATCTTTCCACAAGGGAGATTTCCAACCTGGCTTTCGTAATGTCGATTAGAAGTTTATCTTTCTTCGTGCGCTTGCAATGTTCTGCAATTAATTCAAATTGCCGCCACACCTCTTCCGGCGCGCCTTCGCCAGTAAACCTCGCGGCGAGATAACCTGGCATTTCTTCCATCTGAAGTTGAAGGCTCATTTCTCCTCCGATTCCATCTTCGTCCTTCTACTGCGCCTGCTTTGCCTCGTCTAACATCGACTTGGCTTCTTCCGCCGTCGCACGAAGTTCTTCAACTGCGACATAGGTCTGATAGGCGGCCTGGCGTAATTCTTCCGCGCTGCGCCGATTCTCCTCGGCGGCGCGCCTATACACTTCCGTAACCTGGCGTGAGTCTTCGGCTGCGCTTCGTTCTCGCTCCGCCCGTTCCCGTCTTGCTTCGGCAGACTCGCGCGAGGTTTCCGACACTGCGCGGGAAAATTCCGCCGCCCGGCGGAATGCTTCCGCCTTTTGAACGTCATCCTCGCGTAAATTCGGATGCGGATTTGAAGCTGATGATTCTTGCTGTTTCATATTTGCCTGCTAACCTATGAACTTATGCGTATTATTGTTAAGTGCAAAAGTCGTGCCTGGCCAACTGAAATCAGC
>Ga0207428_10006433_pt1 | contig 10848 bp, 5 predicted proteins | sample RhiMethybrSRZTD1_FD_187600 | JGI IMG/M metagenome (GOLD analysis project Ga0207428, IMG submission 187600) | Populus rhizosphere microbial communities from Tennessee, USA - Rhizosphere MetaG P. TD hybrid SRZTD1 (SPAdes) (version 3) | ecosystem: Host-associated > Plants > Roots > Rhizosphere >... | reverse complement strand
GATTGCCGAGAAATCTTTCAACGCGCCGACATGCGTGGTCATCGGCGTACGTGCGCCGCCGAGGATGAAAACGTTCTTGGACATGAATTAGCTTTCTGCCTTTTGCCTTTTGCCTTCTGCCTTGATGTGAGCGGCGACGTAGTCGCCGGCAGCCGTAGTGCCGAGCGTGCCGCCGATGTCGGTTGTGGTCTGAGCTGACGCAATCGAGGCTTCGACGGCGGCCTCGATCGCCTTGGATTCCTCGCGCGCGCCGAGCGTGTCGAGCAGCAGCGCGGTCGAGAGAATCGCGCCGATCGGATTCGCGACGTTTTTCCCCGCGAGCGGCGGCGCCGATCCATGCACCGGCTCGAACAGCGACGTCTTGCCGGGATGGATGTTCCCCGACGCGGCCATGCCGAGGCCGCCCTGCAGCGCCCCGCCGATATCGGTCACGATGTCTCCGAACAGGTTGTTGGTGACGATCACCTGATACTGACCGGGATCTTTCACGAGAAACATCGCAAGCGCATCGATGTATTGGTGCGTCGCGGTGATGCCTGGATATGCGGCCGAGACTTCCTTGAACACGCGCTGCCACAGGGCGTGCCCCTGTTGCATCGCGTTGCTCTTGTCGGCCATGCACACCTTCGTCAGGCGATTCGCGTTGGCAAACTCGAACGCGTGCTTGATGATCCGGTGCACGCCCTTGTAGGTGTTGATCTCTTCCTGGATCGCAATCTCGTCGTCCGTGCCGGCCTTGAAGCGCCCGCCGATGCTGACGTAGACGCCTTCGGTGTTCTCGCGGAACACCACGAAGTTAATGTCCTTCCGCCCGCGATTCTTCAGCGGGCTCAGGCGATCGTCGAGCAGGCGCACCGGCCGGTAGTTCACATATAGATCGAGCTCGAAGCGCGTCCCGAGCAAAATATCGCGCGCGTGGCGGTTGTCCGGCACGCGCGGATCGCCGAGCGCGCCGACGAAGATCGCGTCGAACTCGCGCAGCATCTGGTAGCCGTTGGCGGGCAACGTCTCGCCGGTTTTCAGGTAATGGTCTGCGCTCCACGGCAGGTGCTCGAGATCGAAGCGGCGGCCGAAGGCATCGCCGACGGATTTCAGGACCTTCACAGCTTCCGCCGTGACGTCCTTGCCGATGCCGTCTCCAGCGATGACCGCAATCCTCATTCGTTTGCCAACTGCCAACCGGTCAACTGCCAACTTCGATGGCCATTGCCATGCCCATCCCGCCACTCACGCATAACGTGGCCAACCCCTTAGTCTTGCCCCGCCGCTGCAGCTCGTGCAAGAGGGTGACGACAATGCGGGCGCCGCTGCACCCGATGGGATGGCCAAGCGCGATCGCGCCGCCGTTGACGTTCAGCTTCTCAGCGGGGATGGGGACGTCCTTCAGCACAGCCAGGACCTGCGCCGCGAAGGCCTCGTTGATCTCGACCAGATCGAAATCGCCGACGCCAAGCCCGGTGCGCTCTTTGAGCTTCGCGATAGCGGGCACCGGCCCAATGCCCATGATGCGCGGATCGACGCCGGCACTTGCCCACCCGACGAGTTTCGCGAGCGGCTTCAGTCCGCGTGTTTTCGCGAAGTCCGCGGACGCCAGGACGAGAGCCGCCGCGCCGTCGGTGATCCCGGAGGCCGATCCGGCCGTGATGATGCCATCGTAGCCGTCGACTTTCGGGAACGTGAGCGGCAATTTGCGCAGCGCCTCGATCGTCGAGCCAAGCCGCAGATGTTCATCCGCTGTCACTTCGATGGATTTGCCCTTTTCGGCGATCGTCACCGGCGCGATCTCGCGCGTAAAGTGGCCGGCCCGCTGCGCGGCCTCGGCCTTTCGCTGGCTCTCGAGTGCAAATTGATCTGATTCTTCGCGCGTGATGCCGTACGTCCGCGCGAGCACCTCCGCCGTCTCGCCCATGATCAAGCCGGACAGCGGATCGGCGAAGCCGTCGCGATACATCGCGTCGACGAACTGGAAGTGGCCCATCTTGTGGCCCCATCGCGCGTCGGCCGCGTCGACGAGATACGGCACACGGCTCATGTTCTCGATGCCGCCCGCGAGGACGACGTCGGACTCGCCGAGCATGATGCTCTGCGCGCCGGACGCGAGCGCCTGCATGCCACTCGCGCACGCTTTATTGATCGTGTAGGCCGGAGCTGCATGCGGCACGCCCGCGCGATACGCGACCTGGCGCGCGGGATTGGGACCGACGCCGGCCGGTCGGCCGTGGCCCATCAGCACTTCGTGCACGTCGGAGGGCCCGAGGCCCGCCCGGATCAGCGCCGCCTTGGCCGCCACCATCCCCAGCTCGGCGGCGTGGACGTCCTTGAAGGAGCCTCCAAACCGGCCGATGGGCGTCCGGGCGGCGCCCAAAATCACCACGTCCCGCGCTGTCATCGTGCCGATAATATCAAACGAGTGTTCAAATTAGGGGGATCCAGCCTGCACGCCGTTGCTGCACCGGGGAGGGCCCAGCTCGGCGCGATCCACGGATTTGCACCCGAATACATGTCATCCGTCACAATAAAGTAGCCATTCGTCCCGCTTTTAGCCCCATTAAGCGCTAGAATTCTGAAGGCTCAAATTTGGTTGGGCCCGGTGGGCTGACTTTCCCATCCAGTTCGTGTTTCTTCCCTTATTGCGTTGTCTTTCCAAGGAGGAAAGGTGATGTTCGCAAGACCTTTCGCAACTCTATTAGTGATCGTCGCGCTGGCAGTTCCGGCCTGGGCGCAGGACCAGCGCGGTTCTATTGAAGGCGTCGTGAAAGACGCGTCGGGTGCGGTGCTCCCTGGAGCCACCGTCGAAGCCCAATCCCCCTCAGGCGTGATGAACAGTACGGTGAGCGACACCGTAGGTGTGTTCCGTTTCCCATCGCTGCCTCCGGGCCTCTACAAGCTGACCGCCTCGCTGCAGGGTTTCCAGCCGCGCACCGTCGACGAAGTGCAGGTCTACCTGGGCCAGATCAAGAAGGTCGACTTTGCGCTCCCGCTGTCGGGCGTCGCTGAAACGGTGGTGGTCACCGGCGAGTCGCCGATGATCGACGTGCGGCAGAGCTCGCGCGCGACGAGCATCCGTGCCGAGCAGGTCGAGTTGCTGCCGAAGGGCCGCGATTTCACGACGCTGGTCACGCAGGCGCCAGGCGCCAACAACGAATCGAAGCTCGGTGGTCTCTCAATCGACGGCGCCAGCGCCGGTGAGAACCGCTACATCATCGACGGCATCGAGACCACGAACCTGCAGAACGGCACCTCGGGCAAGAACGTCATCGTCGACTTCATCGAAGAAGTGCAGGTCAAGTCGAGCGGCTACACCGCGGAGTTCGGCGGCGCGACGGGCGGCGTGATCAACGCCGTGACGAAGAGCGGCACGAACGACATGCACGGCTCGGTCCTCTACAACTTCGAAGGCAGTTCGCTCGAGGGCGCGCGCCGTCCGACGTTGCGCACGAGCCTCACCAATTCGAACGCGGCGGAATACGTCGACTATCCGAAGGACGAGCGCGTTCGTCATGAACCCGGCTTCGCGCTGGGCGGCCCGATCATGAAGAACCGCATGTGGTTCTTCGGCGCTTACCAGCCGGCGTTGACGACCATCGACCGCACGGTGAACTCGTCGAGCGCGGTCAATCCGGCGGCAGCGAGCGCGGCCACCACGCAGAAGCAGACGGTGCACTACCTGACCGGCAACGTCACGTCGCAGTTGAGCGACAGCACGCGCCTGCGCATTGCCTACAACAACAGCATGTCGACGACTGACGGCCTGCTCGCGTCGCTGAACGGTCTCGACCCGGCGGGTACGCCGTACGGCAAGATCTCGGACTTCCCGAACCAGACGGTGTCGGGCAACCTCGATTGGGTGGCGTCGTCGAAGTTGCTGTTCGGCATCCGCGGCGGCTACTACACGTCAAATCAGGAGGACTCGAACGTTCCCGAGGTCCCGCTGATCCGCTGGACGAGCACTAACAACATCGGCTTGCTCGACGTGCCGGCCAGCCTGCAGCGCGCCACGGGCTTCCAGACGATTCCGACGAACGCGAACAGCAAGGCGACGTTCGACCAGCAGACGCGCATGTACTTCCAGGCCGACAGCACGATCTATGCGACGGCAGGCGGCATGCACCAGTTCAAGTTCGGCGTGCAGGCTGACCGCGTCGGCAATAAGGTGTTGAACGGCGAGACGCGTCATCGCGTGTCGATGTTCTGGAACCAGGCGCTGTCGGGCAATCGTGGCACCTATGGTTACTACTCCGTCCGCAGCAATGGCGCGGCGCCGCGGCAGGGCTTCATCACCGAGGGCGATATCCACACGGTGAACCTCGGCCTGTTCGCGCAGGACGCGTGGACGATCAACAGCAAGCTGACCATCAACGCCGGCGTCCGCACTGAGCGGGAGCGCGTGCCGACCTACTCGGCAGGCTCGGACATCCCGGAGTTCGGCATCGAGTTCGGCTTCGCCGAGAAGCTGGCGCCGCGCGTCGGCTTCGCCTACGACATCAAGGGCGACGGCTCGTGGAAGGCGTTCGGTTCGTGGGGCATCTTCTACGACATCTTCAAGCTCGAACTGCCGCGCGGCTCGTTCGGCGGCGACAAGTGGCTCGAGTACTACTACACGCTTGACACGTTCAACTGGCCGACGATCGACGACAGCCCGAACTGCCCGCCGGCGTGCCCCGGAACGCTGTTCCGCACAACCGACTTCCGTCATCCCTCGTTCGGAGCGGATGCGATCGAGCCGGACCTGAAGCCGATGAAGCAGCAGGAAATGACGTTCGGCCTCGACCACCAGTTGGGCGAGGTGAGTTCGGTGCAGTTGCACTACGTGCACAAGCAGGTCGACCGCGCCATCGAAGACACCGGCGCGCTCGATGCGAGCAGCAACGAGATCTACATCATCGCCAACCCCGGCGAGGGTCTCACGTCGCTGGCCTTCACGAACCCCAACGTGGCGCTGCCGAAGCCGGTACGCGACTACGACAGCGTTGAATTCGCCTATGAGAAGCGCATGCGCAACAACTGGTACCTGCGCAGCAGCTACCTCTGGAGCCGGCTGTATGGCAATTACTCGGGCCTGTCGCAGTCGGATGAAAACGGCCGCACCAGCCCGAACGTCGGCCGTCTGTGGGATTACCCGCTGATGATGTTCCAGGATGGCGGCGTCCCGGCATTGGGTCCGCTGGCGACGGATCGTCCGCATCAGTTCAAGACGCAGTTCATCTACCAGTTCCCGATGGGGACGAGCCTGGGTATCAACGAATACATCGCGAGCGGCCTGCCCGTGTCGCGTGAAATCGGCATCTACCCGGGCAACAACCTGCCGGTGAACTACCTCGGACGCGGCAGCGATGGCCGCACGCCGATGTACTCGCAGACGGACCTCTACGTGCAGCACACGTTCAATATGGGCGGGCGCAACCTGCAAATCAGCTTCAACGTCCTGAATCTCCTCAATCAGGACACTTCGGTCGGCCGCTTCTCGACCTACCAGCAGGGCAGCAACTCGGTGACCCCGGACGAGGCGGCGTTCTACAGCGGCCGTCAGACCCTGGCGTCGCTGATTCCCACGCAGGCCATAAAGGATCCCCGTTTCCTGATGGACGATCGATTCCAGGCGCCGATCGCCGCGCGCTTCGGCATCAAGTTCTTGTTCTAAGGACCCGGTTCGTGCAACATACGCCCCGCGAGCTACTCGCTCGCGGGGCGTTTTTCATTCCCGGAGTCGTGTCATGCGAATGCTTTGTGTTGCCCTCCTTGCACTCGTGGCCAGTGTCTCCCCTGCGCTCGGCCAGACCCCCGGCGATCGCCAGAAGGCGCGCGTCGCCAACAAAACGGGATGGGACTACATGCAGGCGGAAGCGTTCGAGAAGGCCGTCACGGCGTTCCAGGGATCGATCGAGCTCGATCCGACGTTCGAGATGCCATTTTACGGACTGGGCCGCGCGCATCTCGCACTGAAGCAGTTCGTCTCCGCGATTAGCGCTTTGTCGCGGTGCCGCGATCTGTATGAGGCGCAAGTCGGCCGGCAGTTCACGAATCGCCAAGAGGCGCAACGTTACCGGGAGAATCGCATCGTCGAGATCGACGAGCTGATTCGCCAGCTGCAGGGTGCACCGCAGACGGCCAGCGTGCAGGATTCGCTGCGCCAGTTGCAGGAACAGCGCCGGCAGATTCAGGAATTCATCACTCGCGGCAACAACATGACGATCACCAACGGCGTGCCGGCGTGGGTGTCGCTGTCGCTCGGCAGCGCCTACTTCCGATCGGGCAAGCTCGCCGATGCCGAGACCGCGTACAAAGCCGCGATCGACGCCGATCCGCGATCGGGTGAAGCGCACAGCAATCTTGCCGTCGTGTATCTCGAGACCGAGCGATTCGCTGATGCGCTGACGGAGATCAATGCCGCGAAGAAGGCGGGCTTCAAAGTGAACCCGGAGCTCGAGAAAGTCATTCGCGATAAAGCCAAATAGCCCAACGGTTTCCCGCCATTCGTCCCAGCAACTGGTACCACTCATTCAAGTTTTTGGGGCGTCATCTCGTTTCTTGGTTATTTCGTCCCAGCCCGCTCGCGGTCGATCCATTAACTAACAGAAAACAAACGACCTTCGTCACTGGACGAGTGGCACGCAGTTTCCTTTACTGAACGACTGTTCGAAGGTTTCGCCCCCGCGCGCGCCGCGCTTCGGCGGGACAGTCTGTCGTTGTTCATAAGAGGAGATGAAACACATATGCGTAAACGCACGAGTGCCATCGTCGCCGCGCTGCTGATTCTCGCCGGGTCAGCATTCGCGCAAGTCGCGACCACTGGCTCCATCACCGTCGTCATCCAGGACAAGGATGGCGGCCGGCTTCCTGGAGTCACGGTTTCCGCCGAAGCGCCCGATTCCATCACCAAGCGCACGGCAGTCACCGATGCAACCGGCACCGCGGTGCTCGAGGCAATGGCGCCTTCGAGCCAGTACAAAGTGACGGCCACACTGTCCGGGTTCTCCGATCTGACGCGCGAACAGATTCGCGTCATCACGGGCCAGACCGTGTCGCTGCCGTTGACCCTGCAGGTGGCCGGGTTGACGGAAACCGTGAACGTCGTCGCGACGTCACCGCTCGTCGACGTGAAAAGTGCGGTCGCGGGTCAGGACATCACGCTCGAACTGACCGAGTCGCTGCCCACGGGCCGCAGCTATCAAAGCTACCTGCAACTGGTGCCCGGCGTCATGCCGGACGATCAGCAGCAGAGCGGCAACCCCGCGGTGCGGTCGGGCCTGAACTACAGCGACATCGGCGGCAACGTCGGCATCTCGGCGGACAACGTCTATTACTTCGACGGCATTGACGTCACCGACCGCGTCACCGGCACGTTCGGCGCCAACCTCAACACCGAGATCATCCAGGAACAGCACGTCCTCACCGGCGCGATTCCGGCCGAGTACGTCGGCGCGCCCGGCCTCATCTCGAACGTGATCACCAAGTCAGGCAGCAACAACCTGCACGGCTCGGCGAACTATTTCGCTCAGAACGACAACCTGGTTGCGGAGAACAAGCACGCCAGCGCCGAGACGTTCTCGACCAAGGACACCGCCTTCACCATCGGCGGACCCGTTTATCGTGACAAGGCGTGGTTCTTCGGCAGCTACCGCTATCTCAATCGTCAGGACGATGTGTCGACGCTCGACACCAATCAGTTCATGCGCAGTGTCGACAACACGCAGCACCAGGGCTTTGCCAAGGGCAGCTGGGCGATCAGCAACGCTGACCTGATCAGCGGCACCTACCTGAGCGACCCGACGGAGGTCTCGGGCCGGCGCCAGCGCGACATCACCAACGCGCGCAACCGCGCCCGCGAACAGGGCGGCTCTCGTTACAGCGGCAACTACACCCGCGTCTGGGGCGGCACGCTGCTCGAGATCGGCGCCAACAAGCACAACGGCGAGGTCACCGACTTGTCGGCGATCCGTGAGTCGCGCAACGACGTGTTGTTCCAGACGGCGGACACCCGCGTCCTGACCGACGAACAGGTCGGCGGCTTCGGCCGCGACCTGATCGACCAGCGCGACAACAAGGCGCTTCGCGCCTCGCTGCAGCGCACCTGGAAGAACCACACGATCAAGGGCGGCGCCGAGTGGAACCGCGCCGACAACTTCCGCGACACGCTGTATGTCAACTCCAACGGTGTCACGACGCTGGCGGACAAGTATCGTGGCGTCGGCATCACCGCGGGGCAGATTGCTGCGGGCGGATGGTCGGGACTGCAGTTCGACGTCTCGACGACCAGCGACTTCAATGGACTGATCCGCACCATCGACAGCAGCAGCGATCGCGCCGCGTTCTATACGGCCTACGATCTCGATCGCAACGGCACTGTGTCGCAGGCGGAGTTGAGCGGCGCGCTGGCATTCGCAGCCGGCAACCCGAACGGCATCGGCGTGCTCTACGATCGCGACTTCCAGGCCGCGACCGGCCCGCAGGAGACGTTCTCGAAAGGCATGACCTTCTTCGTGCAGGACGAAGTCCAGTTCGGCAAGCTGACGCTGAACCTCGGCGTCCGCACCGAACGGTGGGAGCACTTCGCGACCACCGGCGAGAACATCTACACGTTCCCGTGGGAGTTCGCACCGCGCCTGAGCGCCGCCTTCGACATCCTCGGCGACGGCAAGCACAAGGCCACGGCGTTCTGGGGCCGCTACTACGACCCGGTCCGCAACAACATGACCAACTTCGCGGGCACGCTCACCGGCTCGATCATCGAAGAGCAGGTCTGGATCCAGCCGCTCAACAAGTTCGTCACCTACCGCACGCGCGGCGGTCCGGCGGTGCAGGACGCGTTCTTCTCGCCGACCACGCAGACGCCGTACACCGACGATCTGCAGATCGGTTACGGCGTGGATCTCGGCAACAACATGAGCTTCGACGCCCAGTACTACAACCGCCGCAGCCGCGACATCCTCGAAGACTACGACCTCGAGCTCTACGCGGACCCGAACGGCTACCCCGGACCGATCAACGATCCGAATTCGCTGTTCCTTGGCTACGAGTACTTCGGCTACACCGCGAACCCGGGATCGAACTTCGTCATCGGCACGCTCGCCGGCGGCAAGCGCGATTTCAACGGTCTCGAGTTCGTGTTCCGCAAGCGCTTCGCCAACCACTGGCAGCTGCTCTCGTCGTACAACTGGATGGACGCCAAGGGCAACACCAACTCCGACTCGAACGCCGACTTCCAGGGTGACGTGGACTACCTCGATCCGCGCGCTCCGAACCAGTTCGGCACGCAGCCGGGGCTGATCCGACATCTGGCGAAGGGCGCGGCGTCCTACACGTTCGACTTCGGCCTGCAGCTGGGCGGCACGTTCTCGTGGAACTCCGGCACGATCGCGAGCCGCACGTTCCTCGCGTCGCAGCGCAACCTGCCGGTCCGCGTCAGCGCGGCTGAGGCGTTCTCGTTCGCGGGCTATACCAACCGCTGGCTGGCGCCGAATTCCGTGGGCTCGCTCGAGAACCCGGCGTGGGGCAAGGTCGATCTGCGCGCGCAGTACAACCGCCGCATCACGAGCGACGTGGACGCCGAGTTCTTCGTCGACGTGTTCAACATCACCAACAACCAGGCGTCGATCCGCAACCAGGATCTGGTGGCCGGTTCGGGCGGCAACGCGTTCGGCAGCGAGATCCTCTGGGTCGAGCCGCGGCGCGCGTTCCTCGGTGCTCGCGTGAAGTTCTAAGCGCAGACTTCTCGGAAGTCTGGGGGGCCGGTGCGAGTCACCGGCCCTTTTTTTTACCTCAGATGTTTTCCGTGTCGATCTGCGCCCGCTGTAGCTTCCCGCTGAAATCGACGTAGATCGACTTCCACTCCGAGAACACATCGAGCGCCGCGAGGCCGGCTTCGCGATGGCCGTTGCCGGTGGCCTTGGTGCCGCCGAACGGCAGGTGTACTTCGGCGCCAATCGTCGGCGCGTTCACGTAGAAGATGCCGGTGTAGACGTCGCGCATCGATCGATACGCGCGATTGATGTCCTGCGTATAGATCGACGCCGACAAGCCAAACGCGACGTCGTTGGTGATGGCGATCGCTTCATCGACCGACCGGCATTTGATGACCGAGACCACGGGGCCGAAGATCTCCTCGCGGGCGATGCGCATCGACGGCGTGACGCCGGTGAAGATCGTCGGCTCGTGAAAAAAGCCGTTGGCATGCGGGCCCGACGTCAAGCGCCGCCCGCCGCACGCGATCGTCGCGCCTTCCTGCCGGCCGATCGCGACGTAGCTCATCACCTTCTGCAGCTGCTTCTCGCTGATCGACGGTCCCATCTGCGTGGCCGCATCGAGACCGTCACCGACGCGCAGCGACGAGGCGCGCTTCACGAACTGCTCGACGAACCGATCGTGGACCTTCTCGTGAATGATCACGCGGCTGGCCGCCGTGCAGCGCTGGCCGGTCGTTCCGAAGCCGCCCCACACGCAGCCTTCGAGCGCGAGCTCGAGGTTCGCATCGTCCATCACCATGATGGCGTTCTTGCCGCCCATCTCGAGATGGACCTTCTTGAAGAACGGCGCGGCGTTCTGGTTCACCAGCTTGCCAACCGCGGTCGATCCGGTGAACGACACCACCGACACATCAGGATGCGTGGTCAGCGTTTCGCCGACGGACGGGCCGCCCGTCACCATGTTGACGACGCCGGCCGGCACGCCGGCTTCTTCGAGCACCTTGATGAAGTTGACGGCCGAGAGCGGGGTCAGCTCCGACGGCTTCAACACGACGGTGTTGCCGCAGACCAGCGCCGGGATGATTTTCCACGACGGAATCGCCATCGGGAAATTCCACGGCGTGATCATCGAGCACACGCCGATCGGCTGGCGGATCGACATCGC
>Ga0207428_10006421_pt1 | contig 10861 bp, 7 predicted proteins | sample RhiMethybrSRZTD1_FD_187600 | JGI IMG/M metagenome (GOLD analysis project Ga0207428, IMG submission 187600) | Populus rhizosphere microbial communities from Tennessee, USA - Rhizosphere MetaG P. TD hybrid SRZTD1 (SPAdes) (version 3) | ecosystem: Host-associated > Plants > Roots > Rhizosphere >... | reverse complement strand
AAGATGATCGCGCCGAAGCAGTGACGACGACTGCGACGCGTCAGCGTCAGAATCCTTTGCCGAGCCTCTCCTGCAGCTTGTCGCGATAGCCACGGCTCAGAGGCAGTCGCGTGCCATTGCGCAGCACGACGACGTACTCGCCGTTGAACCAGGGCTGCAGCTCTTTGATCCGCTCGGTGTTGACGATGCGGGAACGGTGGATGCGGACGAAGCGGCGTGTATCGAGCCGCGCCTCCATGTGCGTCATCGTCTCGCGGAACAGGTGCGCTTCCTCGCCGAGGTGCAGACGGACGTAGTTGCCGGCCGCCTCGATCCAGTCGAGATCCTCGGTTCGCAGGAAGAACACGCGGCCGCCCGACTTGACGACGAGGCGATCGAGCTTCGGCGCTTCCGGCTTGATGTCGTTGACGAGCGCGAGCAGCCGCCGACCGAGATCGCCGGCGCGCCGGCGCTCGAGCGAGGCGCGGGCGTGCTTCAGCGTCTCGCGGAAGCGATCGCGGCCGAATGGCTTCAACAGGTAGTCGAGCGCGTGCACCTCGAACGCGCGCAGCGCGTACTCGTCGTAGGCGGTGACGAAGATGACGGTCGGCATCCGGTCGGCGCCGATCGCGTTGATCACGCCGAACCCGTCGACGCCGGGCATCTGCACGTCGAGGAAGATGAGATCGGGCGTGTGATGCTGAATCGCCGCGACCGCCTGCGCGCCGTCGCCGCACTCGGCAACGATCTCGACGTCATCCTCCTGCTGCAGCAGCGACAGCACGCGTTCGCGCGCGATCGGCTCGTCGTCGACGACCATGGCTCGAATCTTGTTCACGCCACGCTCTCCATGGGGGACCCTGGGGCGGAAGACTCGGAGGAGGGGTCGGGCATCTCCGCTTCGGACACGAACGGAATCACGATCGTCACCGCCACGCCGCCGCCGGTTGGCGACTTCAACTCGAAGCGGTGATTCGAGCCGTAGAGATGCTGCAGGCGCGAGCGCGTATTGCGCAGACCAACGCCATCGCCGGTGCCGCGCCGTTCGGGCTGCATGCCGACGCCGGTGTCACGCACCTCGAGGCACAGTGACGCGTTCTCGCGACGCGCGACGATGTCGACGCGCCCTCCCCCGATCTTCGGGGCGATGCCGTGGCGCAGCGCGTTCTCGACGAGCGGCTGCAGCAGCAGGTTCGGCACCGGCGCGTCGAGCGTTTCAGGCTCGACCTCGAAGTGCACCTGAAGGCGCTCGGCGAAACGCGTGCGCTCGATCTCGAGGTACTTGCTCAGGAAGTCGAGTTCATCGCTCAGCGGCACGAGCTGCGTGCCGACGCGATCGAGCGTCAAGCGGAGCAGATCGCTGAGGCGCTCGAGCATCGCATCGGCGGCGTCGATATCGCGGTGCATCAGCGCCGAGATGGTGTTGAGTGTGTTGAAGAGAAAGTGCGGGTGCAGCTGACGCTGCAGCGCCTGCAACTGCGCCTCGGCGAGACGCGTGCGCAGCTGCGCCTCGGTCAGCTCGCGTTCGCGCGACTCGCGATGGAAGTCGAGCGCGTGACTGAGGCCGATGACCGCCCAGTAGGTCATCATCTCCCAGTCGAAGTTGAGGAAGAACAGCGTCTGGAACTCGCGCACCCACGAGACGTCGCGTTCGGCCAGCACCTTCAGGATGAACACGCGGCTCGTCACCGTCAGCACTGCGTGCGCGAGCGTGGAAACGATGACCGCGACGACGTGCGCGGCGGCCGCGCGCTTCCAGGTGTGGCGGCCGAAGCGGTAGCGCCGCGCCATCCACAAGATGCCCGGCACGAGGACCGCCCACGCGTACCAATACGTGACGTTCAGCGCCAGCAGGATGTGGAACGGCTGCTTCCGGTCGGTGAAGAGCGTGATGTAGTTGTAGGCCTGCAGGCCGGAGAAGATGCCGAAGGCGGTGGCCACGGCGAAGATCCGAAACAGACTGATGCGCCGTGGGGAATCCATCCCCTAAACTTTCAGCCGAGGTGCGTGGCGCGTCAAGGGTGGCCCGCCCGTTCGTCCCAGGCTGGAAGCCGTTCGTCACTGCGAATCCCGGCACGGACATCGAAAACTCGCGTCCGAGCCCCTGTCCCGCCGAAGCCGCCAGGGGACGACGGCGAGGAACCGTCGGCGAAGGCGACCGATCCGAGCCGGCGGCCATCCCAACGATAGGATCCGGTGGTGGCCGTCTTTTCCGTCTCCTCTGCCAGCCACGAACGGCTGGCCCCCTATCGCAACCTTCCGGACGCGGAACTCCTGGCGCAACACGGCGTGTTCGTCGCGGAGGGCCGGCTCGTCGTTCGGCGGCTGCTCGAGAGTCAGCTCGTGACGCAGTCGGTCATGGTCACCGAACCCGCGCTGGCGTCGCTCGAGGACGTGCTCGCGCGCCACGACGATCTGCCGGTGTACGTCGTGCCGCAAGCCGTCATGAACCTCATCACCGGGTTCAACATCCATCGCGGCTGTCTCGCCCTCGGCCAGCGGCCGGCGGCTCGCTCGGTTGCCGATCTGACGCACGTCGCGCAGCAACTCGTGGCGATCGAGCGTGTCAGCAATGCCGACAACGTCGGGGCGATCTTCCGCAATGCCGCGGCATTCGGGATCGACGGCGTCCTCGTCGGGCCGTCATGCACCGACCCGCTCTATCGCAAGGCGATTCGCACGTCGATGGGCGCGGCCTTGACGATGCCGTTCGTCGAGGCGGAGCCCTGGCCGGGCGTGCTGCAAGACCTGCAGACCGACGGATGGAACGTGATCGCGATGACGCCATCGCCGACCGCGCTGCCGCTGGCCGACGTCGCACGTGTCGTCGGTGGCCACCGCGTGGTGGTGCTGGTCGGCCATGAGGGCGAGGGCCTGACACAGGACTCGCTCGCGGCGAGCAGCTATCAGGCGCGCATTCCGATGGCGGCTGGTGTTGATTCGGTCAACGTCGCTACTGCTCTCGCGATTGCTCTCTACGAGATCAATCGCGAGCTGTAATGCAAAATGCAAAATTCAAAATGCAAAAGGGGCGGGCGCGAACGAGGAGCGGTTGAACTCTTTGCATTTTGCATCTTGCATTTTGAATTACTGCCCACCCCCAGCCCCCCGCCCTGCCCTTCGCTGCAGCAGTTGCCGTAGACCCGGGCCGTTGAACGCCCGGTCTCTGATGTGCGCGGCGATCGCCTGCTGGAGCTGCGGCAACTCGCCGCGATTGGCGGCTACCACCTGCAAACCGATGCTCCCCATTTCGTCGGTCGACTCTTCACCCCAGTAGACGCGCACGGGCGGCCGGCTCGGGTTGCGCTTGTTGGCGGCCGAGTTGTCGTAGCTCACGGTCACGTCGAGGCGCGTGCCCTTCGGCAGTGCGACGAACTCCTTGAAGCGGTACCGCTCCTGCCAGGAGAAGTCCCAGTCGCCGATCGAGAGCAGCGTCTTGACCGCGCCATCCGGCAGCGTCGCCTTCATGGTGAACTCTTTCGCGAGATAGTGCGCGTGGGCGCCGACCGCGAATGCCCGCACGTCGATCGGGATCACGAACGAGTCGCTGATCGTGTAGCGCTCCTGGCCGGCGGGGATGTCGACGCCTTCGAACACGCCGAACACCGGTGGCAGCTGAATCGACGTGAACGCCTGCGTGGGCGGCCCGGACGCGAAGTAGAGGCCCACACTCGATTTCTCGCGTTCGACCTTGCCGCTCGGATGAAAGTGCGTCGACAGGATCAGATCGGATCCCTTCGGCACGAAGAACGCGAGCCCTGACGGCAGCTCGAGCGCTCGGCCGCCGAGTGCCCAGCCACCCAGGCCCGCCGCTCGCGCGACGCCGTCGGCCTGCGCCCTCGCATCGCCGTTGCCGAGAATCGCCGCGAGCCCACGCCCCTGACCCACGACGCGTCCGCCGCCCATCCCACCGGGAAACCCGGGCACGGCATCGAGGGCGTCCTGCTCGCGCGCGCCACCGGAGGCATCGAGGAAGAACAGGCTGTGGTGCACGACACTGCGCGCCGACGGCCTGAAGTCGATCGCGCGCACCCACGTATCGCGATCGAGATTCAACGGCACGACGAAGTTGCGGTAGACATCGGGTCCCTTCGCCGGCACCTCGAACGCCTCGCTCATGCTCACGGCGAGATCGGGCGTGCCGAGCTGCCACCCTTCAGTGAACCGCGGCAGCGCCGGCGTCTTCGCCGGATCGCCCTCGGGCGCGCCATCGGCGACCCATCGCTGGATGATGGCGATCTGCTCGTCGGTGAGCCGTCGCGCATTCTCGAAGGCGAAGTCGCTGGGCCCCGCCTTCCACGGCGGCATCACCTTCGACGCCGTCGCCGAGGCGATCGCCTTGGCCAGCGGCCGCGCGTCGCGGTAACTCAGAAGTGAGAACGGTGCCGCTTCCCCCGGCCGATGGCACGATATGCAGTTGGCGAACACGATCGGCGCCACGTGCTCACTGAACGTCACCGGTGTCTGCGCCTTCGACACGACGGTCGTGCCGATGAACACCGTAGTCCCAACAGCGGTTGCGACGAGTAACGCTAACGCCCTGAATGAAGTCATGGCCGCGCTCCCGCATCAGTTTACGGCGAACTTACACCGAAACGGAGACTACGGAGAAACGGTTCACACGGAGAAACGGAGCAACGGAGGTCGGACGGAGGCGACCGCTATCGAGCCAAATCGGTGCGGGTTGGGCGCCGGCCGAAGGCCGGCACGCGCTTCGCGCGTGGAGCGAGAGAGACGGCAAGATCACAAGCACCACACGAGCGATTCTCGGGTGCTTGTGATCTTGCCACCTCTCTCGCTCCGTGAGCCCAACCCGCGCAGAAGGTTGGCAGCAGGCTTCTCCCTCCGTACTCCGTTGCTCTGTTCCTCCTGTTAATCCGTTTCCTCCGTGACCCCCGTTTTCAAGAAACATGTAACGCCCTTTTCAGCTGTCTGCAAACGACACATATACTCGTTTCGTGTCGTTCGATGTGGTTGGCGTCGGCGAGAATTCCGTCGATACCGTCTTCCGGTTGCCCGGCGCGGTCGCGCCAAACGCCAAACTCCCGATCCTCGCGCGTCAGGTCTCGCCGGGCGGGCAGGTGACGACCGCGCTGGCGACATGTGCGTCGCTCGGCATGAACGCGGCCTACATCGGCACGTTCGGTGACGATGAAGAGGGCGCCATGCTGCGCGAAGCGCTCGAGCAGTACGGCGTCGACACGAGCCATTCGGTCGTGCGTGAAGTACGGAATCGATCGGCGATGATTCTCGTCGACGAGCACTCCGGCGATCGAACGGTGCTGTTCGAGCGCGACCCACGCCTGGCCCTGCGCCCCGACGAGATTCCGACCGGAGTGATCGCACGGGCGAAATTGCTGCACATCGACGATGTCGACCCCGACGCCGCGATGGCCGCCGCGCAGGTCGCGCGCCGCGCCGGCGTCGTCGTCACCAGCGATCTCGATCGCGTCGCCGATCACACCACCGCCGTGCTCGCCGAGGTGTCGGTGGCGATTCTCGCCGAGTCACTGCCGCCGGCGCTGACCGGCGAACGCGACCCCGAGCGTGCGCTGCGCGCGCTGCGGCAATCGTGCGACGCCGTCCTCTGCGTCACGCTTGGCTCGCGCGGGTCGATGATGCTGATCGGCAACGAGCTGCATCACGCCCCCGCCTTCCCCGTCACCGTCGTCGACAGCACGGGTGCCGGCGACGTCTTTCGCGGCGCCTTCATCTTCTCCATGTTGCGCGGCGACGTCCCCGACGAGATCCTGCGCTTCGCCAACGCCGCCGCCGCCTTCAGCTGCACGCGTGAGGGCGCGCTGAACGGCGTTCCCGCGTTGTCCGACGTGATCGCCTTACGCCGCCGAACTCGATAACCCCGTCGCGGCGCTTCCCCCGCGTAACGGAGTTAACTGGGCAACAGTTCACAAAGAGAAACCGTTGCTCTCTCTTGACCTCTGTGCCTGGCATCACTGGAAATCGGCCGTTGGCGTTGGCCAATCCGTCTGGTAGCATTCGCGCACTATGGCGCTCAGACACTCTTTCCTTGCGTCGTTGGTCACGATCTTCGTCCTCGTGCCGGCCGACATGACGTTCGCGCAGCGCGGACAACAAACGCCACCGCCGCCATCGCCATTGGCCGCGGGGCCGCAGGTGCTCGACGTGCAGGGCGGGAAGATCAAGGTCACGGCGATCGCGACCGGGCTCTTCCATCCGTGGGGACTCGCCTTCGTCGACGCCAATACGATTCTGGTGACGGAGAAGAACGGCAAGCTGCGCCTCGTCAAGAACGGGGTACTCGCGCCGCAGCCGGTTTGGACGTCGCCAACGCCGCCCGGTCAGGGCAACGACGCGCTCCACTTCGTGGCACTCCACCCGGACTTCGCGCAGAACCACCTCGTCTACGTGTCGTACCCGAAGCAGGGTGAGAAGGGGTCCACACTCGGGGTATCACGCGGGTTCTTGAAAGGCGACGTGCTTGGCGACGTGCAGGAGATCTTCGTCGCCGATGCGTGGGAGACGGGCGGCAACCTCGCCGGACGCGTGTTCTTCGGCAAGGACAAGAACCTTTACGTCACGATCGGCGATCGCGATCGCATCTGCTGCAACGAGCAGCAGAAGCGTCCGGACGGATCGGATGACAACAGCCTGCGCATGAAGTCGCAGACGCTCGACAATCACGTCGGCAAGACGCTGCGTCTGCGTGACGACGGCGGCGTGCCGAAGGACAACCCATTCGTCGGCAAACCGGGCGCCAAGCCGGAGATCTACACCTACGGTCACCGCAACGGATACGGCCTCGCCGTCCATCCCGAGACCGGCGAGCTGTGGCAGGCGGAGATCGGGCCGATGGGCGGCGATGAAGTCAACATCCTGCAGCCCGGCCACAACTACGGCTGGCCGCTCGTCTCGATGGGCCGCAACTACACCGGCACGCTCGCCTCCGATCAGCCGTTCGCACGGCCGGGCATGGACAACGCGCGGATGTTCTGGGTGCCGTCGATCAGCCCGTCGAGCATCATGTTCTACACGGGCGACAAGTTCCCGCGCTGGAAGAACAACCTGTTCGTCGGCGCGCTGACGACGCAGCAGTTGATTCGTGTCGCCTTCGGTCAGCCGTCGCAGGCCGAGCGCCGCGAAGGCCTGCTCGCCGGCATGCGCGTCCGCGTCCGCGACGTCCAGCAGAGTCCCGACGGCTACATTTACGTCGTCACCGAGGGTGCAAGCGGCGGCACCGCTACGGACGGGATGGTGTTGAAGATCGAGCCGGCGGACTAGAACCGGTGTCGATTGTTGATTCGTTGATTTTTGATTTTCGAATCGTTGTTGATTGTTGATCGGTGATTGTCGATTGAGAGCGGGGTTGAGCGTCACAACCAGCTCGTTGGGTTTTCAATCACCAGTCACAAATCAACAATCAACAACGATTCACCAATCAAAGATCGAGAAATCATCAATGAGATCGGCGGGTCCCCCGCCTCTACGACGATCGCAAGGCATCAATCGGGTCAATCCGCGTCGCCCGCCACACCGGGGCCGCGCACGCCAGCATCGCGACGATGAGCAAGACGAACGGTACGGCGACGAAGGTCATCGCGTCGCGCGTCGATACGCCATAGAGCAGCTTCGCCATCGACTGCGACAGGAAGAACGACGCCAGCAGGCCGGCGACGAGACCGCCGACCGTCACCGCCAGCGCCTGCCGCCCGACCAGCGCCAACACGTCCTGCCGCTGTGCGCCCAACGCGGTTCGCAGCCCGATCTCGCGCGTCCGCTGCGACGTGGTATACGACAACACGCCAAACAGGCCCACGCCGGCGATCGCCAGCGCGCACACGGCAAACCCGACGAGGAACACCGCATACGTGCGCGGGCCCGCCAGGCTCGCCGCGACGAGGTCCTCCATCGTCATGACCGAATCGATCGCCAGCGAGGGATCCTCGGCGCGGACCAGCGCGCGCGCATCGCTGGCAAGCGCCGCCGGATCGTTGTTCGTTCTCATCACGACGATCAGATCCTCGAGCGGATTCGGCCACTGCCGGTGCGCGAAGAACATCTCCGCCAACGGCGGATCGAGCACGCCGCCGAACGTCGAGGACGGCTCGTTCGCGTTGCTCCCCTGACGCATGTCCTCGACGACGCCGACGACTTCCCATGTCGGCCGGTCCACCAGATTGAGCGCGAGCCGCTGGCCGACTGCGCGATTGTCGAGGTACCGCGTCGCGAACGTGCGATTGACGACGACCACCGGCGGTGACGACTCGGTCTCGGACGCGCCGAGCACTCGCCCTTGCACGAGTCGCAGCCGCATCGCGGGGAAATACTCGGGGCTCACCGCGCGCATCGTCGCCTGCACTTCGACCTTCGTGGACGGGTCGCGTGGCAGCGCGAGGTTCATCCCGCGAAAGCCTCCCGACGTGACGAATGGCAGTGCGTTGCCGAAGGCCACCTCGCTGACGCCGCGCATCGCCAACAGGCGCTGCTGCAGTCGATCCAGCATGTCCTTGTGAGCCGCGAAGGTGGATCTCGGCGGCAGCGGGATGCGCATCGTCAGTACGCCGCGCGGATCGAACCCGCGATCGACGTTGACCAGCGCCGTGAAGCTCCGAACCAGCAGCGACGCCCCGACGAGCAGGATGCACGCGACGGCGACCTGCGACGCCATGAACACCGTGCGCAGCCGCGCCGTCGGCGTCCGCGTCACCGGAGACGTGGTCGCGACGCCTTCACCGAGTGCATCGGCGGGATGCTCGCGCCGCCCGCGAAATGCGGGAACCATCCCGCACGCCAGGCTGGCAAGGCACGCGACCGCACAGGCAAACGCCGCGACACGCCAGTCGAGTCGGACGTCCTCGACGCGGGGAAAGCCCGCGGGCAGGAGCGCCGGAAGAGATCGATGAAGCAGCAGAGCGGCGGACAGCCCGGCGGCCGCGCCGGCCACTCCGAGCATGGCGCTCTCGACGAGCCACTGACGAATCAGACGCGCGTGCCCGGCCCCGATCGCCGTTCGCACGGCGATCTCGCGACGGCGCTTCGCCACGCGCGACAACTGCAGCACGATCAGGCTGGCCGTCGACGCCACGAACAGCAGGCCGACGGCGGCGAGCAGAATCAACAGCGCTGGACGGACTTCAGCCGTCAGGACGTCGATCGCTGGAGCTGCTGACATCGCCGGAACGCCGTTACTCCCGAACAGCGCGATTGCCGTCTGGCGTAGATCGGGCGCACCGCGCACACGCGACGTCGCCTCGGCAGCGGCCTGCTGAACGGTCGCATTCGGACGCAGACGCGCGAGTGCCGAGGACAGGGTCAGTCGAATGACACCACCCTCGCCGCGAACGGCAGGTGGATTGAAGGCCGTCCAGGCGTCGATCTCGGGTGTGGGGAACCCGAAGTCACGCGGCATGACGCCGACGACGGTATGCCCACGCCCCTCGAGACGGACCGATGTGCCGACGATGTCGGGACGCCCGCCGAATCGGCGCTGCCACAGGCCATAGCCGAGGAGCACCGCGGAAGACTGTGGGCCGACGGCATCCTCGTCGAGAAAGAGCCGTCCGATCTCAGGGCGGGCTCGAAGGACTCGGAAGAGACTCGGCGTGACACCGGCGACCTCGAGACGCTCGGGATCGCCGTCGCCAGACAGGGTCATCCGCCGGCTTCTGAACCAGCTGCCGATCTCCTCGATTGTCGACGGGTTGTCGCGCCACGCGAGGTAAGCCGCATTCGAAATCGTCCATGGGATGCGTGACACGCGGCCGCCACGCGTTTCCTGCAAGCGAATCAGCCGGTCGGCGCCGGGCCACGGCAGCGGGCGCATCAGCACGCCATACGCGAGGCTGAAGAACGTTGTCGTCGCACCAATACTCAGCGCCATCGTCAGGATGACGACGGCCGCAAACCCGGGGCTGTGCTTCAGCATCCGCGCGGCGAACCGGAGATCCTGACGCCCATCCTCGAGCCAGCCGAACGATCGGGCGTCGCGGTGCAGGTCCTTCGCAAGCGCAACGCTGCCGATGGCACGCCGCGCCGCCAGCTTCGCCTCGTCCGCGGACATGCCGCGCCGCCGATGTTCATCCTCGAGCATCGCGAGATGTGCATCGATCTCGCGCGTGAGCTCTCGATCCGCGCGGTCGCGGCGGAAGAGATTGAGGAGCTGTGAAATGAATCGTCGCATTGACGCTCACTCGTAGGGGCCGCCTTTAGGCGGCCCGGTGAGGGCCGGCTTAAGCCGGCCCCCACGTACCTACTCCGCGCGCAATGCCTCGACCGGATCGATCGACGCCGCGCGACGGATCGGGACAAGGCATGCGACCGCCGCAACGGCGCTGATCGCACACACGATCAACGCGAGGGCGAGCGGGTCGGTCATTCGCACCGTGCCCGCGACAGCGGCCGGATTGAATAGTCGATCGAACGCCAACACGAGGACGAGTCCCAGGCCGAGGCCAATCGCAAGCTGGCTGAGCACGCGCCGCAGCACCAGCCATCCGATCTCGGCGGCCACGGCACCGAGCGCCAGTCGAAGCCCCAGTTCGCGCGTCCACCGCTGGACGGTGTGAGCCGTGACCGCATAAATGCCGATCAGCGCGAGCACGAGTGCCACGATCGAAATGCTCTTCACGAGTGCGTCGCTCATCCTGGTGAGCCACTGGCCGTTGCGCTGAACCTGTTCGAAGGTCATCACCCGGTACAGCGGAAGGTTGGGATCGAGCTGCGCGATCTCGCGCCGCAGAGTAGAAACCGGGGTCGTGGGGTCTCGAGGCGTGCGCACGACGATTGCCGTCGTCTGCGATGGCGCAGGCCGGAACGGCAAGAACACGACCGGGTCGGGGTCGGCCCCACCCACCTGCTGGCGGAAGGTCGTCGTCACGCCGACGATTTGTCGCCACGGCGTTTC
>Ga0207428_10006414_pt1 | contig 10862 bp, 6 predicted proteins | sample RhiMethybrSRZTD1_FD_187600 | JGI IMG/M metagenome (GOLD analysis project Ga0207428, IMG submission 187600) | Populus rhizosphere microbial communities from Tennessee, USA - Rhizosphere MetaG P. TD hybrid SRZTD1 (SPAdes) (version 3) | ecosystem: Host-associated > Plants > Roots > Rhizosphere >... | reverse complement strand
CAACGGGATCCGGCCGAAGGCAGCGAGCCTCGACGAATCCGCCGCGCGCGTCGTCGACCAGGTCCACGAGCTCCTCGCGGCCGGCGTCCCCGCGAGCCGGATCGCTGTCGTCGGCGCCTCGATGGGCTCCGCGATCGCGCTCCGCGCATCGCTTCGGCTGCAGAACGCCGACGTCAGCTTCAGCCTGCTCGGCGCCTGCATGTCGATGAACGTGCCCGAGCTTCTCGCCGAGTACGGGCAGCGGCCGGCCGGCCGCATCCTCGCGATCCGCGAGAAGAGCGACGAGATGAGCGAGCCCTGCCCGCCGTGGACGGACGACGCCCGCTCGCGCGCGACGCTCACCGTGCGCGAGCTCGTGACCGAGACCGGCCTGCGCCACGGTTTCCTCTACCGGCCGCTGCCTGAGTGGGTCGAACCGGTCGTGGAGTGGTCGACGCGTCGTTGACGGCCCGGCGAAACGCGCCCCTCAGCTCGTCCAGCGCGGCTTGCGCTTCTCCAGGAACGCGCCCAGCCCTTCCTGGCCTTCCGCCGACGCGCGTCGCTCCGCGATCGCGTGGATCGTGAGCTCGCGCACCTCCTCGCCGGATCGACCCGCGACGCTGCGGATGAGATTCTTGGCGGCGGCGATCGCCCCCGGGGCGCCTTGCAGCAGCTCCCGCACGCGCGCGGCAACCGCCGCGTCCAGCTGATCCGCGGGCACGACCCGGTGGACCAGCCCGAGCGTCGCGGCCCGCGTCGCCCCGAAGCGCTCGCCGGTCAGGAACAGCTCGCGCGCGGCCGAGACCCCGATCTTGCGGATCACGTAGGGCGAGATCAACGCTGGCACCAGGCCCAGCCGCACCTCGCCGAACGCGAACTGCGCGTCCTCGGCCACGACGGCGATGTCCGCCGCCGCCACCAGCCCCGCGCCGCCGCCGAGGGCGGCGCCCTGGACGCGCGCGACGACGGGCTTCGGCGAGGTGTCGACCGTCTCGAAGAGATCGCGCAGCGCGCCGGCGTCGGCGAGGCTCTCCTCGCGCGAGAAGTGCGCCGCCGCCTTCATCCAGGCGATGTCGGCGCCGGCGCAGAACACGGCGCCCTGGCCGGCGAGCACGATCACGCGGACGTCCTCGCGCGCGGAGGCGGCGCGAACGCTCTCGCGCAGCTCGTGCGCGGTCGGGCCGTCGAGCGCGTTGCGCGCGTCGGGCCGCGCCAGCGCCACGTGCGCCACCGGCCCGTCCAGAGTCAGTGCGACGCGCGCCTCGCCCATGGCCCGGCCAGTATGCCACGGCCGACCGTCACGCTCGGCCGCGGTTACTCGCGATAGAGCCAGGCGCCGACGAGCGTCCCGATCGGAGCCTCCAGCAGCCCCCACGCCACGGGCAGGAACGCGAGCTTCGGCGTGATCAGGCCGGCGAAGCCCGCGCCCAGGTAGACGCCCGACCAAAGGTGTGCGAGCACGAAGACCGCGAGGCCCGCGCAGAGCGCGGTCCTTGGTCCGGCCCCGTAGCGCGGACGAATCGCGGCGTAGAGCCAGACCGAGGCGATGCCGAGCACGAACGTCATCGCGACGAGCGCGGGCAGCTGCCAGGGCTGCTGGGCCTCGGGGAGGCCGAGCGCCTTCAGATGCGCGACGCCGTCCGCTCCCAGCATCCCGCCGTGGAGCGCGGCCTCGCTCACGTTCATCACCAACCCGGCGGCCAGGCCGCCGAGCACCACGCGTGCCCAGTTGATCCCCATCGGTTCCCTCCTCCACGAGGCGCACTTCCGGCGCATGAAGAGGTATTAGCCGTTCGCCCGCGAGTCTTTGAGCTCAGCGCGCCGCGCGGACGAAGGCGGGGCCTCGGAGGACACGCCCGGGACGGGCCCCCGTCATGCGGTCGCCGTCCAGCACCGGCTCCCCGTTCACGAGCACGAGCGACACGCCCTCCGCGTACTGATGGGGCTTCTCGTAGGTGGCGCGGTCGCGCACGGCTGCCGGGTCCAGAACGACCACGTCGGCCTTCATGCCGGGCCGCAGCAACCCCCGGTCGGCGAGCCCGAGCCGGGCGGCGGGCAGCGACGTCATCCTGCGGATCGCCTCCTCGAGCGTGAGCAGCCGCTTCTCGCGCACGTAGACCGCGAGCACGCGCGCAAAGGTGCCGTAGCTGCGCGGGTGCGGCGCTCCCTGGCCGAACGCCGGGATCTCGCCATCCGAGGCGATCATCGTGAACGGCGCGGCCAGGATCCGCTCGACGTCTTCCTCCGAGATGGCGTGGAAGATCGCGGAGGCCCCGCCCTTCTCCGCGATCTCCAAGCTGAGCTCCGCCGCGCTCTCGACGGTCGACGGCACGCCGCGGCCCTCCAGGATCGAGGCCAGCGACCGGCCTTCGAGCGAACGGTCGAAGCCGCAGGCCGCGATCCGGATGTTGCCGGGATCGCCGCCGCCGCGCTCGTTGCGGATGCGGTCCTTCACGACCTCGAGGATGCGCGCGCGCTGCTCCCTGTCGGCGAGCCGCTCGCGAACAGCCGCGGCTCCGCCGACGAGCGACCACGGTGGCATGAGCGCCGCCGTGAGCGCGGTGCTCGAGGCCGTGTACGGATACTGATCGACGGTCACGTCGACGCCGCGCTCGCGAGCCTCGCGCACCAGGCGCAGCGAGTCGGCGCTCTGGCCCCAGGCGGCGCGGCCGATCATCTTGTGGTGCGTGACCTGCGTCGGCAGCCCGCCCTGCTCGCCGATCGCGATCGTCTCGCGCACGCTGTCGAGCACGCCCTTCGTCTCGTCGCGCATGTGCGAGATGTGGATGCCCCCGAGCTCGCCCGCGACGCGCGCGAGTGCCACCACCTCGTCCGTGCGCGCGAAGCTCCCGGGGACGTAGAAGAGGCCCGTGCTCAGGCCGAACGCGCCGTCGCGCATCGCCTGGCGCACGAGCTCCCGCATCCGCTCGAGCTCGGCGTCGGTCGGCGCGCGGTCGTCGCTGCCGATCACCGCGCTTCGGATCGAGCCGTGGCCGACGAAGCTCGCCAGGTTCACGCCCGGGCGAAGCGCCTCGAGCTTGTCGAGGAACGCGCCGAGCGGCAGCGGCGACGACCCGTCCGGCCCTTCGACGAGCGTCGTGACGCCCTGGCGCACGTAGTTCTCGGCGGCGGGCCGTTCGAAGATCCCGCCGCGCGCGTGGCTGTGCAGGTCGATGAATCCGGGAGCCGCCACCTGCCCGCCGGCCTCGATCACCCGCCGCGCCGTGCCCGCAAGCCGCGGCGCGACCGCCGCGATCGTGTCGCCGCGCACCCCGACGTCCGCTCGGAACCAGGGCGCGCCGCTGCCGTCCACGACGCGGGCGTCGCGGATCAGCAGGTCGTACTCCTGTGCCCGCGCGCTGCCCGCGGCGAGGCACACGGCGGCGGCCAGCCGCAACACCGCTCGCGAGTGGAGCTGGGGGCGCAGGACCTAGAACACCACGCGATTGCGGCCGGCCCGCTTCGCGGCGTAGAGAGCGGCGTCGGCGGCGGCGAGGAGCGCCGCGGGCTCGCCGTCTTCCTTCGGCACCGTGCTGGCGCAGCCGATGCTCACCGTCACCCGCTTCGCCGCGGGCGAGCTCGCGTGCGGGATCGCGAGAGCCTCCACGCGCTCGCGCACCCGCTCCGCCAGGCGCGCCGCCTCGTCGGCGCTCGCGAGCGGCAAGAGCGCCACGAACTCCTCGCCGCCGAAGCGCGCCGCGACGTCGGCGGCGCGCCCCAGGCACGACGACAGCGTGTCGGCCACGCGCCGCAGGCAGGCGTCCCCCTCCAGGTGGCCGTAGGTGTCGTTGAAAGCCTTGAACGCGTCCACGTCGATCAGCATCAGGGACAGCGGCCAGCTCGAGCGCGAGCCGCGGCGCCACTCGACGTCGAAGGCCTCGTCGAAGCGGCGCCGGTTGGCGAGACCGGTCAGGCCGTCGACGTGCGACAGCCGCTCCAGGCGCTGGTTCGCCTCCTCGAGCTCGCGGGTGCGCTGCTCGACGAGCCGCATCAGCGTGGTCTCGCGCGCGCGGGCGCGCCGCTCGCGGATCCGGTCGCCGCTCGCGATCGCGCCGGCGACGCCGAGCAGCGCCAGCGCGCCGAACCACCAGGTCCTGTAGAAGTGCGGCCGCAGGCGGAACGAGAGCGACGCGCCTTCCTCGTTCCAGACGCCGTCCTCGTTGGCGGCGGCGACGCGGAAGCGGTACTCGCCCGGCGGGATGCGCGTGTAGTAGGCGTTGCGCCGCGCGCCGACGTCCACCCAGTCGCGGTCCAGGTTCTCGAGCTTGTAGCGGAAGCGGACGCGCTCCGGCACGCCGAAGGCCAGCCCCGCGTACTGGATCTCGAAGCTCTCCGTGCCCGGCTCGAAGACGGAACCGTCGCGCGGCGGCACCGGGCGGCCGTCGGCCACGAGCGACTCGATCACGACGGGCGGCGCGAGCGGGTTGGTCACGAGCCGCCGGGGGTCGATCTCGACCAGCCCCTCGACGGTCGGGAAGTAGAGGCGGCCGTCGGCGGCACGCCAGCCCGCCGGGTGGTTCGCGCCGTTGCACTCGCGGTTGCGCATGCCGTCCTCGACGCCGTAGGACACGGGGCGCAGGGTCTGGCGCTCGCCGCGGTCGAGCGCGTCGAGCTCGGCGCGCGCCACGCGGAAGATCCCCTTGTTGCAGCTCATCCAGAGATTGCCGAGGCCGTCGTCGAGGATTCGGAAGATCGCATCGTCGAACAGCCCCTCCGCGCTCGTGTAGGCCTTGAAGCGGCCGTCCCGCATCCGGTTCAGGCCGCCGCCGTATGTGCCGACCCAGAGCGTTCCGTCCGCGTCCTCCAGCAGCGCGTTCACGATGTCCGCGGAGAGGCCGTCCTTCGTCGTGAAGGCGCTGAAGGCGCCGTCCTGGAAGCGCAGCAGCCCCTGGCCGTCCGTCGCGATCCAGACCGCTCCCTTCCGGTCCTGGAGCAGCGCGTGGACCGCGTCGCTGCGGAAGCCGTCTTTCGGACCGAAGACGCGGACGCGGCCGCGTTCCATTCGCCCGAGGCCGCTGCCGCGGGTGCCCACCCAGAGGCTGCCGTCGCGATCCGCGAGCAGCGCGCTCACGGAATCACCCGGCAGCCCGTCGCGCGCGGTGTAGCGCGTGAAGCGCTCCCGCTCGAGCTTCGCGAGCCCGCCTCCGCGCGTCCCGATCCAGAGCGCGCCCGCCGCGTCCTGCTCGAGCGCCTGGATCGCGTCGCTCGGCAGGCCGTCGCGCGTGGTGAAGTTGCGGATCGTGCCGTTGCGGATCCGGCTGAGGCCAGAAGCGCTCGTCCCCACCCACAGGTCTCCCTCGCGGTCCCCGAAGACGGGCCAGACGATGTCGCCCGCGAGCCCTTCGCGCGTCGTCCAGGTCACGAAGCGGCTGTCGGCGAGGCGCGCGAGCCCGCCGTCCTGCATGCCGACCCAGAGGTGCCCCTCGCGGTCTTCGGCGAGGCGCAGCACCATGTCGTTCGAGAGCCCCTGGCGTGTCGTGAACGTCTCGAAGCGCGTCCCGCGCAGGCGGGCGATCCCGCCGCCTTCGGTTCCGACCCAGAGGCTCCCGTGGCGGTCGCGGTGAATGGCGTGGACCCGGAGGCCCGGCAGACCCTCCGCGGGACCGAAGAGCGCGGTCGCGCCCTGGCGCCAGCGCACCAGGCTGCGCGTGCGGCCGGCCCAGACCGAGCCGTCGGCGTCGAGCCACAGCGTCGAGACGGGACCCTCGCCGGGAATGGGCAGCTCCACCGCCTGCGGCTCGCCGGGTGGGACGCGGTACAGGCCGCGCGTGGTGCCGACCCAGACCGTCCCGTCGCGCGCGCGCTCGAGCGCGCGCACGCTCTGATCCGCGAGCTGCGGCGGGCTCAGGGCCTTTCCGTCGCGCCAGACCACGAAGCCGTTGTCGGTGCCCACCCACAAGCGTCCGTCGGGATCGCTCGCCAGCACGCGCACGCGGTTGCCCGGAAGGCCGTCCTGCATGCCGAAGCTCTGGAAGACGCCGTCGCGCAGGCGCGTGAGCCCGCCGCCCTCGGTTCCGATCCAGAGCGCTCCCGCCGCGTCCTGGTGGAGCGACAGCACGCGGTTGTGGTGCAGCTCGCGGGTGTTCGAGCGGTCGAAGACGACGAAGCGCTGCCCGTCGAAGCGCGCGAGGCCCTCCTGCGTGCCGAGCCAGAGGTAGCCGTCTCTCGTCTGCAGCAGCGACTCGACCGAGCTCTGCGGCAGCCCCTCGCGCGTGTTCCAGGCCTCGTAGCGGTACTGCGTGATCGCGCGCGCGGGATCGAGCGCGAGGACCGGAGCCGATGTCAGGAGCAGGGCGATCACCGGAGCGATGCGGCGCCGTGAGAGCCACGGGTAGCGGGAGACGAGGGCCACGGCGCCGCTTAGAACCGGAACACCCCGAACCGCGTTTCGGGGATCGGGGCGTTGAGCGCGGCCGAGAGCCCGAGCCCGAGCACGGTTCGCGTGTCGGCGGGCGGGATGATGCCGTCGTCCCAGAGCCGCGCGGTCGAGTAGTAGGGGCTGCCTTCCGCCTCGTACTTCGCGAGGATCGGCGCGCGCAGCGCCTCCACCTCCTCGGGGCTCATCGGCTTGCCCTGGCGCGCGCGCTGCTCCTGCTTCACCTGCGTCAGCACCGAGGCCGCCTGCTCGCCGCCCATCACGCTGATGCGCGCGTTCGGCCACATCCAGAGCTGGCGCGGCTGGTAGGCGCGGCCACACATCCCGTAGTTGCCGGCGCCGAAGCTGCCGCCGATCACCACCGTGAACTTCGGCACGTCGGCGTTGGCCACGGCGTGAACCATCTTCGCGCCGTCCTTCGCGATCCCCTTCTGCTCGTACTCGCGGCCGACGATGAAGCCCGTGATGTTCTGCAGGAACACGAGCGGCACGCGCCGCTGGCAGCACATCGAGATGAAGTGGGTCGCCTTGAGCGCGCTCTCGGAGAAGAGCACGCCGTTGTTCGCGAGGATCCCGACCGGGTAGCCCATGAGCCGCGCGAAGCCGGTCACGAGCGTCGTTCCGTAGAGCGCCTTCCACTCCGCGAAGCGGCTGCCGTCGACGATCCGCGCGATCACCTCGCGCACGTCGTAGGAGCGCCGGAGGTTCGCGGGCACCACGCCGCCGAGCTCCTTCGGGTCGAAGAGCGGGTCCTCCGGCTCGTCCACGTCCCAGGGAGCGTCCTTGCGCGACGTCAGCGTAGAGACGATCTCGCGCGCCCGCAGCAGCGCGTCGGCCTCGTCCGTCGCGTAGTGGTCGACGACTCCGGAGGTGCGGGCGTGGACGTCGGCGCCGCCCAGCTCCTCGGCGGTCACCTCCTCGCCGGTTGCCGCCTTCACGAGCGGCGGTCCGCCCAGGAAGATCGTGCCGCGCCCCTTCACGATCACGGCCTCGTCGCTCATCGCCGGCACGTAGGCGCCACCGGCGGTGCACGACCCGAGCACCACGCTCACCTGCGCGAGGCCGGCGGCGCTCATGCGCGCCTCGTTGTAGAAGATGCGGCCGAAGTGGTCGCGGTCCGGGAAGACCTCGGCCTGGAGCGGCAGGAAGGCGCCTCCCGAGTCGACGAGGTAGAGGCTCGGCAGCCGGTTCTCGAACGCGATCTCCTGCGCGCGCAGGTGCTTCCTCACCGTGATCGGGAAGTAGGTGCCGCCCTTCACGGTCGCGTCGTTCGCGACGATCATCACCTCGCGCCCGCTCACGCGGCCGATGCCGCAGACGAGCCCCGCGGCGGGCGCCTGACCTTCGTAGAGCCCGTACCCGGCGAGCGCGCCGATCTCCAGGAACGGCGAGGCGGGATCGAGAAGCTTCTCGATCCGCTCCCGCACCATCAGCTTGCCCTGCTCGCGCTGGCGCCGCACGGCCTCCTCGCCCCCGCCCACGCGCGCCGCCCGCAGCCGCTCGCCGAGCTCGGCCGTGAGCTGGTCCATGCGTCCGGCGTTCTCCTTGAACTCGTCGGAAGCCGGGTCGATGTGGGACTCGAGAACGCTCATCCGGCGTCAGTCCCCGAGGGAAATCCCGATCTCGCGCGCGGTGTGGATCGTGTCGCAGTCGACCGGGACCTGCTTCAGGCGATCGGTCGCCTCGTGCAGGGGCACGTAGCGGACCGTGGGCGGGTCGAGCGCCACCATCACGCCCGACTTGCCGGCCGCGAGCGCCCGCACCGCCGCCGCGCCGAAGCGCAGCGAGATCAGGCGGTCGAACGTGGTCGGCGAGCCGCCGCGCAGCAGGTGCCCCAGCACCACGAGGCGCGTGTCGCGCTTCGTCAGGTGGAGGATCTCCTCGGCGACGCGCGCGCCGGCTCCGCCCAGCCGCTCGGCCTGGCCGGCCTTCTTCTCGATCACCAGGTGCGAGCCGCCCTTCGGCTTGGCGCCCTCGGCGACCACCACGATCGCGAAGCCGCGGCCGCCCACGTAGCGCTCCTGGATCTTCTCGGCCACCTTGTGGATGTCGTACGGGATCTCCGGGAGCAGGATCACGTCGGCGGTGGAGGAGACGCCGGCGTTGAGCGCGATCCAGCCCGCGTAGCGTCCCATCACCTCGACCACCATCACGCGCCGGTGCGAGGCGGCCGTCGAGTGCAGCCGGTCGATGCACTCGGTCGCGAACGACACCGCGGTGTCGAAGCCGAAGGTGACGACGGTCTTCGACAGGTCGTTGTCGATCGTCTTCGGCACGCCGACGATGCGGACGCCCTTCTTCGCGAGCGCGTTGGCGATCGTGAGCGAGCCGTCGCCGCCGACCGCGACCACGGCGTCGATGCCGGCCGCGGCGAATCCCTCGATCAGGTCGTCGCAGCGGTCGACCTCGATCTCGGTGCCGTCGTCCTGCCGCACCGGGTACTTGAGCGGGTTGCCGGCATTCGTCGTCCCGATGATCGTGCCGCCCAGGTGCGTGATCCCCCGCACGCGCTCGGGCGTGAGCGGGATCAGCCCGCCGTCGTCGGGGTACTCGTCGCGCAGGAAGATCCCGTTGTAGCCGTCGCGGATCCCGACGGCCTCCCAACCGAGCGAGTGGGCGCAGAGGGCCACGGACCTGATCACGGCGTTCAGTCCGGGCGCGTCGCCGCCGCCGGTGCTGACGCCGATGCGGCGGATCCCGCCGCGTCCGGCGGTCTTCTTGCTGGTCACTCCTCCTCCCGGTCGGGCTCAGTATAGCCGGGCGGAGAAGACGACCGCCTCGGGTTGCCGCCCCTAGTCGAGGCCGAGCTCCGGCGCCTTCTTGAAGACGGCGAAGCCCAGCAGGCAGCCGATCGCCAGGTAGGTGTAGGACTGCACGAAGGCGGCCAGGAAGCGGCCGGCGAGCGGGATCATGCCGAGCAGGGTGACGAGCACGACCTCGACGAGCGCGATCAGCGTGTAGATGGCCATCGCCGACCAGTAGGTCCCGCCCATCCGGAGGATGGCGCCGATGCCGGCCAGCGGGTTCAGGGTCGCGAGGAAGCCGCGCGAGATGGCGGCTGCCACGAGCGCGACGGGCGAGTAGAGGATCTTCCAGACGATCGCGAGCACGAACGCGGCGAAGACCCATCCGGGAATGCCAGGCTCGTGGTACGCCTCATCCAGCCCGACGGGATGCGATGCGGCGGCTACGGCGGCCTCGTCCCCGGCCGGCTCCTCGCCTTCCGCGTCTTCGTCGGCCTCGGCGGGCTCGGCCGATGCGAGGTTGCCCGCAGCGGCTTCGTCGTGGAGCGCCTGGAGCTCGGGCGAGAGGGTCGGCGTGGGAGCGGGAGCGGGCTCGCCGGTGAGCGCGGCGGGCGCGCCCATCGCCGCCAGGATCTCGTTCGGCGGGTGCAGGAACGACAGCGCCAGCAGCGGCCCGGTGCTGATGAGGAGCGCCGCGAGGCCGACCCGCATCGGCTGGATCAGGTCGCCGACGTCCCCGACGTTGGGCATGAAGCTCTTGAGGTCGCCCAGCGAGACGCGGTTGATCGCCGTGAAGGCGTAGGCGTAGAGCAGGCCCTGCGAGAGCAGGATCGCGAGCCCGGCGCCGAACGCCGCGAGCGATGCCGCCACGGAGAACACGCCCACGAAGACCGCGAGCAGGACGTAAGCCGTCATGTCCGAGAACGGATAGCTGAGCACCGTGGAGAGCTCGTCCATGAGCGGGCGCGCCCGCATCCGGGCCTGCGCCTCTTTCGCGTCCTGCTCGGCCGCCGAGAGGCAGAGCACGTCGCAGGCCGGGCAGATCATCGCCGTGCCCTGGGTCTTCACGCACTCCGCGCACCAGCCTTTGCCGCACTGCGAGCAGATGCCGAGCGATGGCACCGACGTGTGGGTCGCGCAGCGGCGCCAGGCGCTCGCGGCGGAGCGGGCGGGACGCGGCGACGCGGCCGGGCGCGCTGCCGTCGCGGTCGGGCCGGCGGTTCGCGCCGCGGGCGCCGGACCGGCTGCAGCCGTCGGACGCGGGGCGGGCGCGGCCGCAGCGGGGCGCGCATCCGGCGACGCGCTCGCCCGCGCGGCGGGCGCGGGCTTCGGTGTGGGCGCCGCAGGCGTGGACTTTTGTGCTGGAGCGGAAGGCGCAGTGTCGGGCAGGGGCGCCAGCGCCAGTGTGGCCTCGGCCACGAGGAAGACGGTCTCGCACCCGGCGCAGCGGGCCTTGAGGTCCGCAACGCCTTCCTTTTCGGGGGGGACCCGAATCGCCCGGCGGCACTTCGGACAAAGCACCGTCACGCGGCCGCGATTATAGCTCTCTCGATCACCGGGTGGCGAGCGAAGCCCGACTCACTCGGGCGTAGCGAGCGGGGGTCAGAGGGGCGACACAGCAGCCCCGGATACTAGAGCTAGAGGATGGCTCTTTTCTCGAACGAGCGTGTGCCGAGCAGTGTGAAGACCAGCAGCCATCCCAGAAGCCCCGCGAGCAGGAGCACGGTCGGCATGTGCGGCGCGTCGGGCGTCACGGCCAGCCG
>Ga0207428_10006403_pt1 | contig 10879 bp, 7 predicted proteins | sample RhiMethybrSRZTD1_FD_187600 | JGI IMG/M metagenome (GOLD analysis project Ga0207428, IMG submission 187600) | Populus rhizosphere microbial communities from Tennessee, USA - Rhizosphere MetaG P. TD hybrid SRZTD1 (SPAdes) (version 3) | ecosystem: Host-associated > Plants > Roots > Rhizosphere >... | reverse complement strand
GCGGTCTGAAAGCCGCATGTGACGCTGGCAGGCGATCACGCGAACGCGGGCGAGCCGCGCCGCCGCCGCCCCGAGCAATCCGGCGTAAAAGTCATGCGCATGCAGGATCTCCACCTGCTTCCTGACCATCCAGTCGCGCAGCCTCATCAATTGTTTCGCCGCGTTGGCGTTGTAAAAACTCGTCAATGGGAATTGCGGCGCGTGAGGGAATATCGCCGCTACCTCCTGGTAAAGCGGCCCCTCGAGTCGCAGCGCCGCCAGACTCACGTCGAAACGCCGGCGGTCAATTCGCTTGAGCAACTCCACCGCCTGCCGCTCGGTGCCGCCCACCTCGAAGCTGGTGATCAGGTGAAGAACTCGCGGTTTCTTTGTCTTCCCAATCACACGCGGCCGTGTCTCGGGAAGCTCCACACCCGTAATGTCTGTGCCCAATAATGAGTTCATCATTTCTGTCGGTTAATGGTTGGTTACCCTCCAACAGCCGCCGCGGTGGTTTCGGTCAGATGATTAAGTCCCACGCGCTTGGCTCCCGTGAATCGCGTCTCCGGCTGCCGATCAATGAATGCGCGTCGCCAAAGTTCCAGCACGAACAGGCTCCAGAGTTGGCGCGAGTGGTCTCGCACGCCGCGCCGGTGTTCATCCAGTATCGCCAGGACCGCCCGGTGATTGAATTCGCCGCGTTCACGCGCGAGACGGTCTTTCAACGTGTCGTCAAGCATCTCGCGCAGCTCGTGATTGAACCACCGGCGGATCGGCACATCGAAGCCCTGCTTCGGCCGGCTGATGATCTCGTCCGGGATCAATCCCTCGGCGGCTCGTTTGAGAATGTATTTGGTCTCCTGCCCGCGGATCTTCAATGACGCCGGAATCGTCTGCGCGAATTCGATCAGACGGTGGTCGAGCAGAGGCGCGCGCGTTTCAAGCGAGTTGGCCATACTCATCCGATCTACTTTGACCAGAATGTCGCCGGGCAGATAGGTCTTGCTGTCCAGGTAGAGGATGTGATCAAGCCTGGATCGAGAAGCCGGCGCTGCGAAGGTCCGCTCGAAGCGCTCAGCCGGGTCGTATCCGGCCAGCGCGCGGCGGGCATCTTCGGAGAAGAGATTGAGTTGTGAGTCGCGGTCGAAGTAGGTGACGCTGTCCACGTAACGCGCCGCCGGCTCCAACGCGATGTTGCGCAGGAATCGTTTGCCATAAGCGCCCTGTGGCAAAGTCCGGCTGGCTCGCAGCAGCGCGCGACGGAGGAGGGCCGGGATGCGTTCGTAACGCCGCCGCCGCTGGTCAACGAGGTACCGCTCGTAACCGCCGAACACCTCGTCGCCGCCGTCGCCGGATAGCGCCACGGTCACATGCTCGCGGGCCATCTTCGAGACGACGTAAGTCGGAACGCTCGACACGTCGGCGAACGGTTCGTCGTGATGCCAGACTATCTCTTCGACCAGACGACAGACGTCCGGCGTGACGACGAACTCGTGATGATCGGCGCCGAAGTAGCGCGCGGCGATTCGCGCGTAACGCAACTCATCGAAGCCGGCGTCGGAAAAGCCTATCGAGAAAGTCTTCACCTTCATCTCGCGCGCCATCATCGCGACAACAAGGCTCGAATCGATCCCGCCGGAAAGGAACGCGCCGAGCGGGACGTCACTCTCCAATCGCAGCCGGACGGATTCGGCGATCAACTCGCGCAATCGCTCAATATAGTCCTCTTCGCGCCGCTCCGGCCCGCTCCGGCCCGGGTCGCGGGGATAATCGAAATCCCAATAACGACGCGTGTTGATTAACCCGTCTTTGAACGTCAGCGTGTGACCGGGCGGCAGTTTGCGGACGCCGGCGAAGGCCGTCTCCGGATCGGGCACGTAACCGAAGGAGAGAAAATCGGAGATCGCTCGCAAATTGATCTCGCGTTTTACGCCGGGATGTTGCAGGAGCGATTTGATTTCCGAGCCGAAGACCAGCGTCCGCCCCGCCAGGGCATAATGCAGGGGCTTTTTGCCAACGCGGTCACGCGCCAGGAAGAGACGGCGCTCGCGCTGGTCCCAGATGGCGAAGGCGAACATCCCGCGCAATCGTTCGACGCATCGCTCGCCCTCATCTTCGTAAAGATGCGCGATTGTTTCAGTGTCTGTTTGGGTGCGCAGCTTGTGGCCGCGCGCGAGTAACAGTCCGCGCAGTTCACGATAGTTGTAGATCTCCCCGTTGAAGACGACCCAGATCGAACCGTCTTCGTTCGAGATCGGCTGGCGCCCGGTGGCCAGATCAATGATCGCAAGCCGGCGCATGCCCATGACGACGCCCGGCGCGATGTAATGTCCCTCATCGTCCGGGCCGCGATGTTCGACCGCGCCGAGCATCCGCGCGATCAAATCGCGCGCCGCAGCGTTATTCATCAGTTCTGTTCCGCTTATTCCGGCAATTCCACACATAACACGTAAAAACTTATGGGCGTCTCGAACCTGCAGGGGACGGTGTTTAGATTACCGGCTTATGGTCTTTGAAAATTAAATGACACCATGTAGGGGCAGACCTATGTGTCTGCCCCGGTCGGGATTGTGCCCATCGGGGCAGACACATAGGTCTGCCCCTACGTTGGCGCCTTATTTTTTCAAAAACCATCAGCCGGCAGTATTTGGCGCCGAGTACTGCCGGCCGCAAGCCGGTACTCTGAACGCCATCTGAGCGCGCAACCGATCGGCCGACTCATTGGCTAGCCGCTTGTTCTTGCGCGCGGTACTGTTGGGCGTCACTTCCGGCCTCCGTTTCGGGGCTCGGGTCCGGGTTACTCGTCTCGCGAATCGGCTCCCAGGTGACATAAGCGTCGCCGCGCAGGGCTTTCCAAAAGGCGACCAGTGACGCGGCGTTGGCCAGCGCGAAGTAATAGGGGATCGCCAGGGGCCCGAGTTTGAGTTTCCGGCGTTCGCGAACGAGGCCGGCAATCGCGGCGCCGTATAAAGCTAATTGGCCGATTAAGGCGAACCGGAGCCAGACGACGGAACCGCTGCCCCATCCGCTTGCGATGAACGCCGCGATGAGCAGGAAAGGGACCGCATATCGCAAAGCCTTGTGCGCAATCATCTGAAAGGCGAACATCTTGTGCCGGAACGGATTGAGCGTATGGCGATAGCGGTGGAGCGCGCTCAATGTCTGTTTGATCACGCGCACCCGCATGCGAAATTCGTCCCTGGCGCGCCGGTTGGCGTCTTCGACCGCGATCGCCTCCGGCTCGTAGATGGTGCGCAAACCTTGAAGATGGATTTCGGTCGCGATCACGAAATCGTCAATCATGTCATTGGCCAATCGCGCGTGACAGATTCGCCGCACCGCGTACAGGCAGCCGCTCACGCCGATGAGCGACCCTACCTGGCTCTCGCAATGCTTCAGGAATTTTTCGTACCCCCAGTAGGAACGACATCCGTCGCCGACGGCCGACGAGGACGAGTTCGCATAAATGAGTTGGCCTGCGACGCATCCCACCTCGGGGTCGGCGAAGTTGCGGACGATCTTACGTATCGCGTCCCGCTTGTACATCGTCGTCGCATCGGAGAAGACCAGGATTTCACCCGAAGAGATTTTGACGGCGCGGTTTTGGGCGACGGTCTTGCCGAACCGCTCCGGCTGCTGGCGCAGGATTACGCCCTGCTCGCCGAAGCCTCTGACGATTTCGTCAGTCTGATCAGTCGAGCAGTCGGATGCGACGATGATCTCGATTCGGTCGCGCGGGTAATCGAGCCAGAGTGTGTTTTTCAACTTCGCCCCGATGTCACGCTCTTCGTTGTATGCGGCGATGATGACCGATACTCGCGGCGTGATGTCATCGCGCCGGACGGGCCGCTTCAAAATATGACTAAGCGCGAACATTAGCGCCGGATAGCCGGCGTAACTGAACGCGATCATCGCCATTGCCGCGAGGAAGACAACCTGGGCGATCAGCCCCTCAGTTGTTTGCGACTGAGCGAACATGTTATTGAATTCCCTTTCTTCTGGGCCGGCTTGCAAATCGGTTAATCAGTCAGTTCGTTGGCGCGAGGGGAAAGATCGCCAGAGAGCGCCTCTGGCGATCTTGGCGCCGGGAGCCACCGGAGTCTGTTTATTGGGCGACGAGATTTCCATTTTTTCGGCGGCATAAATCTGTCTTAGCGCCACCGCATAGGCGGCGGTGTAATAGAGGTACCAGAGATATTGAATCGAGGCGAAAAAGCTGCAAACTATGTAGGCGATGAAGGCCGCCTGTATGCATACGCTCAGCCCATACATCTCTCGCTCGCTTTTCGATCGCATGTCCCTGGTTTGGCGTTCGATCCGACGGAGTGAGCGCAACGGGGCGAGGATCACGATCAAATAGGCGATCAGTCCCATTACGCCCAACTCGGCGGCGATCTCCAGGTAGGCGTTGTGAGCCTCCTTTTCGCTGATAGAGTAGATGTGGAAATTGCCCATGCCGACGCCGACGATGGGGCGGCTGATGGCTATCGAGGCGGCCCGCTCCATCAATTCGCGCCGTTGCTGGGCCGAGCCCTCCTTATCCTGTTCGTTGTCAAAAATCGTCGCTATCCTGGCCCCGTAACCGCCCGGCAGGACCGCAAACAGAATTCCGCAGATCAGCCCAGTCGCCAGGATGGTTTTCAGCCGGCGGCCGCGCCCCAGTTTCCACAGCAACACGCCGCCCGTCGCCATCAGCCCCAGAAATCCCCCGCGCGAGAGCGTGACCAGCACGCCGATGGTCAGGATCGCCGCGCAGCCCAGAAAGAACAGGCGCGCGAGTCCCTTGCTGGCGAGCGTGATGGCGACGGCGAAGGGCAGTAAAATATCGAGCGCCGTCGCCAGGTCGTTCGGATTTCCGAACATCCCTCCGACCAACCCTTCGATGCGAAGCCCCCGCACGGTGAACTCGCCTCTCATATAGCTCCTGATCGCGCCCACGCCGAGCCCCGCGCCGCATACCACGACCAGTTTCCATAACGAAAGCATTCGTTGGCGCGTGTCAATCAAATTGACCATCAGTGTGAAGATGATCACCGTCTTGAGAAATGGGTCGGTCAGAGTGTCGACGCTGTCCTTCGGCGAGGCGGCCATTGGCGCGAAGAGCAATCCCAGGACCGCGATGACCATGAGCATAGTCATCTCCAGCGTCCAGACCGACAGCCTCTCGCCGGTGGTGACTTTCGATAAGACGTAAATCGTCAGAACGCTCAACGCCACGATCTTGACCAGCGGGAAATCGCCGATGGGGAACAGGTCGTTCGGGCGGGCATAGAGCATCAGCGTGAATAGATAAACACCTGCGAACGCCAGCCAGTGTTTGCCGCGAGGGGCCCCGGCGCCGGATCTGAGAGGAAGATCGCTACCGCCGCTCAGCGATTCGGCGTTCGATCTCTCCGCTCGGCGGTTGAAAAGCGATCCGGCGACGGGCGTGAGCGGGAGACCGATTTCGCCGCCTTGGCCAACGGCGGTCGGTCTCTTCGCCAGACGGTTGATATGCGCTTTTTGTGTTCCCCTGAGTATCAATCGATTGTTGCGCCTGTCGCGCCTAACTTTTGCCGGGCGCGACTCCCTCGTGACATGAAGCGCGACAGCGTGTCGCGAAATTCCGCCTTCTCGGCGTCGGTGACGGCGCCCAACGCGTAGGCGGCGAGTACGTACACCGCGCCAAACACGGCGCCACAGATAATCATCTTGACCGGCGCGTGCGCCTGCGAGAGCGGGAGTTTCACCGCGAATGCGGCGAGAGCCGCGGCGCCCGCCGCCAGAGCCGTCCCCAGCGCCGGCCTCAGGTGGCGCAGGTCGCCGGCTACAAATCCGAGTCGCCGCCCGACAGCCACCAGGACTATCGCCGCTTCCAGCATTTGCACCGCGACCAGGGCGCTCACGGCGCCGATAAGCCCCGCCGCGTGAATGCCCACGTAAAGCGCGCCGAACGTCACCGGCAGCAGCGTCAGGTGGAGTTTGAAGCGGAAGAATTTAAACTCCTCGTGCGCGCGTATCGGCGCCCCGGTCAGCGTCATCGGGAGCAGCGCGGTGAGCAGATAGACTCCGAAGAGCGGCGCCGCCTCGATGTAAGCGCTCGTAAACAGCAGCGTGATGATCTCGTATCGCAGAACGAACATCAGCGTGCAGATCGGGACAATCACCAGCGCCAGTTTACGCACGGCGTTCAACCAGATCGGAATAATGGGGCGCCGCTCGCCCGCCGCCGCGAGTCGCGACACTTCCGGGATCAGCGCGCCGCTGAACGAAGACGTCAACAGCCCTAGCAGCGGCAGTTGAAACAACCCGGCCGAGTAGACCGCGAATCCGGCGGGCGGGAAGTAGCTCGAGACCATGAAGTTGTGCAGATCTGCTTGCGCGGTTTGCGCAAAGCTGCCGAGCCCGTACGGCAGCGCGTTGCCGACCTGCGCCTTGAACAACGCCAGGTCGAAGGCGCCGCGAAGTGAGCCGAAGCGCCGCCGGATGTAGGCGAGCATAAAAAGGATTTGCAGCATTCCCTGAATCGCAGCGGCCCAGATCATGGCCCTGACGCTGTGGAAGGCGAGCGCCGCGCTGACGGTCAACGCCGATTTCGTCAGTTGAGAGATTACGATGAAGACCGACGACGCGCGGACGTCGCCGAGCGCCAGCGGGACGACTTCGAGGTTAGACGACACCATCCAGAGCAGAATCGTGACGCCGAGCAGCGGCATATAAGCCGGCAGGTCGCCGCTTTCGAAGACGAGCAGCGCGCATTCGGGATAGAAAATGAAAAGCGCCGCCACCAGAGCGCCGACCGCGCCGTAAAACGCCAGCACGTTGATCACCACTTGCAGCTTCTTTTCCGGAGCGCGAGGCATAAAGTAGTAGGCGGTGGAGGCCACCTGCAGATTAAGCGCCGCTATCGTGGACATCAGAATCTGGAACACCTGTTTGTACACGCCGAATTCGGTTTGACTCAACATCCGCACCAACAGGAGTGGCGCAATGAACGAGAGTCCGAAGGCGATTGAATTCGCCGCCGTCAGCCACGCCGCCCGGCTCGCGAAACCGCCTTGTCCGTCCTGTTCGCCTTGCTCTCTCTTCATCCTTAATTCGTCCGCGCGAATCCGCTCGTGTTCTTGACGAATCGCGCCAGGTCGTATTCGCCATGTATGCGACGCAGCGCCAGCGGATCGTTCCGCCCGTTGTTCAGCCCGACGTCGGTAGTCACGGCGAGCCGGTAGCCGGCGCGGGCGACCTCGCGTTGCGTTCGGAGGTCGTAATCGCCGTTCGGATAGCAGAATGTTTCGACCTTTCGCCCGAGCGCGTTCTGAATCCGGTCCCGCGATTGGGCCACCTCTTCGCGCAGCCGGGCGTCGCCGAGGCCGGTCAGAATCGGGTGCGTCAATGTATGTGATCCGATCTCGATTCCGGCGTCGGCCATCTCCCGCGCCTGGCGCCAGTTGATTGCGCCGTACTCCGCGGGCGGACGCTCAGGTGGCCTCACTCCCAGTTCAAAGGCCAGTCGCTCGATCAGGGCCTCCCTGGCTTCTTCCGAAAGCGGCTTAAGCGCGGCGTTGATCAGCGCTGCGGCCACCGCGCGCGACGCGGCGCCGTTCAACTCCAGCCTCAAGTTGCGGCTCCCAATTCCGATCTCGAACGCTCGCTCCGACGCCGACTCCGTCAGGTAGCGCGCTTTGTCCGTCCAGAGCCAGGCTGTCCCTTCCACAAATTCGGTCACGACGAATACCGTGGCGGGCGCGCAATGTTCGCGCAGAATCGGGAAGGCGATCTCGTAAGCGTCGCGATAACCGTCGTCAATCGTGATCGCCGCCAAACGTGGCGGAAGCTCTCGATCCCGCAAACAAGTGGCCAAACGCGAAAGCGGGACGAGGGTGTAATGCGCCGCCAGGTACTTCACCTGCTCGGCGAAAGCCCGCGCCGAAATCCACGCCGCGCCCTCACGCTCGCTGAAGCGGTGGTAAGTGACAATCAACGCCTGATGGCGATGCGCCCATCGGAATGGGGCGAATGCGCCGGTGATTCGCAGCAAATTGAGTACAGTTCCCTTCATCGATTATTTAATGAGAGGCTCTTTTCCTCTCGATGCCGCAATTTACTGACCGTAACGGCGTCAGCGCGCTGCTCCCCCGATGAATGAAAGAAAGCTTCCGAATCCGGCGAGGGACAGGATGTAGGCCAGCTTCTTCTTGGTGTTGCCGTTCACTATCACGGTGTCGCCGGCCTGCAGACTGACGTTTTCCTCCGCCCCGGCCTTTCCTTCGAGGATGCGCTTGACGTTGACCTTAAACGTTTGAGCGCGGCCGTCGCGCGTTTGGCGGAGCACAACCACGCCGGATTTGTCGCCCGTGTCAGTCACGCCGCCGGAAGCGATGATGGCCTCCAGCACATTCATCGGTTTATTCATGATCAGGATACCGGGATGCATGATGTCGCCGAGCACGCCGATCTTGGCGCTATTGGCCTCGAGCAACGCCACGCTCACCTTCGGGTTGATCAGGAATTCGCTCAGGTCTCCGGTCAGCCGCTTGGTCAGTCGCGGGATGGTCATCCCGGCCACTTCCATGTCGCCGAGCAACGGGTGATAGACGCTGCCAGTCGGCGAGACCTTCACCCGCTCAAGCGTATAATCCGGCTGCCCGGTCACGCGAATCGCGATCTCGTCGGCGGGGCCGAGCCGGTATGTGTCGTAAAACTCCCGGTAGATGCCTTTGAAGAATTGATCGTCTCCTAAAGTCTGCGCGGAGACGGGCGCCGGAGTCTGCGCGGAGACGGGCGCCGGAGTTTGCGCGAACGCCTGCGGGCTCTGGAGCGCGCAGGCCGACACGGTCAGCGCGACCGCCAGACCGAAGCGTTTCATATGACTCATCAACTTGCTTCTGTTCATAATTTCTCCGAACAACATCCTCGCTTCAGCGCGAGAAACGCCCGAAGAGCACAACGCGCGCTGTTTCGAGCAGGATGAGAGCGTCGAGCATCGGCGATTGATTTTTGATGTAGTAAAGATCGTATTGATGTTTTTCCCGCGCGTCCTCGAGCGAAGCGCCGTACGGGTAGCGGACCTGCGCCCATCCGGTCAGCCCCGGTTTGACCAGGTGACGCTCGGAGTAATAAGGAATTCGTTGTTCGAGCTGTTTGATGAAGACCGGGCGTTCGGGCCGCGGCCCGATCAGGCTCATCTCGCCGCGAACGATATTGAACAGTTGCGGCAGTTCATCGACCCGCCGTTTTCGAATCCACCGGCCCACGCGCGTCACGCGCGAATCGGCTTCGTGGGCCCAAACCGGGCCGTTCGCTTCGGCGTCTATGCGCATTGAACGGAACTTGATGATACGGAATGTTGTGTTATTAAGTCCGACCCGCTCCTGCGTGTAGAAGACCGGGCCGCGTGAGTCGAGTTTGATCGCCAGCGCCGTGAGCAGCATCAGCGGCGACGTCAGCAGCCCGATGACGCTCGCCAGCGCCACGTCCAGCAGGCGTCGCGCGCGCCTGTAGAGACGCGCCCAGCGCGAGGCGTCGGCGAGAACCAATCGCCAGAGCCGCAGGCGCTCGGCGACGATCTTGCCCGTCAGTTTTTCGTAAAAGGTGTCGGCCTCATCCAAAGTCACGCCGTCGCGAACTTTCAGTTTGAGCAGCAGGTCGAGCGGCAGTCGGGCGCGACGGTAGGGCTTTGCGATGACGATTCGTTCGGGGCGATGCCGGCTGACGACCGCTTCCAGGTCGGACATCACCCCGACCACGCTCGGATTGATCAGACTTTTCCCGATCTGGGCCGGATCATCGCCGACGAACCCGATCACGTCGTACCCGGCTTCGCGGCGCATGAGCGTCTCTCGCGCAATAGTGACCGCGTCCTGCCCAACGCCCAGGATGAGTACGCGATGGGCCAATCGCGGGTGGCCGAGCAGACGCCGGGCAAAGGATCGCCAGGTGGCCATAAACGGCAGCGTCGATAACAGGCTGAGCGGAAAGACCCCGCGGCTCAGTTGGATCTGCGGCCAGATGTAAAACATCAGCGCGAGCGCCAGTCCTCCGATCACCAGCGATTGCGAGAGCCGCAGCAGCAGCGCGCCGCGGCGCTGGATCCTGCTAAAATCGTAATGGTTGAAGAGATAGAACGACGCCAGAACCAGAATGGGCGCCAGCAATGTCTTCGGCCATACGCGCTCGGCGCCGAACCGGATACAGATCGCCATGACGCCGCACGAATAAACCAGCGCCCCTTCGAAGATCGGCAGAGCGAGCGGTCGAGTGAGATCCTTCGAGATCATCGTCAAATCCTGTTAAGTCACAACGCGGTTGAGCACGGCGCCGAGGAGGCGCTCTTCATTGAGTAGAGCAACGGCTTTGGCCATTTGACTGGTAGAGGCGCCACCCTCTCGTATGACAATCAGTGTCGCGTCCGTGTGATGTTCGAGCAGTCTGGCATCGGCCGCCGACAGCAGCGGCGCGGAATCGAACAGGATGAAGTCAAATTCCGGACTCAACGTCCGCATCATCACTTCGAAGTAAGGCGAGGCCAGCAGCTCCGCAGAGTTCTCGACCTGCGCGCAAGTCGGCAAAAGGTTGAACCCGATCGGTTGCAGCCAGACCATCGCCACGCCGGGCGCCAGGCCTTTCGCGACGGCTTCGGCCAGTCCCGTCGCCGAGTCAATTCCGAGCAAGCGCAACGCCGCCGGCCGTAGAAAATCACTCTCGACAACCAGCACGCGCTGTCGCGCGCGCGCAAGCGCCGCGGCCAGATTGAGCGTTACAGTGGTACGGCCGTCGCCTTTATGCGCAGAAGCGATTAACAAGCGCTTGAGTTTTCGCGAGGCGGCGGCGGAGATCAGGGAAATGACAAGCCGGTTGTATGGCGCGATGTCATGTGGGTTGAAATCGTTAAATGCGATCAGGCCCGGATCAAGCCGCTTCG
>Ga0207428_10006400_pt1 | contig 10881 bp, 16 predicted proteins | sample RhiMethybrSRZTD1_FD_187600 | JGI IMG/M metagenome (GOLD analysis project Ga0207428, IMG submission 187600) | Populus rhizosphere microbial communities from Tennessee, USA - Rhizosphere MetaG P. TD hybrid SRZTD1 (SPAdes) (version 3) | ecosystem: Host-associated > Plants > Roots > Rhizosphere >... | reverse complement strand
GGTCGTTCCGCGTCCCACAGCAGGAACAGTACCCGTACCGCCCGAGAATGTCGTCGGCGCTCCCGCAGGCCGCGCACGTGTAGTGATGCTGCTGGGACTGCTCGGCCGGGCTGACCGGCGCCGTGCTCACTCGATCACGTGGTCGGCGCGCTTCAGGACCGGCGCCGGCATCGTGAGCCCGAGCGCCTTAGCGGTCTTCAGGTTGACGACCAGCTCGAAGCGCGTCGCCTGGAGCATGGGGACGTCGCTGGGAGCCTTTCCGCCAAGAATACGCGCGCACTGTTCGGCGGCCAGCCTGAACATGTCGTTGTTGTTGGCGCCGTACGACATCAAGCCGCCCGCGTCCACGAAGTTCCGGAAGGCGTACATCGAGGGGAGCCGCTGCTTCAGGGCGAACTCGGTGATGCGCTCCATCTCCAGGAACGCGATCGGGTCCGGGTACACGAACAGCGCATCCGGACGCTCCTTGGCGACGACCCCGAGGGCGCGAGGGACGTCGGCCCTGGACCAGAAACCAACCGTGGGCAGGCTAATGTTGAGCCGCGGCGCGGCTTCCTGCGCGCGCTTGAGCCCGGAGGGAGAGTCCTCGGGTTCGGAGAAGAACATGATGCGCGAGGCCGCCGGCACGGCCTCCTTGAAGATTTCGAGCCGCTTGGCGGTGAGCTCCGACGTCATGCACGTCACGCCGGTGACGTTGCTGCCGTGTCGCGCCAGCGTTGACACGTGATCGAACGCGTCGCACGAGTACACGACGAGAGGAGTCTTCCTGACCACGCTCTGCAGGACACGCGCCAACTTGGATCCGGGCGCAAAGATCACGTCGACACCATTGCCCTCGAGCTCGGCGAGGAACTCGGGGACGCGGTGATACGTATCTCCGCTCCACCGCGGCTCGAATTTGACATTCTTCCCCTCAACATAGCCGAGTTCGGCGAGCCGGCTGATGAACACGTGCCACTGTGGCCAACTAAGCTGATCCTCCGGTCCGAGCGCCACCAAACCCACGCGATGCACCTTGGCGGCCGGCTGGGCGGATCCGGTCGCGATCTGGGTGATCACGGCGAGCACGACCGCGAGAAGCAATCCGATGATGCGAGTTATCATATGGATTTCCCCCTGACCGGATTAGGACGCAGAGCGCTCCAGCATTGGGAACCGCCCCCCCGGAGGATCGACCGAGCCCCGGGGGCAGCCGCACCGGCTCGGCGAAGACCCGATACTTCGCGACGTGAAGCCGGGCCAGGCCAGAGGTCCTTGCTGCCTCTCACGCAATACCCTTGCCGAGGAGGCGCGCAGTGGCCACGATCCCGAAGGCTCTGCACGAGCACATCGACACTGCGTTCCCCGCCAATGTGTGCCTCGTCGGCACGGTGCTGCCGAGTGATTGCGCTCAGAGAGCGAAGGCAACATCTCGGGCGGCGGGCGCCCCGGGCGTGCGCCGCCGTTCCCCGTGAATAACCTTCCAGACTCGGACGCTGGCCGCGACAGGAGCCCCCTCCAGCAGAACTCCGCTTAAAGACACTAGAGCTCAACTGTCGGTTGTGGTAAGGCGCAGAAAAGCCGCTGCGGCGCGAACCCGAGCGAGGTGACAACGACCTAATCACGAGGAGCACAGGCATCGGACGCGCTCTAAGGATATGCAGGTACCCCCGAGAGCCGAACGGTTAGAGGACGGCAACTTTCATCAAGAAGCTAGGCGGCTCTAAATAGGCTGTCAAGAACCATCTGAAAAACCGGCTACTTAATACCAATCAGTTGGCAGTAGGAGCATCGATGCCGCGAGCCTGTCCTAGCGCGGTGTCGGGCTGTGGTGAGCCGACAGGGGAAGGCCGAGGTCCGGCGGGAGCGCGACACGGAGATCCGGGCGCTGCTCGAGGCGGCACTGGAAAAACTGAGGGAGGATCCGTGATGGAGCGACGCGTCTTCCTAGCGCTTGTCCCAGGTCGTCTCCTCGCCGCGCCGCTCGCCGCCGTGGCGCAGCAAGCGGCCAAAATAGCTCGTATAGGCCTACCTGACAGCTGCCGAGGCGGCCACGGCCCCCCGCCATCTGCGCGAGGCCTTTTTCAAAGGACTGCGTGATCTCGGTTACGTCGAGGGTCGCAACCTCGTGATCGAATACCGATCCGCCGAGGGGAAGGTCGAGCGGCTGCCCTCGCTTGCGGCCGAACTGGTTGCACTCAATGTGGATGTCATCGTGGCCCCAACTTCAGTGCATGTCCTGGCCGCCAAGCAAGCGACCAGCACCATCCCCATTGTCTTCGTGAATTCCGGCGATCCGGTGGAGAGTGGGCTCGTCGCCAGCCTTGCACGGCCGGGCGGCAATGTTACGGGCTTGTCCACTCTCGCCGTGGACCTAATAGGCAAGTGTCTGGAACAGCCGCCCCAGGCCAACCTTCCGGTGGTGCAACCGACAAAGTTCGAACTCGTCATCAATCTCAAGACCGCGAAGGCCCTCGGCCTCACTATCCCGCCGTCGCTGCTGGCACGGGCGGATCAGGTGATCGAGTAGGACGATGCCCCTCACCAGCACCAGGAGGCTGAGATGATCACCATTCTCTTCCACATGACGGTGAAGCCGGAGCGTCAGGCCGAATTTGAAAGCTGACCAAGGACATGATGCCAACGACGAGGCCTGAGGACGGCTGCATCGCCTACACGATCTACCGGCGTGCGGACCAGTCCCGCGATTTCGGCCTTCTCGAGCAATGGCGCGACGCCGACGCACTGACCGCTCACCTCGGTGTGCTGCGGCGCCGGTTTGGGCTGCCCGACGACCAAGAGCCGCATCCAGAGACGCACCACCGGCGTCGCCTTCCGAAGGCGTTCCTCACCCTGTAGAGTAACGGTGCGGGCGCCAGGTAGTCGAGTGATCGAGCCGATTTCCGCCGTCGTCGCCCGGCGATCGCGACCTCGCGCGGCGGCGGGCGCTAATGTTCTCGACCCAACGCGGAGATCCGGAAGCTGCTCGAAGCGGCACTGAGAAAACTCAGGGAGGACCCGTGATGGACCGCCGGGCGTTCGTTGCTGGTGTAGCCGCGTTGCTCGCCATGCCGCTCGCCGCCGACGCGCAGGTGGGTCGGACGTACAGGATCGGTTACCTCACTCCGGGCCCGCAGTCATGTCCGGCCACCGACCCCAGCGTGGCGTTTCGCCAGGGCCTCGCCGACGCCGGATATATCGAAGGCCGCGACGTGATCGTCGATCGTCGCTGCTTTCCGACCGGGCAGGTGGCCGCCAGGGTCCTCAACGATCTACTGAAGACGAAGCCCGACATCCTCCTGGCAGCCAGCGACCGAGCGGCCGTCGCGATCAAGGACGCTGCCCCGGCAATGCCCGTCGTCTTTGTCAACGTCGCCGACCCTATCGGCCTCCGCATGGTGCAGAGTCTCGCTCGACCCGGAGGCAACATGACCGGGCTGGCCGATCTGACGCTGGATCTGAACGCGAAGCGAGTTCAGCTACTGCACGAGATGCTTCCCGACATCCGGCTAGTGGCGACCCTCAGTGACCCAGACGAGTCCGGAACGAAGAGATTTCGCACGGAAGTCGACCGAGCTGCTCAGGGACTGGGTCTGCGAATCAAGCACTTCGCTGCGACGAAGGCCGAGGACCTCCCTGCCGTCTTCGAGTCAATTCACAAGGACGGCCTGGGAGCCGTCATCGTGATGCAGAGCCAACTGTTCTGGACCGAACGAGCCCAGATCGCGAGACTCGGCGCACAGCAGCGCTTGCCGAGCATGTACGCGTTCCGGGCTCTTGTCGAAGCCGGTGGAGTCATCGGCTACGGAGCCGAACAAGGGGCCCTCTACCGTCGAGCCGCCGGCTACGTCGTCAAGATTTTGAAAGGTGCGAAACCCGGAGATCTGCCCGTCGAGCAGCCTACGCAGTTCGAACTCGTGATCAACCTCAAGACCGCCAAGGCCCTCGGCCTCACCATCCCGCCGTCGCTCCTGGCGCGGGCTGACAAGGTGATCGAGTGATCCAGCCGATTCCGTCGGCTTCTCCCGCGATCAGGACCTCGCCCAGCGGCGCGCGCTGATGTTCGCGACCCTCGGTTTCAACGAACTCGTCCGCGTGCCCAGCGGCATGGAGCGGACGTTCGCGGGGCTGCGTTCCTGGCTGGATCGTGGAAGGGGATCGGCGATATCGAGGCTGGCGGGCCACCTTCTACGTGACCGGCATGGAGCACAGTAAGACCTCGACCACGGGCTCAGCGTGGGAGCCGACGCCGTGGAAGGCGGTCCAGCGCGCCGCTGCCCGGACCCTGGACCGCATCGAGCGATCCGGCAGGGCCGCCTGATGCGGCTAGCGCTCGGCCTTCTCCGCGGCGGCCAGCGCGCGGTCGACGGCGGGCAGGGCCTTCGGCGCAGAGACCAGCGCCAGCGCCCGCAGCAGGAGCCCCTCCTGCCGTGACCCCTGGAAGAGGTAATGCCCCCGCCGGTCCGGCCCCTCCTCCGCAGCGATCAGGCGTCGGGTGAAGGGCTTGCCTTTCGGCGCGGCCTTCAACAACGCGTGCTAGTCCGTCTCGCTCAGCTCGACCTTGAACGGGTAAGTCCTGGGTGGCATGTCAGGTAGGACCAGCCCGGCGTCGACGCTCGGCCTCCAGGAGACTCGCGCAGCCGAGGTGTAGCCGCACCGTATGCCCGTCGGCCGCTTCGAATTCGTATTCGACCTGCGAAGGGTCAATGACCTCCCCGCAGCCGTTACACGACTTCCCGCTGCCCCTGCCTGCCCACATGCGCCGTGGTAGGTCCAGGGGCAAGTCCCCGCTTTCGACCTTGGCGGCGATCCTCGCAGGAGCGTCCGGGTGAAAGGGCATAAGGTGGGCATAATAAGTATGGAAACTGCGCCACGCCAGCCGCTAGAGGTGCGTGGTGGGGCATGATCGCCTGACCCGCGCTCGACGAGCTGGCGGTGTGGGTGTTGGTCGTCAACGTCTCGATTCGGCATGGTTCTTCTTCTAGCAGCGGAAGATTGAAGCTTATCAGCGCGTGGGAATGGGAGACTGAAGGATGACAATGCGTCGGCTGCGCCGTAGCTATTGCAATGTCCTGGACTAGCGCGTCGGGCCAACCATCCGATACGCCGCCGCTGTCCTACCAGTCGTATAAGCGTGGCCGCAGACTAGTGACGAGTGTTTTCCGTGAGCCTTACAAGACACACTTCGCTCACGTCCGCCTACAGGAGATCTTGCTGACGTGCGGCTATAAGAAAGAGGCTGACGAGTTGTCTGCGCGAACCCAGGCACTGGTTGGGGCTTCGCTGAAGCAGAGATTTCACATCGATTTAGAAAGCGGACTCACAGACATGGAGCCGGGTCGGTTGCTTATGAGGGGGCTTGGGCAATGTGGGTGGGTTTTCGCCTGGGCGTGAGAGAAGCAGTCGATATTGCGAAGGCCGGAACGAAGAGGCTCACCAGTTAACACGACTGGAAGAGACGGAAGACCGGGGTGATAGGCCGGTGCCACGCCTCCGCTTTACTGATGGCCCCCAGGAAGAAGTCCTCACGATCACCAGCAATCCGGCCGCCCCCCCAAGGCCCGTACCCCTCGAAAAAGGCCAGGCCCTGCATGTGGCCAGCACCGTTTCCCTTCCCGCCCTTCCCTGGCCGCTCTCCGTGGCGCAGCGAAGCCTCCCCGCGGCCGGTCGGGCTCGACCGATCCATGATGCGATCTGTGGCCCCAGCAAGATCCCCTCGTGCGAGGCTACTGGCAGCAGGCGGGGCCCGCGTCGGGCCATCTCTGCTAGACTCTCCGCAGCCTGGGAGGCAACAGCGGATGAGCCCGGCCCGTGTACCTCAAGCGCCGAATTTCTCCCCCGTAATGAAGCGACGGACCTTCCTAGCACTGCTCCCAGGGAGCCTCCTGGCCGCGCCGCTCGCCGCTGAGGCGCAGCAGGCGGGGAAGGTCCCCCGCGTTGGGGTTTTGTTCGGCAGTCCGGCCTCGAGCTGGATCGAGGCGCTACGGCAGGGGCTCCGAGAAGTCGGCCTTGTCGAGGGACGCACCATCGTGACCGAGTGGCGATCCGCAGAGGGACGGTATGAGCGCCTGCCGGGATTCGCGACCGAACTCGTTCATCTGGGAGTCGACGTTCTCATCGCTCATCCAACGGTCGCCGTGCAGGCCGCTCGCCGGGCGACAACGACCATCCCCATCGTGATGCCGGCGAGCGCCGATCCGGTCGGCGCCAAGCTGGTGGAATCCCTGGCGCGTCCAGGGGGCAATATCACCGGCTCAACGTTCATCTCGTCGGAAATCACCGGGAAGCGACTCGAACTTCTCAAAGAAATTCTGCCGCATGCGACCACCGTCGTCGCGATGGCCAATCCGGACAATCCTGCGACGGCGCTTCAGCTCACACAGGCCAAGGCCGCGAGTGCCACCTTGGGACTTCGATTGCGGCTCATCGAGGTGCGCGCCAAGACGCAGTTGGATACCGTGTTTGCCGTGCTGGTCCGTGACCGCGCAGACCTGCTGTTGGTCATCGACGACCCCATGCTCGGCAGCAAGCGGGTGAATATCGTGAAATGGGTCGCCATGTCAGGGCTGCCCGCGATGTATGGATGGAGGGACTGGGTCGACGCAGGGGGGCTTATGTCCCTGGGGGCGAACGTCGACGAGATGTTCCGCCAGGCCGGCAGCTACGTGGACAAGATATTAAAGGGGGCCAAGCCGGCTGATCTCCCCGTCGAGCAGCCCACGAAGTTTGAGCTCGTCATCAACATCAAAACCGCGAAGACCCTCGGCCTCACCATCCCGCCGTCGCTGCTGGCACGGGCGGATCAGGTAATCGAGTAGAAAGGAGGCGGTCATGGACAATCCAATGCTCGCATGGGTGGTGATCGGCATAGGCGCGCTCCTTGTCCTTATCGCACTGTTCGCTGACCCCTTGGGCTTGGGGGGTCAGTCTGGCTTCGGGTGGAAGCAGGCGCTCGGGTTGGTCGTCGGCGCCGTGGTCATTCTGGCAGGACTGTATCTGCAGCGCCGGCGGAAGGCGTCTATGTAGGAACAGGCCACCCGCGCGCCTGGAAGGACTCGACCCCCCTCACCCTGGGCTTAGAAGTGCGTTCCAGCGAACGCGCCTGGGATGAGATCAGCGGTTGCCGAAGGCGCACTGTGCGAATTTGCAGCCGACAGGGTCGTTACAGGTGACGCCACAGCACTCCGGGATAAGACGCTGAACCGACACCGAAACATGCCCCGTCGCCCGCCAAGCGGGTACGGAGACGAAAGGCCCGCGCCCAGCATATGCCCGGATCCCATACCGTCTTATGGCTCCCGCTCACAGGGGGCCCCCTCAGGACCATTCCAGGCGCGCTTCCGCAATCGTTATCTCTCTAGCGCAGAAAATAAGACCGCGTGCGAAGCCCGGTCCTTAAGAGAGGATGCGAGGTGTCACGGTCGCGGCGGCAGGGCCGTCCGGCTTGTTCCTGGTCGGATCCTTCGCGGATCGCTCCCGAGACACTCGATGTCCTGTCAATAGCCCGCACCCTCCCGTGCCTCTTCCCCCACGCCCCAAGTCCGTGCAGAATCCGCACGTGCGCTTTGCGGGTGCGGCGGGCGATTGGTCGGGCAGCGGGTGGCGTGCTCGTCGCGGTGTCGGGCCGTGGCGAGCCGAGAGCGGAAGGCCGAGGTCCGGCGGAAACGCGACGCGGAGATCCGGGCGCGGCTCGAGGCGGCACTAGAAAGACTGAGGGAGGATCACTGATGGAGCGACGCACCTTCCTCGCGATGGGCGCGACTGGCCTCCTCGCCGCGCCGGTCGCTGCCCACGCGCAGACACCGACGAAGGTCCCCCGAATCGGTTTCCTCTTGTGCCAGCCAACCGCCATTAGCGGACCCTATCTCGAGGCCTTCCGGCAAGGGCTGCGCGAGCTGGGCTATGTAGAAGGCCAGAACATTGCGTTTGAGTCTCGATGGGCGGAGGGACAGTACGAGCGGCTGCCCGCGCTCGCCGCCGAACTTGTTCGCATGAACGTAGACGTCATGGTGACCTCGGCCCCACCAGCCGCTACGGCCGAAGAAGGTTCGGGGCATTTCCGAGGCACAACATGCCGTCGGTACGTCCCTTGAATGGATACTCGCGGTCATCCGGATCGTACGTCATCGGTTTGTCGGAACCCCAGCACCCGACAAAGGTGAATCCATCCTCTCTCACCGTGACCTCGAAGTCGCACTCCCCGGTGTACGGTAGAACCTCTTCTGCGTGTCCTATCAAGCGCAGACCGACGCGCATGAACTCTAGTTTCGCCGAGGGTGAACGGTCAGTCGTCGTCGAACCTAGACGGGGGCGGCTCCCACGGGAAGCGCGATCCCAGTAGAAGGTCCATTGCTTGTGGCCGGTGAGCACACCCTTGATGGCTTCACCTCCGATTGCTGAACCTGTGTTCTCTAGAGAACCCACGCGGGGAAGTGTTCCCCTGCCTTCCTGAGGCTTGGCGGCGAGAAGACCGCCAGCGGCGAGACCCATGAATGCCCGTCGGTACATCATTCAATCACCTGATCCGCCCGCGCCAGCACTGATGGTGGAATCGTCAACCCGATCGCCTTGGCGGTCTTGAGATTCACGATCATCTCGAACTTCGTCGGTCCTTCCATTGGGAGCTCAGCCGGTCGCGCGCCCTTGAGGATCCGGTCGATGTAGCCGGCGGCGCGGCGATACATGTCGGCACCATCGGGCCCGTAGGCCAGCAACCCGCCGGCGCGCGCGAAGAGTGGAGATCCGAAGGATGGCAAGCGATACGTGAGGGCGATGCTCGCGATCTGCGTGCCTAGGGGATTGAGCAGAGACGTGTTCGGCACGATTACGGCCTGCGCTCCCTGCTGTTCCAGGCGCATGAACGCCTGCGCCAGGTCGTTCGGCCCTCGCACGGCGACTCGGTGAATCATTAACCCTAGCGATCGCGCGGCGGCGTCCTCCTTCTGACGCCACGATTCGGCCACCTCTGGTCGCTCGATGCCAGGAACGTCCAACGAGCCCACCTGGGAAGCCGTGGGAACGACGTGCTTCACGAGCTCCAGCCACTTCACCGTCGTCTCGAACTCTTCGAGTACGAAACCAGTGACATTGCCGCCCGGTCGGGAGAGGCTGGCAACCACCCCGCTTGCCACCGGGTCACCCACGACCGCGATGACGATGGGAATCCTGGCAGTCGCTTCCTTTGCCGCGCGTGAGCCGGCTGATCCGTGGGTCACGATGGCATCAACGTTGAGGGCGACCAACTCGGTCGCCAGAGCCGGCAAGCGGTCAAGTTTTCGCTCGGCCCAGCGGTACTCGATGATGAGGTTTCTGCCTTCCTCGTATCCCAGGTCTCGGAGGCCTTGTCGCAGGGCCGCAGTCTGGCGGCCAAAATCTGCGGCAGACGTCTGGCCGAGAAACCCCAGCCGATAGACTCGTGCTGCCTGCTGCGCCTCGGCGGCGAGCGGCGCGGCGAGGAGACTACCTGGGACAAGCGCTAGGAACGCGCGTCGCTCCATCACGGATCCTCCCTCAGCTTCTCCAGTGCCGTCTCGAGCAGCGCCCGGATCTCCGCGTCGCGTTCCCGCCGGACCTCGGCCTTCCGCTCTCGGCTCACCACAGCTCGACACCGCGACGAGCACGCCACCCGCTGCCGCCCGACCAATGGCCCGCCGCACCCCCTGCAAAGCGCACGTGCGGATTCTGCACGGACTTGGGGCGTGGGGGAAGGGGCAGACATGGCTAGAGCCGGAGTGCCGTCAGGAGCGCGCTGCCGGGACCTTGAGGGGCGTGCCGCCGATCCAGCGCGTCCGCGTCCCGGCCGTCGCTCATTGTTTGGCCTGCTCGGCGTACGCGGCCGTGATGCGGGCGGCCCGGTCAGCGGCGTACGACCCGCGATTGGCCGCCTCGCCGGTGGGGCGCCGCCCGTCGTAGAAGCGGCGCGCAATCGCGTTCCGCACATCGCTCTGCTCCGTGACGGACCGACGCAGCAGCGGCTCGCCGACCTTCGCGACGAAGTTGACGAACGCCGCCCGCTCGAGATGCCGCCGCGCGTGGACGTGCCGCTGTACCGACGTGGGTAAGAAGCCGATCACCTCACGCGCCACGGCCACGGCACCGGGGTCCGGGGGCTCGCTCGTGTCGGGGTCTTCATCGCGCGTGGCTAGGTCGAAGTCGATCAACTTCTGCATCCACGCACGCCCGAGGCCCACCGTCTCCGCGCCCGCCAGCACCGCGCCGAGGACTTTCTGATCCACGGTCACGTCCGCCGGCAGGACGAGCGCCCCCTGTTCGGCCGGGTCCGACGTCGCGGCATAGGGGGCGGCGACGAGTGGCCCGGTCGCGTCCGGCGGTGGATCGACCGTCGGGGTCGCGCGAACGTCGGGCGTGGTCTGGTAGTGCTCGACCAGCGCGGCCGCGATCTCCTCGCGGCGCCGCGCCGGCAACAGCGGCTGGCTCAACTCCGACCGGAGCGCCGTGACGTTCCCCGTCAGGGGCTCGGGGCGAGGCGGCGTCGCGGCCAGCCCCGCGAACGGATCGCGCGCGCCGGCGGGCGCGGGGTACAAGAGAACGCCCAGCCGTTGCATTGCGTCGAAGTCGTTCGCCACCCTCGCGCGGTCAAACTCGGCCTTGAGGGCCGGATCAGGCGGTGCCGTGGTGTCCGGCATCATGCAGTCTCCTCGGGGGGCGTGGCCTGCTTGAGAAGCGCGGTCGGCACCCGCGTCGTCTTCGACATGCGGTAGACAATCGTCGCGTGCGCATAGAGCTCGGCAGCGGCGCGCTTTCGCGCCAGCAGCCAGGCCACGCGCTGGCGCCCTGCGGCCGCCAGCTCGACCGGCTGGGCCGTGATGCTCGCCGCGAGCTGCTCTAGCCGGCGCGCGCCGCTGGCCGGGTCGAGCGCCTCCAGCTCAGTGATGAACGCGC
>Ga0207428_10006395_pt1 | contig 10887 bp, 6 predicted proteins | sample RhiMethybrSRZTD1_FD_187600 | JGI IMG/M metagenome (GOLD analysis project Ga0207428, IMG submission 187600) | Populus rhizosphere microbial communities from Tennessee, USA - Rhizosphere MetaG P. TD hybrid SRZTD1 (SPAdes) (version 3) | ecosystem: Host-associated > Plants > Roots > Rhizosphere >... | reverse complement strand
TGGCAGAAGTCGCAGACAACGAGTGGCGTCGTTTTGCGCACACGTGACGTGCTGGATCGAATAGAAATGCTCGGAATCCTTCCGCCCGACACCGGCACAGGCACGCCGAGTTCTGCCACACAGGATCTATTAGTGAAGGCCCGCGATCTTTATCAGGCGGGACGAGATGAAGAAGCGTTACCGGAACTCCATCGCGTGGTAATGATCGAACCAACCAACGCAGAAGCCTATTTGCTCAGCGGTCGCATTAATCTTCGACGCAGCGATCAGGAAGCGGCGATTGCAGCGCTGAAGACAGCGATCTTCTGGGATCCCAAACTGATCGACGCCCACATTCTCCTGGGCCGAATCTTCCTCGAACGCGGCGATCGCGGCGAAGCGCGCAAATACGCCCTCAGCGCCATCACCATCGACCCCAACAACCAGGAAGCCATCGCTCTTCAGAGACAGGTCACAATGAGCAATTAAGTTTGCTCATCGGTTTCTGGCACAGCGCGTGCTCAATAAATCGCGGCACGACACGGAACACGGAAGTCGTCGACCGTGCCCCCGCCGCCTACATCCCCTGAGCGCCGCCTGCCGCTGCGCCAGCTACCTTCCGAGCGTTCCTTCAGTGCTTCCCCCCGAACCGCGGACCCAGTCAGTAATGACTGGGTTCTCCTGCTTTAGGCCACAAAAGGCACAAATCGAACTAGCCACAAAGAAGCACATAAGGCACAAACAATTTTCCATTGAAGAGCGGCGTTCCTTTTTCTGACTTACTTTCTTTTGTGCTTTATGTGCCTTTTTGTGGCTGGCTCTTATTCCTAATCGTGGCCCATTTCCAGAAAAAACTTTTTTGTGGCATGCGAGGTGCTCAGAAGAGAAGTGGCACGACGCGGAATAGACGCAGAGTTGACCGAGTCCCCGCCGCCAACTTCCCCTGAGCGCCGCCTGCCGCTGCGCCAGTTACCTTCCGAGCGTTCCTTCAGTGCTTTCCCCCCGAAACGTGGACCCGGGTCAGTAATGACCGGGTCTTCCTGCTTTTAAAGCCTAATTACAAAAAATTGCTACCGACGAAATTTGTCACTTCGGCAGTGACGGTTTCTGTCTTTTTGAGTCAAAATTCAGCGAATTGACCTCTCTCAATCAGCTTGAATTCGTGACTGAAAATATTTTTTTGTTAAACTCAGCGCGTGGTTGAAGCAGTTTCTTCGGTGGTGGTTCCTTCGCGCAGGTTCTCACGAGCTGTCGCCCACGCGCGTGTCGAAGCCCCGACTCTACACGAGTGGGCTTTGACGGCAGTCAGTACAGGTCTCCTCATACTCTCTTTTCCAAACTTTGAAAACTATCTCCTGGCGTGGATCAGCCTGGTTCCACTCCTGTGGGCCATTGCCCGGCGGCCGTCTCCAACGAGAGCCTTAATGATGGGCTGGGCAATGGGGACCGTTTTCTTCTACGTCTCCTGTTACTGGCTCACCTATTCAATGATTCACTATGGCGGCCTTCCTACGGTCGTCGCCTATTTACTATTGATCCCCGCCGCGGCGGTCGTCGGATTCTTTCCCAGTCTGTTCGCGTTGCTAATAGCACTCGCGATTCGCAAATGGGGTTCACTGGCGCTGGTGCTGGCGCCGATCTTTTGGCCGGCTCTTGAATGGACTCGGCTCGTTGTTACCGGACAGCTATGGAATGCACTGGGCTACTCGCAAGCCTACAATCCGCTCTTGATACAAGCGGCAACGTGGGGCGGAGTTTACGCTGTGAGCTTTCTCATTCTGATAATCAACTCGGCGATTGTCTTGTTGATGATCAGGAGAGATAAGTGGGCGTTCGCCGCTGCCCTCGTGATGATCTTCTATGTGGCGTTCGCAATCCCACTGTCGGGCCTGAGTCCCATATGGGAATACCGTCCACCAAGATCCTCTTCTTATGAAGAAAGGCCTTCAGTCGGCGTCGTAGCAATCCAACCAAACGTACCGATGACGCTCGTCAAGTCTCCGGCCGAAACACAAGAGCTGCTCGAACGGCATTTCACGTTGAGCAAAACCGGCCTCGCTCAAATAGGAAACGGTTATGGACCAAGACTCGTGATCTGGCCTGAGTCGCCGATGAATTTTACTTACAGTTCGGATCGGGTTCTCCAGGAACGTTTGGCCGGGTTCACTCGAAACAATCGAACGTCTCTGCTCTTCAACTCGCAGGAACCTTCAGTCGATGGCTTTTACAATTCAGCAATGCTCATAAATGAAGAAGGTCGGCTGATCTCGCAATATGATAAGATTCGCCTGATGCCGTTTGGCGAATATGTGCCGCTCCCGCGCTGGTTGCCGGGAGCTTCTTTGATATCCGGACTCGTCGGCGAGTTTACTCCGGGCACCAATTACACATTGATGCCGCTTGGTGCTAATGGTAGTCGGGCAGGTGTTTTTATCTGCATCGAGTCGGCGTATCCGTGGATCGCTCGCACGATGACACGTGATGGCGCCGACTTTTTGGTAAACATCTCCAACGATGGATACCTCGGACCAACCGCCGTGATGAGACAGCATCTGGCGAATGCGATCTTTCGCGCTGTGGAGAACCAGAGAACGGTCCTGCGCGTTACGAACACGGGCTTGACCGCGGAGATTACGCCACAAGGCAGGTTCCTTGACCCGCCCTCGGCATTTAGCGCTGACGCTCGGGTGTGGACAGTATCGTCAGAGTCAGTTGACATCACTTTTTACACAAAGTACGGCGACGTTTTTGTCCAGGCGTGCGCCGCCATCACGTTATTGCTGTTAGGCGTGATCGTGTTCACCAGGAGAAGGAGCTCTAAGATTTAGGATGACCGAACCTTTAACAATTCAGGAATTACGTACTTCGTTTGACGACCTCCGCGCGCGTGTAGACCAGCTCGGGAGGTTTCTTTGATGTCCCGGCGCGTCGCGAACAGTTGAATAAGATCGAGGCTCAGGCCTCCGCGCCTGATTTCTGGAACGATCAGGCAGCTGCACAGAAACTACTGCAGGAACGCAGTCGACTTGAAAAAGAAGTAGAGCGGCAGGAACAGTTCGAATCGGAAAAAGACGACGCTGAAGTGTTATTTGAGTTTGCGGAAGAGGACGAATCGTCGCTAAAAGAACTGCAATCGTTGCTCGAACGGCTGGAACACGAGTTGAGCCAGGCCGAAACCGAGATGTTACTCGCGGGCGATAACGATCGCCGCAACGCTATTTGCACCATTCATCCCGGCGCAGGCGGCACCGAGTCTCAGGACTGGGCCGAGATGTTGTTGCGCATGTATCTCAAATGGGCCGAGCAACGTGGCTTTAAAGCCGAAGTGCTCGAGTATCAACCAGGCGAGGAAGCTGGACTGAAGAGCGTTACGTTCAGAGTTGAAGGTGAATATGCCTACGGGTTGCTGACAGCCGAAGCCGGGGTACACCGCCTCGTCCGCATTTCACCGTTTGACCAGGCTGCGCGGCGGCACACGTCGTTCGCTTCCTTGTTTGTTTATCCGGAGATTGACGAGGACATCGAAGTAGAGATCAACGACAAAGATTTACGCGTCGATACCTACCGCGCCACTGGTGCGGGCGGACAGCACATCAACACCACGGATTCAGCAGTTCGCATTACCCACATCCCCACGGGCATCGTCGTATCCTGTCAGAATCAACGTTCCCAACATCAGAATCGAGCAGTTGCCATGCAGGTGCTGCGCTCACGTCTTTATGAACTCGAGTTGGAGCGCCGGCAAGCCGAAACTGCCGAACTCGAAGCCAACAAGGCCGACATCTCATTCGGTTCGCAAATCAGAAGTTATGTACTGGCTCCCTATCAGTTGGTAAAAGACACTCGCACTAAACTGGAGCGAGGTAACGTCGAGGCAGTGCTCGGCGGCGACATCGACGACTTCATCAAGGCCTTCTTGCTCGCTCGCAAGGCTGCATAGGTCTTGGCGTTTGCAGTTGGAGTATCAATGGCAACAACTACACACATTGAAGAAAAGCCGCGCGTGATCATCCCGCGTGCGGGTCGTGGCAACGAGATTCTCGCGATTCTCTTTATCGCGCTTGGATTGCTGCTGGCGCTTTGCCTCATCTCGGCAGCGTTCTATCCGAACGATCCGTCGTGGAACTCCGCGGGCCAGACTGAAACGCAGAACTGGGCCGGATCGATTGGCGCGAACGTCGCGGCGATGGCGTTTCAGTTTATTGGTCTCGCAGCCTTTTTGTTGCCCCTGCTTCTGTTCGCCGCCGCATGGCGACGTTTTCACACTGCGGCTATTCATAGTCCCTGGACGAGAATTGTTGGACTCGTGGTGCTCGTAGTTGCCGCCGCGGCGCTGCTATCGATCTCACATCTGCATCCACTATTTGACTCGAGTGTGCAACCGGGCGGACTGCTCGGCGCTGTGGTCGCACAGGGTCTCGCAAGCGGACTGAGCCGTGTAGGCGCGACGGTGCTGCTCGTCGCGATTGCCGCAACCGGACTGTTACTCGCCACAAATTTCTCATTTGTTCGACTCTACGAAATCGTCGTCAATGCGATTAGTACCCGCTTTGCGTTTGTCGGCAAGCTTCCTGAGCGTTTCAGAGCGTGGCGGCAAATGCGTGCCGAACGTGCGCGATTGAAGAAAGAAACCAAGGCCGCAATCAAAGCGGAGCGCGAAGCTGCGAAAAGCACGCTCAAGCAGACGCTGAACCTGTCTCCGGCCGAACGCGTTGCGGATTTCATGAAGGAACCCATCGCGCCTGAGCTGCCACCACCGGTGATTCGTACTGAATCGAGTCGAACCGCGCTTGATCTCGCCGGGCCGCAAGCTCAAGCAAGCGCTGCTGCGGCAAGCGCGAGTGCGGCGGGCGCGGGCGTTGGCGTTGCGACACCACCGGCGACAATTGTCACGGGTCGATCGGGACGGCGTTCGATCTTCCCGACTGCGGAGGTCGAGGATGAAGAGGGCGCGGAAGAGATGGTGAAAGGCGCGTCCGTGTTGCGTATGAAAGCCGAAGCTCCGGCCACCGGCAAGCTGCCTTTCGACGCGGCGCGTAAAGTTAACTACAGCGATTACGGTTTGCCGCCGATGGAGTTTTTGAATGAAGCTCCGCCACACAGCGAACAGGCTGACACTGAGTTGCTGAGCCTCGCTACGCGGCTCGCGGAGAAGTGTAAAGAGTTCAACGTCACCGGTCAGATCAAGCACATTTGTCCGGGTCCGGTTGTTACTACTTATGAATTCAAACCCGATCCGGGTGTGAAGTATTCACGTGTAGTTTCCCTCGTTGACGATCTTTGTCTCGCGCTCAAGGCCGAATCAATCCGCATCGATCGCATGCCGGGCAAGCCGCACGTCGGCATCGAAGTGCCGAATCCGCGTCGAGAAACGATCTTTTTACGCGAAGTGATCGAGTCGCGGCCGTTTCGTGAATCAGGTTCGAAACTCACGATTGCGCTTGGCAAAACGATCGACGGTCTCAACTACGTGGCCGACCTCGCGAAGATGCCGCACTTGCTGATTGCCGGTACGACTGGTTCGGGTAAATCAGTCGGCGTGAATGCGCTGATCGTCTCGATTCTTTATCGTGCACGTCCGGATGAAGTGAAGTTTATCCTCATCGATCCGAAGCGCCTCGAGCTCGGACTCTACGAAGACATACCGCATCTTGCGGCGCCGATCATCGTCGATCCGAAACTGGCATCGCGCTCGTTGAAGTGGGCCGTGGCGGAAATGGAGCGCAGGTATCGTGATCTCGCCGGCTGGGGTGTGCGCAATATCGACGGCTACAACACCGAGATCATGCGCCGCAATCTCGTCAAGGAGTACGACGAAAAAGGTGAGCCCTGGAAGCCTCTGCCTTACATCGTAATCATCATCGATGAGCTCGCCGACCTGATGATGACTTCGGGCCGTGAGGTCGAGGAGTCGATCACGCGGCTGGCGCAAATGGCGCGCGCAGTCGGAATTCACCTCGTGCTGGCAACACAGCGGCCATCGGTAGATGTAATCACGGGCTTGATTAAGGCAAACTTCCCTTCCCGTATTTCATTCCGCGTGTCGTCGAAGATCGACTCGCGCACCATCATCGACACGAACGGCGCCGAACAGCTTCTCGGTCGCGGTGACATGTTGTTCCTGCCGCCGGGTACGTCGCGTTTGATTCGTGTTCACGGCGCTTACATTGACGAGACCGAGATCGGACGCATCGTGGCTCACATCAAGGCGCAGGGTCCACCGTCGTACGACGAGAGCATCACTCAATCTGACGAAGAAGCACTCGGGCTCGAAAGCACTGGAGGCGAGCACGACGAACTCTTCGAAGAAGCGTTACGGATTTGTGTGGAGATGAAGCGTGCGTCGACATCTGTGCTGCAGCGTCGTCTACGCATCGGCTACGGTCGAGCGGCAGCCATCCTCGACATAATGGAACGCGAAGGACTGATCGGCCAGGCTGACGGCTCACGCCCACGCCCCGTCCTCGGTCGCGCCTACGAGATGGTCGCCGACTGGGACGAGATGGCTTCAGCCGACGTTTAGCCACAAAAAATTTTAGCCACAAAAAGGCACATAAAGCACAAAAAAGAAAATCCTGTTCATCTTGTTCAATCATGTAAATCCTGTCCAACTGCGCCTACATCAACAAGCCTGCTCAATCTTTAATCACGCCCTCTCGTCCGTAGATCCTCGCAAAGCAGTCAAACAAGAAATCCGCGCGCACACTTCAACGCCCCCGATTTACTCGATCGCCATCGGTAAAGCCGCGACCTCGATGGCCCTCGGTCTCGACGACGCTCTTGGCGAGAGATTGACCGCCGGCGTCCTCGTCTCCTCCACCCCACACAACTCCAAACGCTGGCACAGCTTTATCGGCGGCCACCCATTACCGAACGAAGCGAGCCTCGCCGCGGCGCGTGCGGCATTTGCCCTGCTCGATCGCGCCAACGCAGAACAAGCGACAATCTTTTTTCTAATCTCCGGCGGTGGCTCAGCGATGATCGAATGGCCCGTCAGCGACGACATCTCTTTACACGATCTCAGAGCCGCCAATCAGGATCTCATCTCCTGTGGCGCAAGCATCGCAGAAGTGAACGCAGTTCGCCGCGCATTCTCGGCCGTCAAAGGCGGTGGATTGGCGCGCAAAGCACCGCGAACAAAAATGTTCACCCTCATCGTTTCCGACACGAATCCCGGCGACGAAGGGAGCGTGGCCTCCGGTCCCTCACTCGCACCCCCGCCTGATGCACCAATGGCAATTGAAGTCGTCGAGCGATACGGTCTCGACACGATCTTCCCGGAATCGATCATGAACGCCATTCGTCAAGGCAGGAAATCTCGCGAACCGATTAACGGCTCTCACATCGTTCTGCTCGACAACGGAACAGCAACACGTGCTGCGCAGCAAAAAGCGATCGAGCTCGGCTACTCATGTTCCGTACTGGACCACATCAACGAACAGCCGATCCAGGAAGGTTGCAATCTTCTTCTCGCGAGTCCTTCTTGTGCGATATCAGGAGGCGAGTTTTCCTGTCCCGTGCGTGGAGACGGACGCGGCGGCAGAAACCTCGAAACCGTCTTGCGCTGCGCAATCAGGCTTGATAACCAAACCACACACACAGTCGTCTTAAGCGCCGGCACTGACGGCATCGACGGCAACACCCCCGCCGCCGGCGCCATCGCCGACGAAACCACAATCCAGCGTGCCCGAAACCTGGGCCTCGACGCCGCACAATATCTTGCTCGCAGCGACTCCTACTCCTTCTTTGAACAACTCAACGACCTCATCGTTACCGGCCCCACCGGCACAAACGTCCGCGACCTGCGTATTCTTTTGAAAGGACCCAGGCGCAGTTAGCAGGAGCAGGCATTCTGCTCCTGTATGCTGCTCCTGCTCCAGTCTTGACTCTCATGCTGCCAAGCTCTATAAGATTTGGTCGGAGATCCCAAGTTTTGTCTACTCTTATCAATACCAACACTCCCATTAGTACCAAACCGCCCGATGGCACGGCGCTCACGTTCTCAGAGCTGATCGAACGTCTAAACAGCCAAACTACGACCCCAACCCTCAAAGAGTTAAATAACTGGGTCGCGAACGTCGAGATTACAGACCATGATCTGAAGCCGTACCTTGGCTTCAAGGAAGGCAATTACTGGCGCCATCGAGTTTGTCGCAATGAGGCGGTCGAGATGCTGGTGATCTGTTGGCGTCCGGGTCAGAAGACGCCGATTCACGATCACAACGGCTCTCACGGTGTTGTAAGAGTTCAAAAAGGACTGATGTGGGAAACGATTTTCAAGTACGACGACGAGCAGGGTTTGTGTTACGACACGGGTCGTGAGTGTCCGACTGGCACAGTCACGGGTGCGGAAGTGCCGGACATTCATCAACTCGGAAATCCCGACGTCAGTGGTCAGGATCTCATCACGATTCACATTTATGCGCCGCCGCTCGGTGTTTTGCATACTTACAAGGTGGGAAGTCCGAAGATAGATCTTTACACGCCTAATGATTTTCCGACCTGAGACGCGGCTGGCGCCGCTCGCCGCATTATTCCTGGTGCTGGCGTGCGTCACCGCGTGCAAGGACAAATCCTCTACAACACCTGCTCACGACGAGCTGACTATCGCCGCAGCTTCTGATCTCACTCCGGCGTTCGAAGAAATCGGACGCGCGTTTGAGTCCGCCAACAAAACCAAAGTTGTCTTTACTTTTGGATCGACAGGGATGCTAACGCGACAGATCGAGAATGGTGCGCCCTTCGATCTGTTTGCCGCTGCAAACGTGAGCTACATTGACGAACTTGAAAAGCAGGGTCTGATCATTTCCGACAGCAAAACGATTTATGCACGCGGCCGGATTACGTTGTGGACGCCAAACACAAGCAATATCAGACTACAGGGCATCGCCGATCTGGCGCGTCCCGAAGTGATGCGGATCGCGATTGCTAATCCGGATCACGCTCCTTACGGTCTGGCAGCGAAACAGGCACTCGAGAGTGCCGGCATCTGGGACCGCGTGAAACCGAAACTCGTTTTCGGAGACAACATCCGGCAGACATTCCAGTACGCAGAGACCGGCAACGTGGACGTCGCGATCGTTTCGTTGTCGCTAAGCACGGAGAGCCGCGGACGCTGGACCTTGATCCCTGAAGAGTTGCATCAGCCAATCGATCAGGGGCTCGGCATCATCAAGACCACCAAGAACGAAAAAGCCGCACGCGCCTTCGCCGCCTTCCTCGCCGGGCCACAAGGGCAAGCGATCATGAAGAAGTACGGCTTCACTGTCGCCACAAAGAATTGATTGCCACAAAAAGGCACATAACGCACAAAAATATTTATTGAGCGATGGCGCCTGAATTGAGCTTAGGGTTTCATGACGGCTTTATTCTTTTGGCTTTATTCTTTTGGCTTATTCTTTTGTGATTTTTGTGCCTTTTTGTGGCTGAAGAAATGTTTTGAGGCTGAGATCGTGGCCGTCGGTAGTGACGGTGATTGTGCCGCAGTCGCCGGTGGTGAGGACGGTGGCGCCGTTTGAGTGCCAGCGTTCGACTACGTCATTGTGTGGGTGACCAAATCTTGAATTGCGACCGACCGAGATGATCGCGAGGGTAGGTTTGGTGGCGAGGACGAAGGCTTCGGTCGAAGAGGTCTTGCTGCCGTGATGCGGCACTTTTACGACATCCGCGTGGAGTTGTTGTTGCGATGCCAGGAGTGATCTTTCCGCCGCTTGCTCGATGTCGCCTGTCAGCAATATTGAACGCTCGCCAAATTGAATGCGAAGAGCTATCGAATCGTTGTTCGTTGATGAATCACCACCGGTGGGCGGCCATAGGACGTTAACCTGGGCTTCTCCGAAATGAATCACATCACCAGCTTGAATCGTCTCGGAATTCGTCCCGGTGTCAGTAAGTGTCTGCGCGAATTTCCGGAACTCTGGATCGTCGCTGGGACGCCGTGCGATTAGTGCTGCCCTGACGGAAAAGTTTTTGAGAACGTCATTCAGCCCGTCGACGTGATCTGCATCAGCGTGAGTGGCAAGCACGTAATCTATTTGACTCAAACCTCTCCACCACAAATATTCTGAGACAACAGTCTCTCCAATCTTGCGCCCGGCGTCGTTTGGATTGCCACCGCCGTCAACCAGCAAGGTGGTTCCGTCAGGCATCGTCACGAGTGCCGAGTCACCCTGGCCAACGTCGAGAAAGTCAACCCGCAACTTTCCATCAGCGCGCGCGGCGCTAAGCGGATGCACGACGAGAATGGCAAGTAACAGGAGTTGTGCAAATGCGAGTAGCGGGACGTACCGGTGCAGCTTGCATTCGCGCTGGCGACGCGGTCCGAGCGGTTGCCAGTGCAGGATTGCGACGATGAGAAACAGGAAAGGAACATAATAGACCGCGTAGAGCAGCACTGCCGCGCCTGAATACTCAGGCAGTCTCAACGATGCAAGGCCAAAACTCGAAAACGGATCGACGCTGTGGACCATAGCCCAGTCGATCGCATCCGCCAGCCGAAACAGTGGTGCTGATAGAACTGTGCTCACGTTTGCAAGTAGTAATGCGAGCATCGCGACGGCAACGAGCGCCGCGAGCAACACGCTGACAACGATATTAAGCACGAGAGACGATAACGAGAGCCGATGAAAATAGACGATCATCAGCGGCAGCAACATCACCTGCACGCATGCCGAGACCACGATCGCGCCAAATGTGTACCGCAAGACAGGCTGCACGTGATAACGCTCCAGCCATGCAGCGGATCCTGTTTTGAAAAGACGATAATTATGTGAAGAACGCGCAAGCTCCTGACGCCATTTCTGCTCGCGCCAGAAAAGGATTTCGCAGGCGGTTTTTACAACACGCGGACATACAGGCGGATAAGGAGTGGAATGCGATGGATACCATGCGCCGATAGAAGATAGCTTC
>Ga0207428_10006392_pt1 | contig 10890 bp, 12 predicted proteins | sample RhiMethybrSRZTD1_FD_187600 | JGI IMG/M metagenome (GOLD analysis project Ga0207428, IMG submission 187600) | Populus rhizosphere microbial communities from Tennessee, USA - Rhizosphere MetaG P. TD hybrid SRZTD1 (SPAdes) (version 3) | ecosystem: Host-associated > Plants > Roots > Rhizosphere >... | reverse complement strand
AGCTGCACCGCACATGTCCGCTTTCAGGGGTAAAGCGGACATGACCATTTGCGGCATGTCCGCTTTCGCGGTCGCTATTGAGGCTAAAGCGGACATGGCTTTTTGCGACGCATATGTCCGCTTTTGGCCCAAAGCGGACATCTTAGCAGCGCTGCAGCAATTTCTGTTTTTGGGGGGAAGCGACATTTTGCGAATGTTCGCAACGCGGACATTTGAACATACGGTCATCTTCGGCAGTCGTCTTAGGCTCGACGCGAAGGGTCCACATCGGCGCTCTGCAACGAGGACATAGCGGGCGCCCGCAAGTCATCTCTAGTGATGAGTCACCACTACTGACAAATGCCATCTTTCGCCTCCAAAGATCAGGCGAAAGCGCAACTGTCTCTCAGCCCTCAACGTATTTAACGAAGCGAAACATGGAATACCTTCGTGCATTAAAACTATTTAATAAGTGGAACCTTTTCAAAGTGCGGCAAAATGGGGCCGACGTTGCGTCCAAATGTTAGGCCGTTTTAGTTGCTGCCGGAAGCAACCAAATTAGCTCAGAAAAAATACAAACATCGAACTTAGTTTCGCTCTTGTTGACTTAAATCAAGGGGAAGGACGAATTGTGGCTGCTTACTCGACTGTCGAGACCTTGCGGCACCCATTCAATGTCATTGCATTCCAGGCATTCATAGACATCGTAGCCCGGCGCTGCGGAACTCTTCGGAAGTGTTGTCACACGTTCAGAGCGACCGCCGCATCGCTCGCAGGTCTTGATGGGAGTCAGTGCTGTTGTCATCCAGCGCGCCTCGCTGTGAGAATGTTAGCGCACCATGGCAGCGAGACCAGGATGCGTTCGTATCGGACAGCAAACGGAAAGCTATACCTAGGTGGAAGCGTATGTCCGCTTTTGGCCCAAAGCAAACATGCCGAAAGGCGCAATCAATGTCGCTATTGGGGGTAAAGCGGCAAGGCGTTCAATCTTCTCCGCGCCGAAGTGCTCGCCGGGGACCCGCGGTCTGACGGCGGCCGGCGCGTGTTGTTCTATTCCGGCAATGACAACGCCGCGAAGGCGGAGGTGGCGGCACTCATCGACCGCATCGGCTTCGTCGGCATCGATCTCGGGTCGCTGGCAGTTGGCGGCAGACTGGCGCAGTTCCCTGGCGGGCCGCTACCGAACCAGAACCTCGTCAAGGTCGCCTGATGGCCCACACAGCTGATCAAGCCGGCGCGGCGCGGACGGAGAGGACAATGAAAAAGTATCTGCTGATCGCGGCCGGCCTGATTTTGTGCCTTCCGGTTCACGGACAAGAAAGGAGCACCGTCATGAACGATGTCACCATTTGGTATGACGCCTTCAATAATAGGGATGCGAATCTTGCCCAGAAGGTCATGAGCGAGGATTGGATCGATATTCCTGCGGCTCCGGGCCAGCCTCCGGGCCGGAAGGGCGTGGAATTCATCCTCGATGACCTATCCAAGGCCTTTCCCGATTTTCGGATCACGCCAGCGGAGATTCTTCAGGATGGAAACAAAGTTGTCGTCCGCTCGGAGCTCACCGGTACGCAGCGGGGGCCGTTCATGGGCTTTCCGGCTAAGAACCGGACGATGACCATCCAAACCATCGATATCCACGAGTTCAACGATGGAAAGATTATCCGCACCTGGCACAGCGAGGATTGGCTGACCGCGCTCCACCAACTGGGCGCGTTCGAGAAGTAGCAATCCTGGATTGGTGCAGGGCCGCCAAGACGCGATGCATTGTGGTGCCGCTGTTGACGGCCGAGACAAGAGACAAGGAATAGAACTATGGATGATCGAATTATTGAGCTTCTGTACCGCAACCTTCAGGAAGTCTTTGGCGAAGGTGACGCGGGCCGCCGCCGCGCCGCCATTCAGGACTTCTATACTGAAGACTGCCTGCTGTACGTCCCGCCCGGTGTGTTTGTCGGACACGACGCTCTGGACAAGTTCGCCGGAGACCTCCGCGCGACACATCCACACTTCGTCTATACGCCCCATGGAGAGCCACAAGCCATGCATAACGGGGGAATTCTAGCATGGGGCTCAGGCCCGAAAGGCGAGGCCCCAGACTACACGGGACTGGATGTCGTCATTGTTCACGACGGAAAGATCGCTGCACTCTACGTCTTTCTCAATCCCAAATTTGCATAAGAGGCGCGGCACCACCGCCGCGAGGGTCTTTCTTCGTCAGGCGTTCTATGTCCGCTTTTGGCCCAAAGCGGACATTGGGTGGTGCACTGCACATGTCTGCTTTCGGGCGCAAAGCGGACATCGCGATAACCCTTAGTGCTTCGGTGGCGCGCGCTGATCCGGCGGATGAGCATCGAGAACCCGCTTTGGGGCGCACCGCGCATTCATGGTGAGCTGCTTAAGCTCGGTTTTGAGGTCGCGCAGTCGAGCGTTGCCAAGTACATGGTCAAGCGACGCGGACCGCCAAGCCAGGGATGGCGCACCTTCTGGTCAAACGATCTTAGCGACCTTGGCTTTCAGCTCGTCGATCAGGACGCGCTTGTTCTCCGAATAGTCAATCGGCGCGACAACCAGGTGAATCCCACCTGCTTTGAATGCTGCATCGAGGATGGGTACTAGATCATCGGTCGCGCTAACCCGCGCACCTTTAGCCCCATAGGCCTCGGCATATTTGACGAAATCTGGGTTCTCGAATGAGAGCGCGAAATCGCCGAAGCCCATCGATTCTTGTTTCCAGCGAATCATGCCGTAGCCGCGGTCCTCGATGATGAGCACAACGAGGTTCAAGCCAAGCCGGATGGCGGTCTCCAAATCCTGCGAGTTCATCATGAACCCGCCGTCGCCGCAGATGGCCATGACGCGCCGATCTGGGTAAAGAAGTGCCGCCATCATGGCCGAAGCCAGACCGGCCCCCATCGTAGCCAGCGCGTTGTCGAGCAGGATCGTGTTGGCGATGTGGGTGCGATAATTCCGGGCGAACCAGATCTTGTACATGCCATTGTCCAGGCAAATGATGCCGTCATCGGGCATCACCTTCCTGACATCGGCGACCAAACGTTGGGGCGCCAAGGGGTAGCGCGGATCGTCAGCGCCCTCGGCGACATGCTCGAGGATCTGCGCCCGGATCTTCTGGAAGTAAATCGGGTCGTGCGTAAGTTTCCCGTCCAACTCGCTGGCCAGCCGGGCCATGCTGTCTGCAATGTCGCCGACCACCTCGGCTTGCGGAAAATAGATCTGGTCGATGTCGGCCACGTTGAAATCAATATGCACGACCTGTGGTCCTCCCGCGCGCATGATGAAAGGTGGCTTCTCCGCGGTGTCGTGGCCGACCGCGACGATCAGATCCGCGCGTTCGATCGCCAGATGGACGTAGTCGCCTTCCGATAGCGCCGCCGTGCCGACAAACAGCTCGGAATTGCCGTCGACCGCGCCTTTTCCCATCTGCGTATTGAAAAAAGGAACCTTTAGGCGGCGCACGGCCGCCGACAGCGCGGGCGCAAGGCCCGGTCGGTTGGCGCCACCGCCAATCATGACCAAGGGATTCCGCGCGGCCGCGATCGCAGCCGCTGCGCGTACAATCGCCTCCTCAGCCGCGACAGTACGAAAGGTGGCACTGACTGGGACAACGGCGGACCGCTCGGTCAATTGCGCCGCGATATCTTCCGGCAGTTCGAGATGAACGGGCCCCGGCCGCTCCGCCTCTGCCATGCGAAAGGCATCGCGGACGAGCGTCGGGATGTTGCCGGCATCTATGGCTTGTTTCGCGGATTTCGTGAGTGGGCGCATCATTGAGACCGTATCGATGATCTGAAATTGCGCCTGCCGGCTCTGAAGGACCGGCTTCTGGCCGGTAATCATCAGCATTGGCATGCCACCAAGGGACGCATGGGCCGCCGCGGTCACGAGGTTGGTCGCGCCGGGCCCGAGCGTGCTGAGGCAGACCCCCGGTTTACCCGTAAGCCTCCCATAGGTCGCCGCCATGAAACCGGCGACCTGCTCATGGCGGGTCACCACCACCTTGATGCGCGAGGTCCGGAGGGATTCGAGCATGTCGAGGTTCTCCTCCCCCGGCACGCCAAAGACATATTCGACCCCCTCATTCTCGAGGGCGCGTATGAAAATATCGGAGCCTTTGATTGCATGACTTGTCATAGAACGCATCCTCAGGCGTTGGTGGGAGCCTGAAACCATTACATCATTGGCTCGACTCGCCGACTTTCGCTTCCGGTGATTTGACCGCCCTTGGTCTTGAGCCAGTGGTCCCCCGTCCCGGCCGATAGGGCACATCAATCCGCAAAGACGAACACAACAGACCGGAAACCACACTGCTTCATTTCAAACAAATCATAAATTCGCAAAGCCCTGCACGCGACGAAATCGGATTTTCAGAATGAGAGATTACGGAATAATTGATCTGTTTACTTCATACACTCGCAAGCCGATCTGCGATCGGCGGCGGTACCCAGTCCGTTTGGATGCCGAGATCGGCCAAGATGACCTGGGCCGCGTTATATCCAGGAAGTCCGGTAATGTTGCCGCCAGGATGGCTGCTCGAACCGCAAAGGTAGAGTCCTGGCAGATGCCCGCGGTAAGTGCCGGCCCCGACAAAGGGGCGATGGTGGCCGATCTGTCCGTTGGTAAAAGCGCCGACTAAGAGATCGCCCTCGCGCATGTTAGGCAACGATCGCTCGGTATCCACGGGCGTCCGTGTAAATGAATCCAGCACAGCGTTGGCGAGATTGGGCGCATGCTGACACCAGAGTGCGAGCATTAAGCGGCCGTGTTCGTCGCCCCTGTTTCCTGACCAGTGCGGATTTCCTTTCAATCGATAGGGCAGCTTCTCCCACATGAAGCCAGTGTGTTGGCCGGGCGGCGCCTGGCTGGGGTCGAACACTGTTGGGCAGGAGCCCCACATTACAGTAGGGGGAATCGTGCCGGCCTCGTGATGGCGGACGATGTCGTCGAACTGGGTTGCGTGATCAAGTCCCATGATCACCATCAGAGCATGCGCCAATTCGGGAAATTCAGCACTTGCGGAGTATTTCGGGGGCTCGCGTAGATTGACATGAAGCGCGAACAGCGGTGCTAGCAGGTTGTATTGAAAGGCCTTCACCTTGGCACGAATGTCGGTGGGCACTAGCGTGTCATCGAGCAGATCGAGGAAGGTCTGATGCGGATTAAGCGAGGACACGACGAAGTGCCGCGCCCGGACAAAATTGCCGTCCGTGGTCTCAACGCCGATGGCGCGACCGGCTTCCACGACGATGCGCTTAGGCTCGGTCATCAGGCGGAACTCGCCGCCGGTCTCACGCACGCAAGCCTCTAATGCGCGGGCAAGCGCCGCCGTGCCCCCGCGTGACATCTGCGCTTTCGCTGGGCTGGCTAGGAGCGCTGCAATGTGGTGGCCGAAGCCGCGGACGCGAAGATCAACTTCACGCAGGCCGTTGAAGAACAAAAGGCCGGCCTGCACGGTTGGATGCTCGAACTCCCGTTGCACAAATTCAAGCGGTGATAGCGCGCTGACTTCAAGCAAGCGGCGGCCGGCGGCGCTTCGTTCCAGGAGCCGACGTCGCTCCTCTGCCGGCAATGGAGGAGCTTTGGCTTCCCAGCTCAGGATATTGTTGACGATGGGAACAAACTCATGCTGCCAGCGGCGTAGCGTTTCAGCGTCCTTTCGGCTGAATCGCTCGAACGATTCTACGGTGCGTTCGATGTCCGTCCACCAACCGAGCATACCCCCATCTTTGGTCAGCAACGCTACATTTAATTCGGGCTCGATGTAGTGCGCACCATACCGCGCCAGTTCCAAATCGGCGTACCACGGCATCGTAGTGATAGCGCGCTGAAAGAATGCATGGGTGTTGTGAAGAAAGCCGGGGTGGCGCGGGTCTTCGAGTGTCGAAAGACCGCCGCCGGTCACCGCCTTGCGCTCGATCGCTAGAACCTTCAGCCCAGCCTTTCCGAGGTAGGCTTGAAGGATCATTCCATTGTGGCCGGCACCAAGGATGATGCCGTCATAGGTCTCCGTCATCCGTTGCCCCGAGCCTGACTATTCCATGCCGAGCAAGCGATAGATTCGGCGGCTGTATTCGCCGAATTTCTCAGTGGTCTTGATCTCGAGTGGACGAGGATGTGGCAGTTCAACGCGGAAATTGTCTGCCATGCGAGCGGGGCCGGCGGTAAGCACGACCACGCCTGTACCGAGGAATACCGCCTCGGTGATGCCATGGGTAACGAAGACAATGGTTTTGCGGGCTTCCTGCCAGATCCGCAGCAATTCGAGATTCATTTTCTCACGGGTCAGCGCATCAAGCGCGCCGAACGGCTCATCCATCAGAATGAGCTTGGGATCGTGGATCAGTGCGCGCGCAATGGCAGCCCGCTGCTGCATCCCCCCCGATAGCTCATAGGGAAACTTGTCTTCTGCTCCCTTGAGGCCGACCAGTTGCAGCAAATCGCGTGCGCGCGACCGACTTTCGGCCATCGGCAATCCGAGGATTTCCGCCGGCAGTAGCACGTTGTCGATCACGCGCCGCCACTTCAACAGCAACGGCTGCTGGAATACCATGCCGATATCTCGAGATGGATCGAACGGCTGGGTGGGTGACCCGATACGCACTTCGCCCGCTTCGTACGAATGAAGGCCAGCGAGAATCTTTAGCAGAGTGGTCTTTCCGCAGCCGGATGGTCCCACGAGCGAAACCAGTTCGCCCGCATCGACGTCGAATGTCACTTCCGACACCGCCAGGAAATCCACCCCGCGTGTGCGGTAGATTTTTTTCACGCCAGCGAGGTGGATAAAGGGCTCACTCATGAGCAGCAGCTACTGAATGCGCGCATCGCGCACGACCAGGAGGCGCTCCAGGCCAAGTACAATGCCATAGAGAATTGCCCCCAGCACAGTGATCAAGATCACCGCCATAAACATAGCGGCGGTGTCGAGCGTGACCTGCACCTGCAGCATCAGATACCCGAGACCGCGGTCGGAGCCGAGGAATTCGCCGACGATAGCGCCCGCCACCGCAAGGATTGCGGCGACTTTCATGCCAGAGAAGATGTAGGGCAGAGCGCCAGGCAGCTGGATCTTGGTGAAGATCTGCCAGCGCGAGCCTTTTAGCGAACGCACCAGATCAAGTAAGTCGGGCTCGACCTCGCGTAAGCCGCGGGCGGTTGTCAGCACGATTGGGAAGAAACAGATTGCAAATGCCATCATCATGTTTGGCCCAACGCCGTAGCGGAACCAGACGATGATAAGCGGTCCGAGCGCCACCTTTGGGATCATGTTGAGGCTGACCAGCAGCGGCATGACGAACATTTCCAGCCGTCGGAACCACGAAAACAAGAGCGCGATGCCAATACCGACCACCACGGCAAGAATATAGCCGCCGAAAATCTCGGCGCCGGTGACGAGGGTATTTTCGACCCAGCGATAATTGGAAACGAGCAGCGCTTGTACTGTGGCGTAAGGAGAAGGCAGCACAAATTTTGGCACATTGCCGAGAACGACGAAGAAGTACCATGCAAGGACCAGCAGCAAATGGCTGATCACCGCCAGGGCGTAGCGTTGCAGCGATTCTTGATTTCGGCCCACGGCTCCCCTCTACCTCACAACAGACCGGCGGCCCAAGTGACATCGTACGGTAAGGACGTGGCAGCAGCCAGGTTATGGCGGTGCATCATGCCAGCCATCGCGCGAGATTTTGACGCACAAATGCGTCGTCGTTGAGATGCGGATAGGCGGCATAGACACGGTCGATCTCTTCTTTCTGGCCGGGCCCAAGTGATTCACCTGGATCGAGACACCAGATGCCCTCCAGCAATCCTTGCCTGCGCAGAATTTCGTGACAGCCGGTGATGACGCCATGAAAGTTGTTTGCGACATCGAAGATCGCGGCGTTGCAATCAGTGACCTGCGAATCGAGCGCCAGTAGATCGGCCGGCACCACACGGGCCGCTGCGGCTGCCTGCGCCTGCTCGAGCAGCTCGACTGCCTTTCGCACCCAGACGCTCCAGTGTCCCAGAAGGCCACCCCGGATGCGTACGGTGGTGAAGTCACCTTTGCTCGGCACCTTGTAGGGGGTCACCAGGTCGGGGATGATGTGGTCGTCGTTCCCTGTGTAAAGGGTCACGCGTGCGGTCGCGCCGGCCTCCACCACGCCGCGCACCACATCAAGCGTGCGATAGCGGTTGAACGGCGCAATCTTGATCGCTGCCACGTTCTCGATCGCAGCAAAGCGCCGCCAGAACGCTGCCGATAACACGATGCCGCCGACAGCGGGCTGCAGGTAAAAACCAACCAGCGGGATCTCCTCGGCGACGGCGCGCGCATGCTCAATAAGCTCATCTTCGCTCGCGCCCTTCATCGCGGCGAGCGAGAGGAGGCCCGCGTGATAGCCGACGCCGCGCGCTGTTTGCGCCTCCTGCACCGCCTGATGGGTGCGCCCCACCAAGCCTGCGATCATCACGATGGGACGCTGGCACCATTCCGCCGCGGCGTGCATGGCAAGTTCTAGCACCGGTTGGTAAAGCCCAGCCTCGCGGACTGCGAATTGCGTTGTGTGCACGCCGACCGCGAGCCCACCGGCGCCTGCGTCGAGATAGTAGCGGGCGAGCGCGCGCTGTCGACGCGGGTCGAGTTGGCGGCGGGCATCGAGCGCCAAGGGGTGAGCGGGAATGACCACGCCCTTGCGCAGCAAGGCGAGGATCTCGGGTGGCCAATCAGCGAAGCGTAGACCCATCCCTCTTCTCAAGTAACCAGGCGGTTACACCGGCGAGAGTGGCAGCGATCGGACGTGGCGTCAACGCGGGGCCCTGTTACGCGCGGATCGCGCTCAGAACAATATCGACATTGTGCTGCCGTTGCCGGCGGCAGGCCGAGTCGCTGCCGAGCCGTCGGCCGAAGATCGATGACAGCGTCCAATTGTTGGAGAAATAGAAGAAGGACATTGCTGCGATCGACACATAAAGGCTGACTGGATCGACACCGGGCCGAAACACGCCCTGGGCGACACCGCGTTTGAGGATATCGTCGATCAGACGAACGAACGGGCTGTGCAACTGGCGCACCTTTTTGGACTGCCGAAGATGGCGCGCCCGGTGCAGATTCTCGTTGTTGATCAGGCTGATCAGCTCTGGGTGGTGGCGACAATACTCAAAGTTGAATTCGATGAGCCGTTTGATCGCAACCTCGGGCGCCATGCCGGCGAGATCCAGCGTGCGTTCACTGCCGCGCAAGTTTTCGTAGACGCGCTCCAGCACGGCGAGATAAAGGCCCTGCTTGTTACCGAAATAGTGGTAGATCATCCGCTTGTTGGCGCGCGAGCGGCAGGCGATCTCGTCTACCCGACCGCCCGAAAGCCCCTTGCGTGCGAACTCGTCTTGCGCAGCCAATAGGATCGCTTCGCGTGTCCGGTCTGGATTGCGGTGAATCCCGGGTTGCTTTGGTTTCGTTCTGCTTCGCTGCACGTCGGCGCCGTTGACAGGCCTACGCGGCCAATCCTATCGTTTGAGGTAACCACGCAGTTACCACGGACCTTTGCCGTCCGTCGAGGACATGGCGAGTCATCGGCGTCACCGCTGCGGGAGGAGGAACATCATGAAAATCTTGAAACTGGTACTGGCGGCCGGTGCGGCGCTCACGTTAGGCATGACGACGGCTTCGGCACAGCAGAAAATCACCTTCACCCTCAATTGGGTCGCCGGCGGGGACCATGCACCGTATTTCTATGCCCAGAAGATGGGCTGGTACAAGGACGCGGGTGTCAACGTCGAGTTCGAAACCGGCCGCGGCTCCGCTGCCTCCGCGCAGAAAGTTGCGGCGGGCTCTTCACAGCTTGGTCTCTCCGATATGGCCGGCGTGCTGCTATTCCGCGGCAAGGGCATGGATCTCGTCGGTTTGATGAATGTCTATGCCAACTCGCCACAGGGCCTGTATTGGCTTAAGAGTTCCGGTATTAAGTCAGTCAAAGACCTCGCCGGGAAGAAGATCGGCAATCCGGCCGGCGATGGCGCCCGCACTATGTGGCCGGCGCTGGCTAAGAAGGTTGGCATCGATCCAAACTCAGTTACCTGGGTCAACATCGATGCCAATGCCAAGCTCGGTGCACTGAAGGCCAAGACCATTGACGCCACCACGTCATTCTTCAACCTGCACCACGTATTCGCGCGCGAGCTCGGCGCCGACATGGGGTTCCTCGCCTGGAAGGACGATGGCGTTAATCCCTACGGCAATTCGATTATTGCCAACGGCGCATGGCTGAAGGCTAATCAAGACACCGCTGCCAAATTTACCAAGGTGACGCAAAAAGCGTTTGCCGAATGCGCGAAGAATCCAGATCCTTGCGTCAAGGCGTTGGTCGAAGCGAACAGCGGCCTGTTGTACGACAACGAACTGACCAACTGGCACCTCGTCAGCATCCTGATGAGCGACGACACCTCGCGGAATGTTGCGCTAGGTTGGCATGACGACAAACGAATGGCGGATGACTACAAACTGGTGGACGAATTTCTCAAGATGGAAAAGCCGTACGACATCAAGACGGCCTACACCAATGAGTACCTCGACAAGAGTATCAAGATGCCGCCGATCAATCCGCCAAAGTTATACTGAGCGAAATATTTCGAGATTGTGGCGCCGGCTGCATCGCGGTCCGCCTCTCTTTCAGCCAAACTCTGGTCCGACTACGGCGAACGTCCGCGCGGTATCTTCAAAACCGGTCGCCCGTCCAAGAACCATGCGGGTGAGTGGCCGTTGTGACGTGAAGCCAGCTTTCGCGAGCCAGGCACAAATATCGGTTTTGGCGTCTGCGAGGTCGAGATAGACAGGCCCCTCGAGAGCGGAGAGCGCGCGCGCTAGCAGCACTCGCGCGGCGACATCGTCTTCTGCCACGAGCGGTCCGATTTGCGAAGAGC
>Ga0207428_10006391_pt1 | contig 10890 bp, 6 predicted proteins | sample RhiMethybrSRZTD1_FD_187600 | JGI IMG/M metagenome (GOLD analysis project Ga0207428, IMG submission 187600) | Populus rhizosphere microbial communities from Tennessee, USA - Rhizosphere MetaG P. TD hybrid SRZTD1 (SPAdes) (version 3) | ecosystem: Host-associated > Plants > Roots > Rhizosphere >... | reverse complement strand
GTATCAACATGTCTCGTATCCAGTCGAACAAAACCCGTATTGGCCTGATCGCTGTTGCACTGGTCGGCGGTATCAACTTCGCATCCTCGGCGTTTTCCGCCGAAGCCTTGCCCCAGGGCTATCAACTGGCCTCCGCCGAGAAGACCAGCGAAGGCAAGTGTGGCGAAGGCAAGTGCGGTGCCAGCGAAGCCAGCGCGCAAAAGACCCAGGCCGAAGGCAAGTGTGGTGAAGGCAAGTGCGGCGATGCGTCTTTCGCCCGCACCGACGCCGACCATGACGGCCGCGTGTCGCTCAAGGAACTGCTGGCCGTGGCCCCCAAGGGCACAGAGGAATTCAAGGCAATGGACGCCAACGGCGACGGCTTCCTGTCCGAGGGTGAGGTGTACAAGTTCCGCACCAACCAGTACACCTCCAATGGCAAGAAAGTACCGACCGAGTTGTTTACCAAGTTGAGTCAGGCTAAAGACTGATCAGCCGCTAACAAGAAACCCTTCCTGCGTTGACGCGCAGGAAGGGTTTTTTGTGTGGGCAGTAGTGGTTTGGTCGTCAGGTGCGGAATTGCATTGCACCTGTCCACAGAAAGACACCCAACGTATCCTGCTGAAAGACAACATTGAAAAGGGTGTTCGAATGAAAACTGATGGCAACAAATTCGAGAAGTGATGAACACGGTCATCGATAACTGTGAGCCGATCGAAACGGCAGGTTTCATTTCAAAAGGACTACGGGCGACACACCAGAGAGGTGCGTTCGTAGTTCAATGCATTGTCCCGCTCTGGTAGTGCATAGGGCGCCGTGCATCGCTGACCTTGCCAACTGATTATGAGTGTTCCGGCGTCCTCTTCGACCAAGGCCAGCGCCTTGCCGCTCGGATCGGAGATCGCCAGTTGCTTGCCTGCGGCATCTTCAAGCGCAGCGCCAAACGGTATGGGCTTGTGTTGCGCATCGAACAAGGCGAACTGCACTCGGCGCCCGGTTTTGCTGTTATAGCGTGCGAGCACCACAGCCCCGCGGCGTGGAACCACTTGCTGGGTAGCGTTATCAATTTCGATTTCGCCGCCCAGGTCACGGGTGTCCAGATTGATCCAGTTCACGCGGTAAGGCTGGGCGTTGGGCACCACCGCGAAACCGTTACTGGCGGTTTTGGTCCCGGAGAAACTGCCGATTTTCACGCCTTCCACTCCTTCGACCTGCGCCAGTGCAAACGTCTCGCCCACGGTTTGTCCCAGGTTGACGCCACCGGCGTGGCCCACGATCGATCCAGCGAGGTTGAGGTTCTGCGAGTTGTACCCGCTTCCTTGGCTGTAGCCGGCGCTGATGTCCATCACCGAGGTGCGCGTACTGATGTTCGCCGAGCCGTTGCTCCCACCCGTGCTGCTGTTGCCGCCTTGCACCGAGTAATAGGTGTTGCTGTCTTGCGATAAATATCCATTGATGCCCACTTGGGTGCTGTCGCTGCTCTTCTGTGTGCTGGCGGAAACAAAGGCTCGCGGCGCGCGCGGTTTCGAACCCAGCGGAAATGACAGCGACAGGTTGATCAGGGTGTCATTGTTCGCCGTTCCGTAGTTACCGACATCCTTGGTGTAGGTGGCGCCAAGGTTGTAGCTCACGTCACCCCAATAATTGCTGTAACCCGCCGACACGCTTTGCGAACCGCCGCGCCCCCAATAACGCTGGTCGCTGGCGTTGAGGTACAGGCTGCCGAATTGCTGGTTGCGGCCCAGGCTTTGGTTGATCGTCAGGTCGGTGCGGGTTTTCGAATTGCCCGTGCGTGTCTCGCCTTCGCTGCTCAGTTCCTCGACGTGTTCGCTGAGGGTGCGATAGCCCTCGGTCGAATAGCGGTAGGCGGCGAGGGTGAAGTTGGTGTCGGTGCCGGTGAAGGTTTTCGCATAGAGCGCGCGCACGCTGCTGCCTTTGACAGTCTGGCCGAAGGTGCGGCTGCTGGATTGGGTTACGTCTAATGAGACGGCGCCGATGGCGGTATTGCGCCCGGCGCCGAAGGACCAGGCTTGAAAGTTCTCGGTCGCCTGGGTCCCGACCACTGCCGAAAAATTGCTGCTCACGCCGTAGGCCACGGTGCTGCTGACAAATGCCGGCGACTGTTGGTCATCGTTATTACTGTTGTAGTGGCCTGCCGAGACGCTGTATTTGAGTTGACCCTCGCGAACCATGATCGGCAGGCTGGAAAACGCTTGCACGGTCACCCGGCGCTGGCCGTCGGCTTCGATGACCGTAATTTCCAGGTCACCGTTGGAGCCGCTGGGGTAGATATCGCTGATCTCGAAGGGGCCAGGCGGCACGTTGGTCGTGTACAGAATGTAGTTGTTCTGGCGGATTTCTACGGTGGCGCTCGATTGCGCGATACCGCGAATCACTGGTGCGTAGCCGCGCTCGCTGTCGGCGCGCATGCCATCGTCAGAGGCCAGTTTCAGGCCGCGATAACGCACGCTGTCGAACAGGTCGGCATCAGAAAAAATATCTCCGGCACTGAACTGGCCCTTCAGCGCGGTCACGTCATGTTGCAGATAGCTGCGGTTGCTTTGGAACGTGCTGGGTCGGCCGGTACTGCTGTTGAAGTTGGACTCGTTGCGCAAGCGCCATCCGCCGAGATTGATGCCGTTGCGCAGGCCGACGTTATTGGAGAGGCTGGTTTGATTCTCGGTGCTGTTGCGGTTACTGCTCAGCTGGTAATTGATGAAGGCCACGGGCACGCCTTCGTCCCACAGGGCCGGATCGACGTAGCCACGCCGGCCGCGTTCCATGGCGCTTTGCGGCACGCTGACCAGCAAGCGCAAACGCGGCACGTCATAACGCACGGTGGCATGCTCGACCAGCGATGGCAGGTCGAGGCAGGCATCCGCAGCATTAACGTCGAGTTTGCCGCTCGCTTGCAGCTTGCCGAGGTCGACACCGACCTGTTGCAGCATGTCCTGGGTCAGGCACGCTTCGATTTTGTTGGTGCCGGGTTGGCGACGGAAGTCGATATCGCGGCGGCCGACCAAGGTGTCGTTGCCATACAGATCGACCCGGTAAGTACCGGGCAGTACGCGGCTGTTGGCGAGCAGTGATTGCAAGTCGACCGAGGACGGTGCGCCTTGCAGAAACGAAGTGTTGAATTGTTCGTCGGCGTCAGCCAGACACGAGGAGCTGAAAGCCAGAACCACCGAAAACGGCGCCAGTCCTTCGCGTTTAAGTAAAAACATGTAGGAACCCTATATCACCTCCGATACGAACTAACGGAGCGAAGAGAAATACAGTGAAAGTGCGGCAGTGAAGCGGCACGCAAGTTATGGCGACTCTTTGTCCAGCGTGGCGCGAGCGGTGGCAGACTTTGAAAGTTGCGCGACGTAACGATCTTGTGCGCCGTAGTCATTGATGCTGGCAAATAACAGGCGTACTGAATCAGCCGCATGAAGTTGTTTGAGGGCGAATTCTTTTTGTTCGCCCGGTGCGATCATCATTGAGTCGAACGGGTGTTCACGCAGTGCGCCGGACTGTACGGTGATATCGGCAATCGACACGTGATATTGGCCAGGGTTGTTCACGACCAGCAGGCGTTTTCCGGCACGCTCGGTCAGACGCCACGTGAGCTCGCCGGGAGCCAGATAGGCATTGTTGCTAAGGCCGGCCGGTCGAAAGAACACCTTGATGCGCTGCCGCACCGCCAATTGCAGGGTGTTTTCGGTCTTGGCCGCCTGCGGGATTTCCTGCACGTTCAGCCACACCACCGATTCGCGGTCGTTCGGCATGCCCACACCTTCGTAGATGACGCGCAGGATTTGCTGTTCATCGCCGCTGACGCGCACCAGTGGCGGCGTGACAGCGAAGGGCACGGTGGCGCCATCGCTTTTTTCGGTGTCGACCCATGACTGGATCAACACATCATCGCCGCTGTTGCGCACGGTGATACCGGCTTCTTTGTGCTTGCCGTCGAAGACCAGGCGGGTGCTGCTTAAGGAGATGCCGGCCACGGCCTGATTGATGGCGAACAGGCCCAACAGGCCGATGCAGAGAGACAGAGATTGACGTAAAAACATGAGGGTTTACCGCGCCAGGTGAAATGAAGTGCAGGCCCGTGGGCCTGCACAGTGTTCGCTGGATCGCGTGCGTTATTCGTATTGCAGGGTGAACGGCAGAGTGGCATCACCACGACCGGCGACTGCCAGTTTTGGGTCGACGGTGGTTACATAGGCCGCCGAGAATTTCAGCGTGGTGTTGCTGTCTTGCAGGGTATTTTCGATACGCGCGGTGCTCGGCGAGCTCAGATCGATAACGGCGCCGTTGGCGTCGAGCAGGGCAATACCGATGCCTTTCGCAGCGCCATAACCCTCGATCAGTTTCAGCACTTTGGTGCCGGCTTCGATGCCTGAACCGCCGTTCTTGTTCGGTTCAAAGATCATCGCCACTTTGGTGCCCGCGTTGCAGTTGATCTTCATGTCGAAGTTCTCGACGCTCAGGGTGCCGTTGCCTTTCGGCGAGGTGGCTGTGCCCATGTCCTTGATCGACACTTCGCCCATGGCGACCGAAATGTTCTTGTCCTTGCTAGTGCCTTCCACCGAGCAGGCATCGTTGTTGATGGTGCCGGTGAAATTGATGGTGCCGCTGCCGGCCTTGGTGGGCACGACCGGATCGGCCGCCAGGACATTACCGGCTGCGGCAAAGATCGAAAGGGCGAGGAGCGTTCGAGTCAGTTTTTTCATGATGCTTTTCCATTGATGGGGTTGAGGCAACAGATTAATAGGCAAGCTTTCGGGGTAACATCAGACAATTCCTAAAAGCCAACTAGTTGTCAGAAAGTGTCATGCTTCATTAGCTGAGAAACTTGGTTTGGTGGGGTGTTTCTTAGATTGTAATTTCTTGATGGGTTTATGTTGCGTGGCGTTTGGATGAAGCAAAAAAAAGATCAAGCACCTAGGTGCTTGATCTTTGCGAAAGCAGGTATTTATTTGCCTTGTCATTATAATGTTTTGCTTTGGGTTAGTCTGACAATTATTCCAGATGAAATCTCCAGGCTGCGTTATTTTATCAGCAGTTGAGTGCGTGCCGGTTCAAACCCATCGAGCGTGGAAGTTCCAACCATAATGTTGATGGGGAGATCTTCATCCAGGCGATTAACCCGGAACAGCTTTATATGAGAAACTTGCTGATAAATTAATGATGTTCCATCTGTTGCAATAGTAATGCGCCCATACATATTGTCCTCGGTGGGAGCGACAAACGAGTCCCAGTAAAGTTTAGTATCCGAGGCAAGCTCGTAACGCGCCATATACCTCGCAAAGATCTCTTCCGGTGTTTCGGTTAGCAACACAGGAAGAGGGACCAGATACTCAGGTAGTTCTTTGAAACCTTGGATAGTCATTTTATTGTAGTAAAATCTGAAATTCCCGAAATACCCACTTCCCTCGCTCATTTCGACATCAAGGCAGCTGTCTTTTTCGGTGTAGAAACCGTCGTGATTCATCCTTGAGGTCATCGATTTTATATGTTCAGCCCGAAGCTTTAGCTCGGGGTTGCTAGCATTAATAAGCCGCAGGAGGTTTTCAAACTCTGTAAGATTCTTATCAACTTTCATTGTTGTGTCCACCTTAATTGGAATGTGCACACTAAATATATACGCGCCCCCAATGAATAAGACGATTCTTAAAGATGATTCGGGGTGATCGATACTGCAACGCGGGGAAGCCCAGCAAACGCTAGGAGAAAATCATCTTTTTTGTGATAAAAGCGTCCCGGCACTCTCAAGGAGTGCCAACCAAACATAGAAAGAACCTAGCTAATTCTATGAATGTCTAGCGAATTTTGCTTGTGGGGCATCAGGCGAATCCTGGAAGCCAGTTTAAAGTCTGGTGAAGTCTCCTGTTACTTGAATAAATTGCGTTCCATGCAGTAAGCCAATAAGTCCTGATCGCTGCTGACATTAAGTTTACGCATGGCTGATATTTTTTGAGTGCTAATGGTCTTTGCACTTCTGTTCAATCCCCGCGCAATTTCGTTGACGCCAAGTCCCGATACAAATAAACGCAATATCTCGTGTTCCTTGGCTGACAACCGGGTAAACCGCTCGTCCAGATCCGCACGGTCGTCAAGCACAGATGTTGGCGGTGGCCCGTTGCTGCGAACCGGCTTGCCCCGGGCAATGGCATTGAGCGCCGCTTCGATTTCGTTATGCAGCTGGTTTTTCTGGATGATGGCCAGAACCCCGAGCTCTCGCAGACGCGTCAGGATCAAGGGGTTCGAAATCATGGTGAGCACCAGCACGCGGACGATGGGAAAGTGCCGCGTCAGGTACTCCACCAGTTTCAGGCCGTCACCGTAGGGCGAGTCGCCGGGCATATTGAAATCAGTGATGACCAGGTCCACCTGCCTGGTTTCGAGCAGATTGATCAGTTCGCTGGAGCAAACGGCTTCGCCCACCACGCGAAAGGTTTCGTCACGCTCAACCAGCTCACGTACCCCCAGCAGTACAATGGGATGGTCATCGGCAATGACAACATTGAGGGTTTCCATGGGTGATTATCCAGAGTGAAATTATTCAAGGGTATCCAGTAAATCATTCAACCGAGCCAGATTCTGGCGGACTTCCAGGTTCAGGGCGGTTGTCACGGCCATGCCGTTCAATCGACACTCCAGCTCGACAAACGCAGTGGCCATGGCATCGATCTGCACCGCACCCAACGCACCGGCCATGCTGTGCAGTTGCTGCGCCACTCTATTGGCATCGGCGCTGTCCAGCGCAGTCAATGTGGCGTGTATGTCCTGGCGCAGGGTCGTGACAAACAGTTCGCGCATTTTCGGCGACAGCTGTATTGGCATGGCGATGGCGGCAGGTATGGCAATCTTGCAATATTTCTCCAGGTGCGCGCGCAAGGTGGCGAGGTTCAGCGGCTTGACCATCCAGGCATTCATGCCGACGGCGGCGCAGCGTTCGCCCTCTTCGCGCAGGGCATTGGCGGTGACGCCGATAATCGGCAATGTTTCATCCTGTTGACGCAGTGCCTCGGCCAATTGGTAGCCGTTCATGACAGGCATGTTCACGTCGGTCAGTACCAGGTCGAAGCGCCCGGGCAACCACTGCGCCAGGGCCTGTTCGCCATTGGCCGCGACCACCACCGAGCAGCCCAGCACTTCCAATTGCTCCTTGATGATTGCCGAGTTGATCACGTTGTCTTCCGCCACCATGACCTGCAGATTCAAACGCCGGGTCTTTTCTGGCTGCAAAGGACGGCTGTCGGTACTGGCGCCGTGTTGTGCCAGGTAAATGGCCCAGGCAATGGCGCGTACATCGTGGGCGTCGACTTCCCGGTCGGTACCGCGCAACTGCGACGGGTTAGGGCCGTCCGGTGTGGCGATGATCCTTTGGCCGGGCCAGGGCGGCCTGTTGGCAAGTGGTGAAAGCTCCACCAGCAGCGCCGATGGCGCTGGCGTATCGACCGTTAGCGGGCGGCAGTCGAGGCCAAAACGGTTGAGCCAGGCGATGAGGTGTTGTGCCAGCTCAGTGACCTGCGCGCGCACATAGACGACGGGGGTGCCGGGGCTGAATGCGGGGCAATCGGCCAGACCGCCGGGCGCTCGCTCCAGCGCGAGTTGCAGGGTGAAGCTGCTGCCCAGTCCGGGTTCGCTGACCACGTTCAACTGGCCCGCCATCAATTCGCACAGCCATTTGCAAATGGCCAGGCCCAGACCGGCACCGGCCTGTCCGGTGGCATCGTTGACCTGATAGAAGGGGGCGAACAGTTGCTGTTGTTGCTCCTGAGAAATCCCCACCCCCGAATCGCTGACCTGCCACTGCACGTTGACGCGGCCGTCGATGCTTTCCAGCACCCGTACCCGTAGCACGACGCGGCCATTGTCGGTGAACTTGATCGCGTTGCTCAGCAGATTGTTGAGGATCTGGCGAATCCGTAACGGGTCACCCCGCAGCCGATCCGGCAGTGTCGCCTCGATGCAGGCATAGAGTTGCAGGCCCTTGGACCGGGCGAAGGCGCTGTAGGTGCGCACGGTGTCTTCGGTCAGTTCCAGCGGGCAGAAATCCTGAAGCTCGAGGGTCATCTGCCCGGCTTCGATCTTCGAGACATCCAGCACATCGCTGATCAGTTGGAACAACGTGGCGGAGGAGCGCTGGATGGTGTGCAGGTAATCCTGCTGGCGCGGCGCGAGCGGGGTCAGGCCGAGCAGTTCCAGGGTGCCCAGCACGCCATACAGAGGGGTGCGAATCTCATGGCTCATGGTGGCGAGGAACCGGCTCTTGGCTTGATTCGCCGAGTCGGCGGCCTGACGCGCATCTTCCAGCGCCGCCGCGTCTTCGATATGCCGGGTCACGTCATGCAACGCACACAACCAGGCGTCCTGGCCCTGATAGCGGGTGGGCACGAAGGCGACATGCAGGTGGCGCCGGTCAATCTCGAGGTCCGCGTGGCCGGGTTCGGTCGGCGGCTGCTGGTTGAGCAGGCTTATGAGTTCGCGGGTGTCGTGCCATTGCTGGGCGCGCTGGTTTTCCAGAAGCACGCGGTGGTCGCTGCGACGGATCACGCACAGGCCGGTCGGCGCCGTGTCGATGACCGCGCGGCTGAACGCCTCGCTTTCGGCGATGCTGGCATGCGCGCTTTGGGCGGGCAGAATGACCCGGGTCCGGTACCAGCGATTGATGGCCCGACCGCAGCCGAGCATCGCCACCACCAGTGCGACCAGACACAGCAATGGCCACAGCGCGTAATCGAGGAAACTCTGGACACTGATGACGTAGATCGCTGTCCATTGTGACTCGCCGGGACTGGTCAGTTTGAACACCAGGCCGTCGCGGTTGAAATTCACGTCCTCGTGCAGCGTCTGCCCGGGTTTCAGGGCGCCAGTCAAGACTACGCCTGTGGGGGTAATCAAGGTGAAGTCGTCGTAGATCGACCACTGCATCAGCCGCTCGATGTTATTGACCTGGGACAGATTCAGCAGCGAGCCCAGCACCACCCGGGAGTCGGCCCCCTCGACGGTCAGTGCGCTCCTGGACAGGTTGATGTTCACGTAGGCCAACAGGGTCGGCGCGGCCCTGTCATCCTGACCGGATGAGTAGGGCTCCCAGTGCACCTGAAAATCGGGTTGTGACGAGGAGTTCTGATCGCGCTCGCTCACTCGGGTCATCGCCTCGACAAACGCGCCAATCTGCGTCTGTCCCGCGCCGCGCAAACGCCCGGCGGCCGGCACGGCCACATCAAAGTTGTCGGGCCCATTGATCAGGATGACCTGGGGCGACTGATAGTGCGACGCCGACCAGAACGCGCTGTAGTAGGCCGCCAGGTAGGTGCCCAGCGTGAAGACTTTGACGTATTGATCGGGGGCAATCCTCTGCGGATTGATCTTCAAGCTGTAAGGCAGCGAAAATGGCAGGCCGCGGCCCTCATAAGTGTTGGGGCCTTCTTCGGGCAGAGGTTTTTGCACGTAGGGCGGCAACATGGCCATGGGGAGCGGTTTGCCGTTGGTGCTTTCCCGGGAGATATCCTGCAGGAACATTTCCTGTTCGCGGACATTCTCCATCAGCCGGGCAAAATGAAACTGCAGGGTATCGCGCTGTTCTTCGATCATGCGCATCACCCCCACGTAGCTGATACCCAGCAACAGCAACACCAGAGCGCCGAGCACCAGCAAGCTCTTGTTCAGGCGTGATGAACTGCTGGCGAGTTTCTCCAGGAAGGCATTGGGCTGTGGCATTACAGCGCCTGGCCAGCGATGAAGTAAGAGCCTTTTGACACAGTGACCTCGATAGAAAATGACGCTCGTCAACACCCGCTTGCGGGTCAATAAACGTTTGCCGGTCCGTCATGGGTCAGCAGTTGCTGGAACTGATCCGAAGACACGGCGTGGGAGATCAGGAAACCCTGAACCTGAGTGCAGTCGATTTTACGCAACAGAGCAAGCTCTTGCGCAGTTTCTACGCCTTCAGCCACCACGGTCAGTCCCAACTGGCGGCCCAGGCTCACAATGCTGGTCAGCGCCTGGGCCAGTTCCTCATTGGCGTTGCAACCTTGCACCAGTGTGCGGTCGATCTTCAATTCGCTGAAGGGTGCCGACACCAGATTCATGTAGGAGCTGTAGCCCTTGCCGAAATCATCCTGGGACAGGTCGAACCCTTTGATCCGCAAGCGGCAGGCACCGGCGTAGAAGTTGCTGATGTCATCGGGCACCGAGCATTCCATCAATTCGAAGCAGATCCGTGCAGGCAAGCCTTGATGGGCAAGCACGAAAGCGAGGATGCGGTCGGGTAGATCGTGGCTGTTGAGCAAATGCGTGGGCAGGTTGATCGAAACCGGAATGTCATAGCCCTGCTGCCGCCATGCGATCTGGGCGGCAATCGCTTGTTCCAGCACGCGCCACAGCAGGCGCTCTTCGAGGCCAAAGGCGACCAGCGCCGGCAGGAATGCGCCGGGCAGCAGTGTGCCATGCTCGGGATGAACCCAGCGCACCAACGCTTCAGCGGCTACGATCCGGCCATTGTTCAGGGCTTTCTTGGGTTGGAACCAGGCTTGCAGTTCACCGTTGTCGAGGGCGTGCAAAATACTTTGGCGGTCGATGCCTTCGCGGGTCTTCGCCGGTACCGTCTGGCGCAGCGCCTGCAACTGATCGATCAGGCAGCGCAGGGCGGCCGTGTTCACCGGTTTGGAAATCAGCCCGATCACTTTCACTTGCAGGTTGCTCGCCACCAGGCTGGCGCCCATCAACATGCGGCGTGACGCAGCGCTCATGATTGCCAGCGCGGGGCGCGAACGTTGCGCAGCGAGGCCCTGTATGAACTGCACGCCATCCATGCCCGGCATCAGCAGGTCGGTGAGTGCCAGGTCGAAGTCGCGTTTTTTCAGACAGGCCAGTGCTTCTTCGCCGTCCCTGGCGCACACGACGTCGAAG
>Ga0207428_10006387_pt1 | contig 10892 bp, 10 predicted proteins | sample RhiMethybrSRZTD1_FD_187600 | JGI IMG/M metagenome (GOLD analysis project Ga0207428, IMG submission 187600) | Populus rhizosphere microbial communities from Tennessee, USA - Rhizosphere MetaG P. TD hybrid SRZTD1 (SPAdes) (version 3) | ecosystem: Host-associated > Plants > Roots > Rhizosphere >... | reverse complement strand
TATGGCCAGGGTTCCCTGTGTGGGAGCGGGGGCAAGGCGCATCACATGTCCTTCGACAATTCCGAGGTTGCGCATGTCGATCTCGACGCGCTGCCCGAAGGCGATGTCTTTTGTCTGGGTTTCGGCGATCCGGATTACGGCCTTCAGCTTCGACGGATCGGCGATGCGGGTGAGGTTGTCGCCAATTCTGACCTGTTGGCCGATCTGTATCGCCAAATCCTGCACGACGCCGCTGAGGCCGGCGCGGACTTTGAGCGCATCGAGTTGCTTGCGCCGCAGGTCATAGAGCGCTGTGAACTGCTGCACCCGCGCTTCGTAAACGGCGATCTGAGCTTTAATCGCATCGGCGCCGATATCCAGGCGCTCCTGTTCGATCTGTGCGCGCTCGGCCAATTCATCAGCCGTGCTTTTTGAGAGCCTGTGAGTGCGCTCGGAACCCACGCCCTCATTAAACAACACGGCGTCGGTTTCAGACATGATTTTCGCCCTGGTGTAATCGGCCCGCACGGTGGCGGCCTGGGCTTTCTGGTTGAGGTATTGACTGCGCAATTGCACGCGCTGGTTCGCAAGCTCGGCTTCGGCGGCGGCGAGCTGCGTCTGCGCGTCCAGGGTGTCGCGTTCGAGTTCAGGGTTGCTCATCTCGATCAGCACGGTGTCCTCTTTGACGGCGTCGCCGGGCTTGACGTGGCGCTTCTCGATGCGCCCGTTGACGGTCGCGGTAATCCAGCGAATCTCTTCGGGCACGAGCTCGCCGGGACCATGAACGTTGCGTATCATCTGGCCGCGTTTGACCTCGCCGGACACGACTGTGCCGCTCTCGACGATGGGCGGGGCGGGTTGTAGCTTCGACAATGCCACCGTCACTACGCCAATGGCGGCAAACGCCACTATCAGATAAAGGATGCGGCGAATGCGCTTGTTGCGTTTGACTTTTTCACTGCGTGGAACGTCCATAATCACCTCCACCCTTTAATTACCAATTGCCGTGCCAAACAACACCGCAAGGGATTGGCAGGAGTTAGCGCGACGATCAGGAGATTTTTGTCCGCTGCTGGGATTGACGTTTCTCAAAATCGGAATAGTTTGGTCGAGATCAAAAGCGGCTCCGATTGATCGTTTTTTGGGGCGGGCATATACTGCGGAGCCGCAATATCGGAACGTCTCCAACACTTATCCATGACCTGCTGATTACGGCGAAGGATCGGGCGCTCGATCCCTGGCGCCGTGTATATAAGGACTTCTATGATCTTAAAGACGCTCTGCGCCACACTGCCTCTCATCGCTTCATTGCTCTTCGCGCCCCTCCCGGCGCGAGCCGGCCATCAGAAATCACCGGTCATTGATCAATCGCCGCGCGTCATCAAGCTCTGGCCCAAAGGCGCGCCGGGCGCGACCGGCGATTCGGACGAAGACACGCCCGCCATCATTCCTTATTTGCCAGCGCCCGATAAGAACACCGGCGCGGGCGCGCTGATCTGTCCTGGAGGCGCTTTCACGAACCGCGCCGTCAATCACGAAGGCGTCCTGATAGCGCAGTGGCTGAAGGCTCGCGGGATCGCGGGTTTTGTCCTTCGATACCGCATCCGCCCGCTCTACACTCGGGACGACTCGACTCAGGATGCGCTACGCGGGCTTCGCTACCTGCGCGCGAACGCCGCCGAGTTCCGCATCGATCCCAACCGCATCGGAATCATCGGATTTTCGGCGGGCGCCGAGCTGGCCACGTTCGCCGTATTCAAGCCCGCTCCTGCGCAGCCAGAAGCCGAAGATCCGATTGACCGTGTGTCGAGCCAGGCCAACTTTATGATCCTGGCTTACGGCTCTTCTCCGATGCCCGCGTCGTTAAATACGAATGATGTGGCCATACCGCCAACCTTCATGTTCTGCACGGCGGAGGACATGGGACATCTCAGAGGGATGATGGAGCTTTACGCCGGCCTCGTGCGCGCCAAAGTTCCGGTCGAGACGCATTTCTTCGTCAACGGCGAGCACGGCGTCGGCTTTCCTGAAGGCGATCCGGTGTTGGGCGAATGGCCTAAGCTGATGTTCAACTGGGCGCGGGCCGGCGGATTTCTAACGCCCGAACCGCGCGTCGCGGTGGAAGGAATAGTCAAGGTGGACGGCGAACCATTGCCACACGGCTATGTGATCTTTACTCCGCTTGATAAAAACGGCGCGCCGCCCGTGACAACTTACGTCTTCAACACCGGCGAGGTGTTGGGCCGCTTTGCGATCCGCCAGAATCAAGGTCTGGTTCCTGGACGCTACCGCGTCGAAGTGCGGCAGAACGCCACCCGATGGCTGAGCAATGCTCGCAATGAGGTTATAATCAAGATGAATCAGAAAATGCGCGCGGGCCAGGTCACCGAAGCTGATAGGCGAGAGTGGAATGATTACGCCAGGAAGCGGGACCTCTCGCCCAACATCGAAGGCCAGCGCGTCTATCGCCGCCGGCGCCCAAAAGACAAAAACGATATTGTCGTCGAGATCAAGGCCGGCGCTGAGAGCCGCATGCAGATTGAAATATTCAGCCGGTGACCGCATACGCGCTTGTTACTGATCCGAATTCCGAAAATTATACGCTGGCGACCGAGGCGCGGCGCTATCCTGCGCGTTCGGTTGTTCCAAGTCAGTACCGCTCGCGGCACTGACTTGGAACCAACCCGGCCGCCGATTCGTATCGAGTTCCGTACACATCACAAAGGAGATCACTACGGACAGACGAATGTTCCTTTTCTCAAGCGGCGTCCTGTTTCTGGCGCCAGCCCTGATGGCTGCGTAGGATCTTACTGGCAAATGGTCTGGAAGCTTCATCATCAAATTCCCGGATGCGGAACCAAAAGATTCCACGGCCTTCATGGATTTAAAGCAGAAGGAATCGGAGATCACGGGCACGGCCGGGGAGAATCCCGATAGGCAGTGGGCGATTCAGAAAGGCAAAGTCGAAGGAAACAAGGTTACTTTCGAAGTTCAGACAGAGGGTCCGCTTTTAAAATTCGAGTTGACGCTGGTTGACGGACATTTGAAAGGCGAAGCGAGAGCGGAGCACGAAGGAAAATCAGTGACAGCGGCCGTTGACCTGCAACGCCAAAAAGAATAAGCGAGCTTTTGCTCCGACGCTTCAGGAGCTATAGAAATCAGGAATCAGAACATTCATTTAGGAGAACAAACTATGTACAGACTCAGCAAAATACTTCTTGTGGCGTTGTTCGTGACCGTGGCGATGGCCCAATCGCCGGAACCGCCGCTCTCTGACAATCGGCTCACCGTCCACACCCTATTACGCGAGGACATCTTCGCCGGCTTTTTGACCGATGACATGGAACGTTTAGCCAGGGGAGAAAAGAACCTTGAAACGCTGCTCGAAAAACGCCCGGCCGCGAAATCCAGTCTGTTGGCCTGGAAAGCAGGCATAGCGACCTACCGCGCGGTGCGCGCCCACGAAAACAACCGCGCCGATGAGTTTCAACGGAAATACCGGGAGTCGCTCGACCTTTTCTCTCAAGCCCGCGAGCTCGGATCGAACGACCCCGGGGTCGCCGCCATTACCGGCGGCGTATTCGCTGTCTTCGCCGACCGGCTCCCGACGGAATCTCGCGCCGCGGCCTGGTCGCAGGCCTATGACGCCTATCAGGAGCTTTGGAAACTGCAAGGGGCCGTCGTCGACAAGCTTCCCGTGCATATCCGTGGCGAACTTCTCGGAGGGCTGGCGGTGTCAGCCATGCGCACCGGCCGCAACGAAGAGGCGATGCAGAGCCTCGACAAGATACTCGCCGTGCTCGCCAACACTCCTTACGAGTCTGTCGCCAAAAAATGGAAAGCGAATCCGAAGGCCGCCGCCGACACGAGCATCACTTGTATGACCTGCCACGAACAGGGACGCCTGGCCGCGCGTCTTAACGCGATCAATAACAAGTGACATTTTCTCTTTATCGCTTATCATATAGACAGGATTTACAGGATTTCCCAGGATTTTGCGCTTTGAGTTGAATCCTGGGAAACCCTGTAAATCCTGTCTATTTTTAGAGGAGTGAGCATCTGTGTTTTCACCTAAAGAGGATAATTCGCCACGCTATGATGAGCGCCCATGGGGCAATTTCACCGTCCTCGACGAGGGCGAGGGATACAAAGTTAAACGCATCGAGGTTCTGCCGGGCAAACGGCTGAGCTATCAGAAACACGCGCGCCGCTCCGAGCACTGGTTTATAGCGCGGGGAGTGGCTAAGGTCACGCTCGACGACAGAGAGATAATTCTCAACGCGGGCGAATACGTCGACATTCCGGTGGGCGCGGCGCACCGGATCGAAAATCCCGGCAGTGAGAAGGTGATCTTTATCGAGGTGCAGCGGGGCGATTATCTGGGGGAGGACGACATCGTGCGGCTGCAGGACGATTTCGGGCGAATAGCCTGATCACTTCTCCATCGTCTTGGCCAGCGTCTCTTTGGCCATTTCTTTCGGCACTTTGATGATGGCCTCGATACGGGTCCCAGTGCGGTTTACCTTCAAATTGTTCAGCATAACCATGGCTGCCTGGTCGTCGCTCTTTTTGAAGCGCGCGGCAATCAACGCGACGTCGGCTAGATTTTTGAGGTTGACAGCGTCGGTCTCGGTACTGGTGATGCCCGTGACGGTCAACTTCGCTTCCTGATCAATGTCCAGAACCATGGTGATTGAGGTCAGTTTAGCGAGCGGGCCGAGCGCGCGGCTTTCACTGACCGCCGCCAGGATCGCCATCGCGGAAGCGTCGATCTCCGCGATGCCCGATGAAATGTGCACGCGGTAATCGACGAGCGTGCCGTCAGGATTGACCGAGCCTTGAACGCCGACCCTGAATTTGCCATCGGGAATATTAAGCTTGCCGTCCTTCTTCGCCTTGTAGAGCGTTAGAATCTGATCTTTTATCGGCGCCGTATTGATCTTGCCGAAACTGCCGTAACCGCTGTCGGGCTTCGGCGTTGGCGTAGGAGTCGGTTCGGCTATGGCCAGGTTGGCGTTCGCCTTCTCTTTGGCTTTGGCCTGCTTCTCGGCCGCGCGTTTTTCAGCCAATTCGCGCTGGCGCTTTCGGCGCGCTTCCAGACGGGCGAGGCGCTCCTCTTCCTTTTTTATGTCGTCAAGCGATCTGGTCTTCTGCGGCGAGCGGAAGCCGAGGTAGCCGGGCGGATATTGCAGCCGTTTGGTGAAATCGATCAGGATCTTGCGGTTATACTTCTCCTCGACGTATTCGAGCCCTTGGAGCCCCATCGCAATGCGGACGATCGGGGCGATTCGGATCGCCAGCAGGATCGCCGCGTGCGCGAGGACGGAAAAAAGGGCCGCCGCCATCAGGGCATTTGAGCGCGAAGGATATTTGATCTGGGTAATCATTTGATTTTGATCCGCCACTGACCTTCCATCTTATAAAACGTAGCCCGATTCAACTCCTCCTTGAACCGCGCCAGGATCGGGAGGCGGTCGGGCGCGACAGCCCATTTGGCGTAATTCGACAGATAACGCTTCGCCTCGTTGTCGGCCCGCGACGCCTCGGCCTGTTGTCCCGACGCCTCCAGCGCCTTCGCTAGCAGGAACTGCGCTTCACCGTCGCGCGGGTCGGCCTGCGTGACGGCGCGCAAATGCTGGACGGCTTCGGCGAAGTTCCGGGCCCGCCACTGCGCGTACCCTAAGTTGAAGCGATAGAGCGCGTCGTTGGGGCTGTTAGACAGCGCGCGACGCAAATGCTGCAGCGCCCTCTCGTTCTCGCCCTTCGCCAACAGGGCCACGCCGGCGTTATTCACCGCTTCGGCGCTGGGGGCCAGCTCTATCAACCTCTCGAAGGCTGACGTCGCCTCGTTGGCGTCTCCGGCCTTGTAAGCGGCCAGGCCGAGATAGAAGAGGCTCTCGGCGTAAATCGGGTCGTCCTTGCTCAGCCGCTTGAGCAACTTCGCGGACTCGGCGAAATCGGCCTGGCGGTAATACAGTAGGCCAAGTTCGTAGATCGCCTGCGGGAAGTAGCCGGCCCCGCCCGAATTCTCGCATTCCTGAATGGCGCGGAGCAGGAAAGATTCGCGCAATTTCAAATCGCGCGTCTGAACGCCTTTAACGAAGCTTTCGTAGGCGGCCGGCGGGAACTGCTTCGCGCGGCGAAGCATATGCTCCTTCGAGTAAGGCGGCGCGAGGTTGCGCTCGTAAACTATGTTCCAGGCCAATTGCCCCTGCCACTCCTGCAGGTCTGAGAGCGAGCCGCTGTAATTGAACGTCTTGGCGCCCACCAGCCGCCCCTCGCGCGTTTCGATCAGGCGCGCCGTAATCGAGATCGTGACGGATTCTTTGGCCTCGCCGATGTCGAATTCGCCGACGAGCGCCAGGTTGGCCTGCGCGGCGCCGGCGACGCGAATCATCGCCGCGCGCGTCAACAGATCGCTCGGGCTCAGACGCATTTTTTCGAAGGCCAGATTGCGCTTGTCAACATTGACGATGCTCACGCCGTGGGCGTCAAGCACGTCCCCGATCAGGATCGCGAAGCTGTCGCATATCCAATTATATTTGGGTATCTGCGAACGGTTTTCGAACGGCATCACCACGACCGCGTCCGCCGCCGTCACAGACGCGTTTGAAGACGGAATGATAAATGAGAACCCTTGAGCGAACGCGCCGGCGCATAAAAAGGCCAATGTCCAGACCGCCACAGCCATTCGTTTCACCAATCCGAGAGTCGCAAATTGCAAAACAGTTGACCTCACAAAATTGCGGAAAGCAGACAGGGTTTACAGGATTTCTCAATATTCGGCTCAAAGTAGAAAATCTTGAGAAATCTTGTAAATCCTGTCTATTTTCATCGTTTCAAGAAGCGCCGGAAGTCTAACACAGCGATTAAAAGCCGAACAAGCTTGCGAAAGCGGCGCGTTCCCCGTCTGGTTTTTGCCGCGGCTGATGTACAATGCGCCCGTTCAAACCCTCGACTTCGATTCCAGGTTTGCAACGCCACAAATCCAGTATTCGCAGGTGAGATTTATGCTGATTCGGAAGTCACGAGATGTTTTGCGCGCGATGTTAATCGGCTTGCTTCTGTTCGCCTTGCCTTACGGCGCGTTTGCGCAAGATCAGAAACAACCGGCCGAGAAACCGCCGGCGAAGAAGAGTAAAGCCAGCGCCGATTCCTGTGACGGGGCTTTAGACATCGTCCCTGGTAAACCGTCGACCTTCACCCGCAAACGCCGTCCGTCCAAATCGGAGACAAAACCCGAGGCCAATTCCAATACAAAGTCCGAGACCAAACCCGACGCCAAGCCCTGATCAGTAGGGGCTTTTTTCTATCGAGCGATGCCGGTCCAGCCACGCCGTCACATCGGGAGGCGCCGACAATTCGCCGCGCATCAGCGCTAGGAGAAGGTCTTGACTAAGGATGGTGTTGAAAGAAGGTTGGTAAACGACGCTTGCTCTTTGTCTTTTCAACTTCAGCATGAAAGGGACACGGTAGTCTGCGCCCTTAGACAGCACAGCCTGCTCCTCATTCGTCCATGATTGATTTTTTGGCCAAATTTCAGTTCTCCACCAATGATCCGACGAAACGAGCACGACCGTATCTTCCCATAACCCGGCGCGCTCCATTGAGCGGCGCAGGTCTCCGAAGGTTCGGTCGACGAGTTCGAGGTTGTCGAAATAATTACAGCCGCCCTCAAAAGTGAAATCGTCCTTCCGACGGTCGTACATACAAGGCCAATGAGGCGCCGGGAAATGGACCATGACGAGCGAGAGAGCGCCGTCCGCCGCCGCCGCCGCGCTTTCCTGAGCGATCCGTTTCAGGCTCGCGACGTAATTAAACTCCGAACTCTTTTCAGACTTCAGAGATTTAGGAAGAACCTGGCGAATCACCTGGGCGGCGGCGCCGATCATTCGAAAATGCTCAAGCATGCTTCGGGAGACGCATTGACCGCGCGCGTCCATTTCATTGGCGACCACGGTAAATGAACACCTGGCCAAATCGCCTCCGATCACCCGGCAATAGGGATGATACCAACCGACGACGGCGGCCGCGCCTCCGATCTCCCGCGCGCGGGAGAAGACATTCGGCTGAGCGCTCCACGGCGCCGGTTCGCCGGCGCCGTCAAATTTAATCATCAATTCGTTGTAACTTGACGGTTGAGCGTCGGCGACGAGCCTCCCCGTGACGAGCGCGGGGATTGATCGCATCGTCCATCTGGCAGGCGGGTATGCGCTAGTGGCCGCAATGGATTCGTCGCGCAAGCGGTCGAGTTCGGGAAGCGCGACTGAAGACGGCCGCGCGGCGAAAGCCGCCTGGTAATCCAACTCGTCAAATATAACCCACAAGACGCGAGTCGCAGGCCGTATGCTATTGCCGGCGTATGCCGGCGATTTGTTTTTCGCCGCCGCATTGGCCGGACGGCTTTTCACGAGGGACCAGGCCGCTTGCGAGAAGGTCATGAGCGCAAAAGGCGAAAGAATCAACACCACCGCCTGCGCGACGGAAATGACTCGCCGCGAATGGCGCGAGAGAGTAAAAACGATCAGGAAAAGGGCGACGACAAGAATGGCGATGAAAGCGGTTTTGCCCACGACCGCTATAAAAGCCGGCGCGGTCAAGGGGCCGTAAAACTGTCTGCGGGCGACGTCCAGCGCGGCAAACGCCACGAAGAAAAACGCCCAGCGCGCGAGCGACAGGAGACGCTCTTGGCCCCGACGTCGGGCGAAAGCGTATGACGCCCAGAAGAGTGTTGCGAGGAGCAATACGTCGAGCATCAGCCCTACAGAATTCCTCCACATAGCATACTCCGTGAGGGTGTATCCGTTGGGGTCCGGGGGGGAGAGCACGGAACGCCACGCCGCGAGAAAACACAGGTTGGAGAGCGACAGCGCCGTGATCACGTCCTTAATACGAATATAGTGAAACCGCTTCATCTCTTCTTTTTCAGCAAATAAACCCAGCGATGCGCGCCGGCCAATCGCCGGCAGAGAACGACGTCGAAGAGCCGCAGACAGGCGTTTCTGAAAGCGTCGTTCGTCAAGTCTTTGAACAAATGGTCACGCCCGCGCGCGAGGCGCTGAAACATGGGATCATCGGGCGCCACGAACTCGACGATCAGCAGGTCCGTCGTCAGGTCTACGGCGAGGCTCAGAATTTCATCCAGCGGGACGCGCTCGCAGACGAGCATGTGATGAATTACCGCTAGCATCAACACTAGATCGAACGCGCCCTGCGCGCGGGCGAGGAAAGACAGGTTTTCCCCGTTGCGCCACCCGACGCTCGGGCTCGGGCGCGTAAGGTCTAAAACGAGCGGCAAAATGTTCAGGCCCGAGGCTGCTGCCTCGCGCCACAGTTCGCCGACCGTCGCCGGATCCTGGTCGATGGCGACCACGCCGGCGCCGCCCCTGGCGGCGATCCGACTGAAATACCCGGTGTTACACCCCACGTCCAGAACATTTCGTGGCTTGAACTCGCGGAGCGCATGCTCGACGAAATCCTGCTTTTCCGCGAGATAATCCGGGGCGTGGCTCTTGTTGAATGAAACGTAATCGGTCCATTCGGACCTCCGGCGGCCCAACGGCTCGACCCTTTTGAGTTGGCGCCGCAGCCGCTTGAAGAGGAGATCGAGCACGTAGCTCGTCTGCACGGCGCTGCCGAGTCGCCGCTCGCGGTAGATTTTCGCCTGATCCTTACCCGATTTAGAAGCTAACCACGTCGGAATAGAAACGAGTGTCAGAAACGGAGTCCGTAGCTTCTGCGTGATTCCACACAGGCCGTACACTTCTTCAGGTTCGAGGCCGTCGCGATTTGCGAGGAACAGTTGTTTTAATTCCAGCCCGAAGTATTTATTCGCCAACAGCGGCAGCAGGAAGGCGCGCGCGAATTGGGCGTAGGGCTTCCAAACGGGGTCGCGCGGATCACGCTTCTCAAAAGAGAGCAGGTCGACGAAAACCGGCTCCGGGCCGCGAAACAATACGTTGTAAGGAGTGGCGTCCTTCAGCCCGAAACCCTCGGTCAAGGCGCTTTCAGCGAGATCGAGCGTCAAGCGACCGGCCCTGTATAACATCTCCGGCGCCCACTCGTAGGGGTAGCTCGGGAAAGCGATGCGCTCATGCTCAAAAACCGCCTCGGGGGCTTCATACTTCCCGCTCTCGCGTTGAAGATAATCGGAAAGTAGTTTAACGCTATCCGCGCCCGGATGATCCGTGCGCGCCAATTGGCCCGCCGCTACAAACTGTTTCGCGACGGCGGAGGCGAGGAAAGCATTGAGGTTCGCGGCGCCGGTCTTGTTGACAATGCGTAAGACCCGGTCATCGATTACCAGCAGACGACCGTCAGGGTCCCGAAAGGAGATTGTCATTTGCGCCCCCCGAGCCTACTGAGCGCTGTTTTGGTTCGGGGTGGTTGAACCAGCATGATCAACGGCGCCTTGTCGATCAATCTGTTGCCCGCTTCTCCTGCCGGACCTCTTTGCTGCGATTCTTCGGATGAATGAGCGTATGTAAAATAGGCCGCCGACGAACGACGCGACCAACAACTGCCAAATCAGAGCCCCCGAGCCGGGGTCGGTATAGAGAAAAGCCAGGTTGTGAATATCGCTCCAGTTGAAAATATACAAAAAATTTACGCTCAGCGTCATAACGTGATGGTTACCTCCTTCAAATATGTACACGCGCGTGACGAATTTATTCGTCGCACACGTGGTGGCGTGTTTTCATTGCTTCAGGGCGCTGATCATTACGACATGAACGAGTCCTGTGAAAGATTATGCGCGCTCAACGAGCAGATCTGTGGTGATATGGTTTTATGGGGGAGTGCTCAACTTAAAGACGTCTCGATTGTCAGGAAGGACACAAATTTTTATATGCTAATTGCAGTTCCCCTTGATGAACATACTCAGACGTAATCTTCGTCGAAGAGAAGGCCTCCGG
>Ga0207428_10006382_pt1 | contig 10898 bp, 9 predicted proteins | sample RhiMethybrSRZTD1_FD_187600 | JGI IMG/M metagenome (GOLD analysis project Ga0207428, IMG submission 187600) | Populus rhizosphere microbial communities from Tennessee, USA - Rhizosphere MetaG P. TD hybrid SRZTD1 (SPAdes) (version 3) | ecosystem: Host-associated > Plants > Roots > Rhizosphere >... | reverse complement strand
GCCGGGCGCGTCGACGACGCGCAGCGACAAGCCGCAGGCGTTGGCGGCACGCCGCTCGACGGGCGGCTCGGCCTCGCCGGCCGGTGCGATCGGCTCGGGGGCGGCGAGCGGAGCGCGCGGCGCGTCGGCGTCGGCGTCCGGGCCGGCCCGAGGCGAGCGCGCCTCGAGCGCGCCTCCCGCCACGGGCTCGAGGCCGGCGACGGCCTCGTCCGCCGGGGCGCCTGGAGAGCGAGGCGTCTCGGCCGGGTCCGGCCCCGAGCGCAGCACGCCCCACGCGAGCGCCAGCGCGAGGGCCGCCGCGATCGCGCCGGCGCCCAGGAGCAGGCGCGTCGGCCGGCGTCCCGCTTCGGGAGCTCTCATCGGCGGGAATGATAAGCGTCGGCCGGTGCAGCGGGTCTGCGGCCGGTCTGCGGCCGACTGCTAGACTCCCGCGCCTCGATGCCGCACACCGACGACCAGCGCCGCATCGTCATGGGCGTCGAGCTCGAGGCCTACACGATCCAGCTCCCGGCCTTCGAGGTGAGCCGGCGGATGGCCTTCCCGCGCAAGGGCGTGGGCGAGAGCGGCGAGCGCTTCGGCCGCGACGACAGCATCGGCACCGAGTACAACAGCCGCCCCTTCGTCACGCTGCGCGAGGGGCTGTTCCTGCTCAAGGCCGGCCTGCGCAAGTACAACCGTGCGCTGTACCGCAGCCGCAGCCCGACGCGCGCGGGACGGCGGCTGCTCATGGTCGGCGGCTGGCGCGACCGCTACGCCGGCGCGCACGTGCACCTCTCGGTGGCCGGGCACCGCCTGACGCGCCAGGAGGCGCGGCAGCTCGCCTACCACCTCCACGATCACCTGCCGCTCTTCATCGCGATGGGCGCGAACTCGCCGGTGTGGGCCGACGAGCTGTCCGACGTCGCGAGCAACCGCATCCTGCGCGCGAGCCGGATCTACTTCCACGTCACCCGGCGCGCGCACCTGACCTCGCGCACGATGGACGAGATGCTCTACAGCCCGGGCCGGCTGCTCAAGCCGCCGACGCTCGAGGTCCGCGTGCTCGACAGCAACCTGCCCGAGTACGTGCTCGCGGCCGCGGCCTGCATGAAGGCGGTCGCGCTGGCCTGGCTCGACCGCAAGCCGGCGACCAACCACGTCAGCCACCACGACTACCTGCTCGGCCGCGAGAACGCCGCGCGCGACGGCATGGCCGCGCGCCTGTGCTGGAACGGCACCTGGATGCCGGCCACGCGCTGCCTCTCGCGCTTCCTCGCCGCGTATCGCCCGGAGATGCGCAAGCTCGACCTGCCCGAGGACCTCGCGACCGCGCTCCAGTGGCTGCGCGACGGCGTCGACGGAGCGCAGCTCATCGCGGAGGCCGCGCGGCGGGCGCGGCGCGAGCGCGGCCGCGAGAACGGGGCGGCCGGCGAGAATCACTGGCAGTCGCGCTTCGCGCGCCGCTACGTGGCGGCCATCGACGAGATCCTCTCGGGCCACACGCTGCCCGACTTCGCGCGGCGGCTGGGCCTCGAGCATCCCGGACTGGACGGCCGGCGAAACTAACTCGGGGCCGGGCCGTTCCGCGCAGCTCGGCGGCATGGAGGTTGCTGCCCGATGAGCGGCGCGTCGCAGCGCCGGACAGCGAGTCACCCATGAAGATGCCCGTCGCGATCGTGCTGCTGATCCTCGGTGTGATCCTGCTCATCGGCGGCCTCTTCGCCTTCGACCCGGGGGCGCTCGAGCCCTCGCGGACGCTGACCCGGCTCTCGCCCGCGCTGGCGCCCTGGTTGCTCGCCGGAGGAAGCCTCGCGGGCCTGCTCGGCTTGGCGGGCCTGCTCGGCGTCTTCCGCGCGCACGGCACCCGGCACGCGCACTAGATCGGAAGCTCGACATCGACCCGCAGCTCCGCAGCGGCGGCAGTCGCGGCGCGGTCGCTTTCTACAAAGCCGTCCGCGCCGCGACGAAAGCGCCGAGAACGGGCGCGAGGGCCGCGTCCACGCGTGGCGCCGGCCGCGGCACGGGCGTTGCTCTCCTCCAGCGGGGGCGTGTCATGGCGTACGCCACCCGATTGGAGATTCCATGAACAAGCCCGTGTGGATCGTGCTCCTGTTGGTCGGCCTGGCCCTGCTCGTGTACGGGATCACGGCGTCCAACTCCGTGGCCTCCGAGACCTCGGAGGCTCTGACCGGCTCGCCGACGAACAAGGCGATGTGGATGATGATCGGCGGCGGCGCTGCGGCGCTGCTCGGTCTCATCGGCCTTTTCGGAACGCGCACGCACCGCGTCGGCTAGGCGCGGCGCTCGAACTGGAACCCCAGCCGACGCTCGACCTCGGCCTGCTCGCAGGCGAGGTCGGCGCGGCTGGCTCCAGCGAGGTTGACCACCGCGTAGCGGTGGCTCGACCCGTCCTGGAAGCTGGTGAAGTCGGTCAGCGACTGGCCCGCGCGGGCCTCGACCCACACCAGGACGTCCGGCTGCGCGGCGCGCAGCGCCTCGCGCTCGCGCTCGCCCGGCGCCGCGAGCACGCGCACCGGCTCGAACACGCGGAGCGGCACGCTCGCCGCGACCGCGAAGCGCCCCCCGCCGCGCGGCGGCAGCCGCACCGGCTCCCCCGCCGCGACCGCGAGCAGGTGCTCGTAGCTGCTCGTCCCGTCGACCTTGAGGTAGAGGTCGCCGAACTGCCCCGCGATGCGCGGGTTGACCTCGATGAGCGTGACGCGGTCGCGCGCCTGGTCCCAGAACAGCTCGACGTTGAAGAGCGTGTCGTCGAGCCCGAGGCCCGCCACGGCGCGCGCCGCGACGTCCCCCAGGCGCGCCTGCACCGCGGGCGGCAACGACGAGGGATACTCGAAGCGCGTGAAGCTGCCCGTGCGCTCGTCGACGAGCGAGTCGACCACGCCGAAGATCGAGACCGCGCCGCGCTGCACGCAGCCCTCGACCGTGACCTGTTGGCCGCGCAGCAGTTCCTCGGCGAGGAAGTGGCGCCCGCCGACCTCGAGCGCGGTCAGTCCGCGCAGCAGCCGGTCGAAGAGCGGCACCCAGGTGTCGAGGAAGCGCGCGGTGGCCGGCTCGGCGAGGAAGGCCGCGAGGTCGTCGGCGCCGCACACGCGGCGTGAGCGCACCGAGAAGGCGCCCTTGACCGGCTTGACCCAGCAGGGGAAGTCGAGGCCCGCCTGCGCGACCGCGTCGGCGGCCGCGTCGGGGCGTGCCGGGTCGAGCAGCGCGAAGCGCGGCGTGGCCTCGGGCACCGACAGCCGCTGCGCGAGGCGTGAGTACCACTTGTGCCCCGCGCGGATCTGCGCCTCGGGTCGCGCGCCGGGCAGGCCCAGCCGCCGCGCGAGCTCACCGGCGACGATCGCGCCCGGGTAGTCGCTGCTCGACGCGACGCCGTCGAGTGCGGCGCGCCCCGCGGCGCCCGTCGCGCCGTGCTCGCGCTCGGCGCGATCGACCCACGCGAGCGCGTCCTCGTCCCAGGTGCTGGCCGCGTCGCTGGGCTCGCCGAAGACGGGCTCGAAGCGGCCCTGCCATGCCGCGCGGCAGGCCTCGAGCTGCGGGCGATCCCAGGCCGTGGGATAAGCGAGCAGGACGCGGCGCGGCGCGCTCATCGAGAGGCCGGGGCTCGGCCCGCGCTCAGCCCGCCTCGACCCCGATCCCGTTCGTCGCGGCGAAGCCCTGCACCCCGGCCGCGTCCACGATCCACACCTGGAACAGGAGGCCGATCCCGGCCGGAATGCCCGCGGGCCACGAGCTGCTCAACGTGAAGGCGCCGGAGGGACCGGTGGGCAAGCCGATGACGAACGCGGGCGCGGGCACGATGATGCCGCCCTTGAACGGGACGTACGCCGCGACGGTGTCGAAGATCAGGGCGCAGCTGCTGTTCTCGCGCGCGTTGCTCATCGCAAGCTTCACGCTGCCGCCCTTGTAGGGCAGCCCGCTGCCGGCGAGCGCGGGCAGGCCGTGCAGGCCGGCGAGCGCGTTGCCGACGTCGGCCCAGGTCGAGACCCACGCGCCGAGGCTGCCGTCGGGACGCACCGACTGGCCGTAGACGTCGGGCGTGCCGTCGCGGTCGTCCTCCCACACGAGCTTGGTCACGCCGGCGGCGTCGATCGCGACGGGCAGCCGCGACTTGGTCGAGAGCGTCGACGCGAGCACGATCGGCGCGGCGCCCCACGGCAGCGCGCCGGCGGCGGTCACGCGCGCGCCGAGCACTCGGTCCTGGCCGAACTGCCCGCCGGGCTCGTCGTACCAGAAGACGCCCGCGCCGTCGGCGAAGCGCACCGTGCGCGGCGGTCCCTTGAAGACGCTGCCCACCGCGGCGATCGGCAGGCCGCCCGCGCCCCACTGCAGCGCGCCGGCCGCGCTCAGCCGCTGGGCGAAGATGCCCCACTGCGTCTGCAGGCTGTTGCGCTCGTTCCAGGCGACATAGATGTCGCCGCCCGGCTGCGGGTAGGCCAGCGCCGGGTCGATGTGGCTCGTGCCGGTCGTGGCCACCGCGACACCGTTGTGCGGGAACAGCTCGGCGCCGGCGCTGCTGAGGTGCTGCACGAAGCTGCCGTAGGTCCCCGAGAGATCCGAGCGGTGCCACCACAGCAGCGCGCCGCCCGCGCCGTCCGAGAGCAGGCCCGGCTGGTGCGCGATGGGCACGGCCGCCGCGTCGTAGACGTTGACGACCGGCCACAGCGGCGCGCCCGCCGGCGAGAACTTGCGCGCCCGCACGTGCCGCGGGCTGGCGAAGGTCGTGATGTCGCGCACCCAGCTCACGACGACGTTGCCGGCGTCGGCCGGCTCGACGTCGCAGAAGGCCGGGTCCTCGCCGGGCTGCGTGACGACGAGCAGCCCGCCCGGCGCCAGCTCGGGCACGCCGGCAGGCGAGAGCCGCTGCATCATCAGGCCGCCGTCGCCCACGGCGGGCAGCCGCGCCCACACGAAGACGAAGTCGCCGTCGGAGGCGCGGCAGACCCTCGGCGCCGGCTCGTAGTCGGCGTTGCTGCTGAGCTGCACGCCGTCCGCGCCCCACAGCATCGCGCCCGTCGGCGCGAGCTTGTAGGCGAAGACGTCGAGGTCGCCGCCGTCGCGCGTGTCGGTGAAGACGAGCACCGCGTTGCCGGCCGCGTCGGCGACGAGATCCCAGTCCACGAGCGAGGTGCTCTGCGGATGGTCGCTGACGAGCAGCCCCGCGGCCGCGAACTGCGGCACGCCGGCCGCGTCGAGGCGCTGGCAGCGGACCTCGTAGCTGCCCGCCGCGTTGTCGAACCACGTGACCCAGGTGCTGCCGTCGGGAGCGGCCGCGACCTTGGGCACGACCTGCTCGCCGCTCTTGGTCACGATCGCGAGGTTCGCAGCGGGATCGGTGGACCACTGCGTGGCTGCGGGCGAGGCCAGGAGCGCGACCAGCAAGGCCAGGATCACGGTTCTCATGCACAGGCTCCGGACAGGTGCCGCGGGTCGGTGGGCGCGGCGATCATACCGGCGCTGTCCGATTCGCACCTGCGCCGTCCTCGCCGGCTCGGACGCGCACCGGGCCGACCCATCACGCCACGGAGGCGCAGGCCGCCGCATCGCTCGCGTAGGTCGGCAGCAGCGGATGCAGCTCGAGCAGGTCCAGGACTTGCCGCACCGCCGCCGACGGACGCGCGATCGCGAGCTCACCGCCCCGCTCGCGGCACCGGCGACGCGCCTCGACCAGCGCGCGCAGCCCCATGCTGGTCATGAGCTCGATCCTGCTGCCATCGATCACCAAGGTCTTCACGCCGCGGTCGAGGGCACGCTCGACCTCCGCCAGGAACGGCTGGGCCATCGTCGCGTCGAGGTCGCCACGCAGGCCGTAGAGGGCCACGTGGTCGAGACGGCGAAGGATGATCTTCATGGGGCGGCTCCTCCCGGTCTGCGCCACGATCGTGGGCCCGTCCGCGGCACGCGCCACGACAGCGGGCGCACGGCACTTGGAGCTCCGGCGGGCCGCTGTTCTTCCCGACGCTCCATGGCGAGGGTGCGGCGCGGGCATCGATCCGCGCTGCCGCGTCCGCCGGCCCGCCCCCTCAGGCCGCCCGCTCCTCCGGCGGCCGCACCGCGCGGAAGCCGCGCCAGAGCAGGAGGTCGTAGGCGAGCTTGAGCGCCGCGCCCACCACGAGCGGCCCGACGAGCGTGCCCGCGCTCACCGTCCAGGCGGCGAGCAGCGGGCCCAGTGCCCAGCCGCCCAGGCGCACGAGGTGCGTGATGCCCGAGGCCACCGTGCGCTCGTCGGGCCGCACGAGCGCCATGACGTAGGACTGCCGCGTGGGCACGTCCATCTCGACCAGGCCCACGCGCGCCAGGAAGAGCGCCGCCGCGACGGGGAAGCTCGGCGCGATGGCCACGCTGACGAGCAGCAGGCTGCTCGGGATGTGCGTGAACACCATCGTGTTGACCAGCCCGATGCGGCGCGCCAGCCAGGCGGCGCCGAAGTGCGAGAGCGCGTTGAGCGTGCGCGCGGCGAAGAACAGCGCGCCGATGGTCTGCGGCGAGGCGCCGAAGCGCTCGACGAAGAACCACGAGAGCCAGGCCGTCGTGAGGAAGCCGCCGCCGAGCGCGTCGACGAAGAACAGCGACGAGAGCCGCACGATGACGCGGCGCGACGCGGGCGACAGCCGTCCGGCCGCGCCGGCCACCCCGCCGCCGAGCGGCGCGGCGCCGTGCTCGGTGCCCCGGCTCAGCGCCAGTGCGACGAGCGCCGAGAGCAGCAGCAGCGCCGCGCCGGCCCCGAGCAGCGCGCGCTGGCTGTCGAGCGCGCTCAGCGCGCTGTGCTCGTGCAGCGTCCCCGCCGCGCCGGCCAGCGCGCCACCGAGCGCGTGCCCGGCGTCCTGCAGCACGTTGTAGCGGGCGAAGGCGCCGGTGCGCCGGCTGTCGCTCGTCGTGCCGGGCAGGATCGCCTGCTCGAGGATGAGCGCCGCGCCGCGGTCGCGTCCCATCCCGTTGAGCATGCCGAGGAAGGCCACGCCGAGGAGCAGGCGCTCGTCGGAGACCAGGCAGAAGGCCGCGATGCCGGCCGCCGAGAGCGCGGCCACGGCGACGAGCGCGGTGCGCCGCCCGATCCGGTCGCCCCACAGCGTGACGAGCAGCGCCGAGAGCGCCGCGCCCGCCAGTCCCGCGCCCACGATCGTCCCGATGCGCCCGCCGTCGAGGCCGCGCTCGGCCAGCGAGAGCCCGAGCAGCACCGCGACCATGCCGGTCGCGGTGGCGCGCAGCAGCGCGCCCGCGTAGAGCAGGTGCCGGTCGCGCGCCGCGCGCGTCGTGCCCGCGGTCGCGCTCACGGCACCGGCACGTCGCCGGGACGGGCGTCGTCGACGCGCACGCGGTCGGGCAACGTCTCGCTGCGCCAGCGCACGCGCAGCAGCAGCACGGCCGCCACGAAGGCCAGCGCCACCGCCAGCCCGGCCCACAGCCCGCGCGGCCCCATCCCGGCGCGGAAGGCGAGCGCCAGGCTCAGCGGGATGCCGAGCAGCCAGAAGCCCGCCAGGTGGATCAGCATCGGGACGCGCAGGTCGCCGCAGCCGCGCAGCACGCCGCCGCACACGATCTGGATCCCGTCGAAGACCTGGAAGGCCGCCGCGACGGGCAGCAGCAGCGCGACCATGGCGATGACGCCGGCGTCGTCGGTGTAGCAGCGCGCGAGCAGGCGCGGCGCCAGCGCGAAGACCGCGGCGAAGACGGCCATCGTGGCCGCGCCGGCGACGATCGCCACGCCGGTCGCGCGGCGCATGCCGGCGTGGTCGCGACGGCCGACGGCGTGCCCGACGCGCACCGAGGCGGCCGCCGAGATGCCCAGCGGCACCATGAAGGAGAGCGAGGCCAGGTTGAGCGTGAGCTGGTGGCCGGCCACCTGCGTCGCGCCGATCGAGCCCATCGTCACCGTCACGAAGGCGAAGGCGCCCATCTCCATGAGGTACATCACGCCGATGGGCAGCCCCAGGCGGAGCTGCCTGAGCAGCAGCGGCCAGCGCGCCGCCTCGCGCCGCACCGGCCGCAGGTAGCGCGCGAGCGCCGGCCAGCCCGTGCCGAGGAGCAGGGCGAACATGAGCCAGCGGCTCAGCGAGGTCGCGATCGCGCAGCCCTCCGAGCGCAGCGCCGGCAGGCCGAGGTGGCCGTGGATGAGCACCCAGTCGAGCAGCGCGTTGACGACGTTGCCGACCACGATCGCGAGCACGATGGGCCGCAGCCGGTGCAGCGCCTGCAGGCTCTGGCGCAGCACGACGAAGCCCAGGAAGGCCGGCACCGACCAGACCTGCCAGCGCGCGAAGGTCGCGGCGAGCGGCACGACGTCGTCCGCCTGGCCCCACGAGCGCAGCACCGGCTCGACGAAGAGCACGATCAGGCCGATGGGCACCGAGAGCAGCAGCGCGAGCAGCAGGCCGCGCTGCATCGAGCGCGCGATGCTGTCGTGGTCGCCCGCGCCGGCCGCCTGCGCGACGAGCGGGTCGAGGGCCATGAGGATGCCCATGCTCGCGCCCATGAAGAGCCAGACGTAGAGGCCGCCCACCGACACGGCCGCGATCTGCCGCGCCGCGTCGCCCTCGACGTGCCCGACCATGATGTTGTCGACCACGTTGAGCGACATGAGGCCGACCTGCACGAGCACGACCGGCAGCGCCAGCCGGGCCTGCTGCCGGATCTCCTCGCGCCAGGCGGACATCCGGGCCACGGTATCCGCGCCGGCCGCGCGCTTCACGCGGCGCCGCCGTGTCGGCCGCGGCGCGTCCGCGCTCCGGCGGCGCCTTGCTATGCTGCCGCGCCCTCGCTCATCCCGAACCGGGAGGTCGCATGGCTGGCGCGTCGCACTGGGTCAAGGCCTGCACCGTCGACGCGCTGCGCGCCGCCGGCCAGCTTGCCGTCGAGCTCGAGCGCGCGCCGCGCCTCGCGCTCTTCTGGCACGAGGACCGGCCGTGGGCGATCGGCAACACCTGCAACCACCGCGGCGGGCCGCTCGCCGGCGGGCGCCTGCACGGCGAGTACGTCATGTGCCCCTGGCACGCCTGGGAGTACAGCATCAAGACCGGCAAGGGCCCGCCGCCCTATGACGAGGAGGCCGTGGCCTCCCACGCCTGCGAGGTCCGCAAGGCGGCCGAGGTCAAGGGGGCCGACGAGGTCTGGGTCGACCTCGAGCCGCGCAGCCAGCGCGTCGTGCTGCGCCATCCGCCGCACCCGCTCGCGCGCCCCGTGCAGCACGAGCCGCACGACAAGCCGCGCGTGCTCGGCCTCGCGACGACCGCGATGGACAAGGACAACCCGCGCTTCTCGACGAGCGATCACCTCCTCGAGCACGCGCTCGAGCACGCCGGCAAGGAGTGCGGCGCCGAGACGAAGCTCATCCGCCTGCGCGAGCTGGCCTTCCGCGAGTGCGAGGGCAACTACAGCAAGGCGGCGCGCGCCTGCACCTGGCCCTGCGCGATCACCGAGCGCGACCCCGACGACCAGCTCACGCCGGTCTACGAGGGCCTCGTGCACTGGTGCGACGTCGTGCTCGTGGCCACGCCCATCCGCTGGGGCCAGCCGGCCGCGCTCTACACCAAGATGGTCGAGCGCATGAACTGCGTGCAGAACCAGGTCACGATCGCGAGCAAGGTGCTCATCCAGCACAAGGTCGCGGCCTTCATCATCACGGGCGGCCAGGACAACATCCAGGCGGTCGCCGGCGAGATGCTGACCTTCTTCGGCGAGCTCGGCTTCGTGTTTCCGCAGTTCCCCTTCATCGCCCACAGCCGCGGCTGGTCGGCCGAGGACATGGAGCGCAACGTGCGCTTCGTGCAGGCCAGCGACGAGCTGCGTGCCGGCGCGCGCGAGCTCGTGGCGCGGGCGATCGTGACCGCCCAGCACCTGCACATGCCCGGCCACTTCGAGCGCGGCGGGCGCAAGGCCGACGGCGCGGAGGGCCAGCCGTCGGCGGCTACGGCGTCGTGAAGCGCAGGCCCGAGGTCGCGGCCTTCGGCGTCGGGCCGAACGAGTCCTTGAACCACCACTGCAGGTAGCCGGTCGCGCCCGACGGAATGCCGTTCGGCCACGTGCCGGCGAGCGTGAAGGCCCCCGCGCCGTTCATCACGAAGCCGGGATAGAGGAAGTCGGGGCTGGGCACCATCACGCCCCCCTTGTGCGGGATGTAGGCCGCGCTGATCCCGAGCACGAGCGTGGCCGGCGCGCCGGGCACGCCGTTGAGCAGGCGGAAGGAGAACGGCGTCCCGGCCGTGAGCGCTCCCGACGCGATCTGCACGGGGTAGCCGAAGCTGCCGGTCAGCGCGAAGCCGAGGTCGAGGAACGGCGAGCCGGCGCCGTAGGTGCGGTTGAGGAAGACCGCCGAGCTGCCGTTCATGACGTACACGTCGGGCCGCGCGTCGCCGTCCAGCTCGGCCACGAGGACCTGCCCGCCGCCCTGCTGGCCGCCGGCGGTCACGTGGACGTCTTCCTCGAAGGCGCCGCCGCCCACGCCGCGCCAGATCACGAGCTGTCCGCCGCCGCTGCCGGTGTCGTCGAGCACGAGGTCCTGGAGGCCGTCGGAGTCGATGTCCGCGATCGCGGGCGAAGCGCCGCCGACGCCGGCGGGCAGCGTGACGCCGGGGCTGAAGGCACCCGTCCCGTCGTTCACGAGCGTCTGGACCTGCGGCGTCGTGCTGCCGAGCACGAGGTCGGCGTCGCCGTCGCCGTCGAGATCCTCGACCGCGGCTCGGCTGGCCGCGACCGTGCCCCCGATCGCCGTCGCACCGCCGAAGGCGCCCGAGGCCAGGCCCGCGTGCCAGGTCGCGACGCCCAGCCGCTCGACGACCGCGTCGAGCCGGCCGTCGCCGTTCACGTCGGCCAGGTCGAGATCCGTCGGCGACCCCGCGAGCTGCTGGCTGTGGATCTGCGTGAAGCCGGTCCCGGTGCCGGCCCAGACCTGCAGCGTCGCGGGG
>Ga0207428_10006381_pt1 | contig 10902 bp, 8 predicted proteins | sample RhiMethybrSRZTD1_FD_187600 | JGI IMG/M metagenome (GOLD analysis project Ga0207428, IMG submission 187600) | Populus rhizosphere microbial communities from Tennessee, USA - Rhizosphere MetaG P. TD hybrid SRZTD1 (SPAdes) (version 3) | ecosystem: Host-associated > Plants > Roots > Rhizosphere >... | reverse complement strand
CGCCAGCAAGAACGATGAGCCGAGCGCATGGAGACGTCTGGAAGAGCTGGGTATCGCCAACTATTTCCTGTATCCCCAGATCAACTGGATGCCGAAGAGCGAGAACATCAAGGTCATAGCGGAGCAGCTCAATATCGGTCTGGATACTTTTGCTTTTATTGACGACAACCCGTTCGAGTTGGAAGAAGTGTCGCGAGCGGTTAAGAATATTGCCTGCGTCAACGCGTCTGACATCGATCAGCTGTTCTCAAGCCCTCGCTATCAGGGCACAGTGAGCGAGGAGGCGAAGAAACGCAGCCAGTTTTACCGGGAAGAATTCGTGCGCAAGAAGACTGCATCGCAGTTTGGTTCAGACTATCTAGGATTCCTGGCTTCATGTGGAATCAAACTGAACGTCGATCTTTACGCCGATGAAGATCTTGAACGGGTCTCTGAACTCGTCCAGCGCACCAACCAGTTGAATTTTTCCGGACGCAAGTACCTCCGAAGCGAAATACTTCCCATACTGGTTGACAACGAAGTCAGCAAATACGTTTTGCGCTGTGCCGACAATTACGGTTCTTACGGCGCTGTAGGGTTTTGCATTGTCCGTTTCGACAAGGACGAGATACGCGTAGAGGACTTTATGCTTTCTTGCCGCGTCCAAGGAAGATTTATCGAACAAGCTTTCTTTAATCACCTCGTGAACGGGTTGGAAGGCGAAAAGCCAAAGAGCTTATGGGTCAACTTTCAGCCTACGGGCCGCAATATTCCCGCCCAGCAAGTGCTGGAAAGCTTGAATTTTGTCCCGTGCCCATCTGGCAAGGGCCTGCGTCTCGATTTAAGTTGCTATCCGCTTGAGTGCGATTTCATCTCGGTGCAGCACTCGGCTGCCTAGCACGAAGCTAGAGTTCATCCTTCCTCCGTTGGATGATGCAGGGGTCCAGCGCTGTACCGAGCTTTATCCATCCGAAGTTGGCAAGTGTGTCGTATCAGTTGATCCGGCTGAGCCGTGTAGATACGAAGGTGGCATCCTATTCCGCCGCGGCGCCAGCACTACCCAGCGCCACAGGGGACTTTGCACCATAACGATGGCCACCACAAAAGCGCCATAAACTACGGCGTATCGAACGATCAACTCCGCCTGTCCCGCCAGATTCGAGCGGCTGCTGCTGAGCAAGAATTGGAATGCCGAGAACACCTGGCCGTATTTGACGACGAACTGTTCCAGGCCGAAATAGAGCGCCAGGTACGCGGAAACTCCAGCTCCAAGTACCCACATGATCGCTCGATCCACGTGCACTGCCCTAAGACCGGCTGCCAGCGCAGCCTTTGCTCCGCCAAACACCATCAGCATTGCCCCTATACCGATCAGGAAAAAGGAGCCAAAGCTGGCATTGTTGGCCATAAGCTCTATCAGGTTGTCAGTTGATGCTTGCGACACGACGATATAGTATGAAACAGGCACGACGAGGAAAGCGCCGACCGCCCAACCGATCAGCGCGCTTTTCGCATCCGGCAGTATTCCGGTCGCCGCCATCGCGCTGCCTGCAGTAGCCGCTACGCTCCAGATGCCGAACAATGCCAGAAAACGCCCCAGCAGTTCCCATATCCATGGCCACCCCAAAATGGGCGACCCTACAATATCGTGAATGCTCTCGCTCGGCACCGCGGATACGATTAGCACCCACGCGATTAAACCGTGCAGCAGTACCAGAAGCGGAAAGCTGAGAATGTACATTCCCCCACGCGACAGCCATCGCGCAATGAACACTGGGAAGCCGAGAGACCAGTATAAGAGCGCGGCTAGTAATACCAGGGACCGAAACGGATGCCCCTGATAGACGAGTTCCCGTACATTGTAAGGCGTCAACTCCGAGCGTGTAATGAGCCAGGCAACAGCAACCGAGAGGGCCATTCCCAGCGCAACGGAAGCAAGTAAGCGTTTTCCGCTTATTTCCGATGCAACCGCGGCAATATCATTGCGATGCGATATGGTGGTTTCCGCCGGCGGCTCGGATTGTGGCTGATCGCCAAGCACGACGGCTAACGTCCAGCCAACCAGTATCAGCAGTAATGGTTCTGTCACATCTGCCGTGCGGCCCAGCAATATCATTTGCGCCAACTCGATCGAACATAACCATATTATTAGTCCAATCATTAATTTCCTGCCGTTCATCCCGTTTTTATACGCAAGCCAAAGCAGCGCTGCATAAATGAATAACGAGCGAACCAGCGCCCGGGCTCCGGTCTCCATCGATCCCTGAAGCATGGTAGCGAATGGGATTATATTCAGTGCTCCCCCACCGGGTGGGGAGGAAGGGATAAGTTCACTCACGCTCCAGGCTACTAGCAGAAGCCAGAACGCCCCTTCAAAAATCTTGCTGGGTCGACCCAGGCGAAGCAGCGATAAGAAAGCCACGTATCCGACTATCGTGCCGATTAATACCGATGCATCCAAGGACAGGTTCACTACAATCAGCTTGGCCACCAGAACTGCCAACACGCCGCATCCCAGCCATATACCTGGTTGCGATCGGAATGCAGCGAGAGCCGCGCCCGCCGTTACTACGCCCGCCATATGCATCAGGCTCCTGGGTAGGCTGAAGTTAAACTCGAGCAATGGCTTCAGCGCATCCTTGATTTTTTGCCAATCCAGCGTAGGAGCCAGCGGCAATGACTCGGTGAGTAGCCACAATAACAATATGGAGAGCGGTACGAACTCCATCAAACGCAATGGGTGGCTGCCGCTTCCCCCTCGCCTCGCAAGAAACCTGCCCGCCGCCATGCCTGACGTCATACCTACCATATTCCAGAGTACATCGGCGAGCGCCGGCGAGCGCGACGGTAGCCAGACTTGCGCCAACTGGAGGGCGAGCGAATAAAAGCACGCCAGCAAAAGCGTCGCGACACTGTGAGTTCTATCGAATCGCCTGCTTGATGAAAATAAAACGGCGGCGATTCCCAAGGGAAAAAAGAGCGCAACGTTACCCAGCAGATCTCCGATCGAAGTAAAAACACTGAAGTTGGTCAGGAATGCGTTTAGAGCGCCTTCCCGTGGGACGGAAAAATTTCCGGGGTACAGCGAACCGTAGGCGATCAGCAGCAGGATGACCGAGAGAATCCGCATCTTCTTATAAGCTTTTGTTGAAGGGAACGCGAAAGATAAGCGGCATCACGGTTTATCGCGAACCGGTTTTATTTTAAGAGCGGGTGGCCAGCGTGGCTGGCTCTTGTCGAAAGCATAAGCGCCGAACCCCGGCGTTTTACGAATATCGCCATCAAAGTCCAGCCCTGCGCCGGGGAAGGCGCGAATGCGCGGGTCGTCACCGCCCCCGGGACGCGTCCTTGCGTGGACACCTAGCAGCAAGTTCAACTCCCCCATCGTTGCATGGGGTTCTACCAGGTAGTTAATTACTTCCTCGTATTTGCCAACCAGATTGCCCTCATAACCAAAGCCGGCGAGTGGCATTCGAGCAAAGACTGCATTGCCCTTTGCCCATTGCTGAAACGGCGGATCGTCGATTTTGCGGGAGAGGGCAATTCCTGCCCCAGCGGCGACAATCGTATTGTAGAACACCGAAATGGAGCGCACCCTGTCATTATGTGGACGAATGCGGATTGCATCGCCTGAATTGTTCACGAACAGGTTGTTATATAAAGCGATATTTCCTTCACCCTGGAACAGCGACTCGTCCTTGTTCTGGTAAAAAAAATTACCGTATACGAGATAGCGGTCATTCCAACCGTGCCCTGTCAGCGGCCAATGCCCAACCAGCACATTGGGTCTGGCCATCTCTTTTGATCCGCCGCTGATTTTACTGAAGACATTGTGCCTGATGATTGTCGCACTGGGCCCGTCGGGCATTTCCGGCAACGACGGTCGCGGCTGCTGGTGTTTGATCTGCAAGTTATAGCCAATCGTATCGATAATCAGGTTGTACTCGATTACACCGTCGATAAAAGGTGCATGGCCGTCGGAATTGCCAAGGTAGAGACCCGTTCCCGCTCCCGTGATCACACTGTTTCGAATCACCCAGCCCCAGGCCGGGCACTTCGTCGAAATAGCCACCGTCTGTTGATTGTTTCCATGACCTCGTATGCGCAGTCCATCGAGAGTGATATGGTGCGCCCAGTCAGCATGCCCCTCGCATTTCACGCCATTGACGCGCAGGTTGCGCCCCTCGAGGTCCACATCGCGTATGGTGACGTAACTGGAATTAATGATACTCACTGTATTATGACCGGGGCGAGCTAGAAAAACCGCGCGAGGCCCGGTCTCGGGTCCGAGAATCGTGATCGGTGCTTCCGCAGTTCCCCGAAGGTATTGAACAGGCAGGCCGTTCCTGTATTCTCCCGGCGTGAGCCTGACGGTAGCGCCCCGCTCCAGCATTCTTAGCCGGACAAGATAATTGTCCGGATTTACCGTGTAAACCGTTGCGGGGGCATTGATTGAGGCGCAAGCTGGGACGGCGACCAGCGCCAAAAAAAGAACAAGAGTTGGTTTGATCATTTACATGAGCCTTGCCGGCCATTAGCCGAGAATTCACCTTGTACGTTTTTAGGCATGGCAATTAGCAATTCGAGCTTCCACATTATGCAATTGCGCAGGGACGGTAATCCGGCTATAGTTAATGCAACTTGGTTGCAATACTACCATTTATGTCGGAAATGCATAAGCAAGCGGAAGAGATGATCCGCAGCCGCGGAGAGCGACCCACAGTCGGCAGAGTTCGTATCCTTGCGGCCCTGCTGGCGGAGCAGCGAGCGATTACGCATCATGAGCTTGAAGAGCGCGTTCGGTGCGAACAGAGACTGGACCGTGTCACGGTCTATCGCGTGCTGGAATGGCTGCACGAGAAATGCTTCGTGCACCGGGTTGTGACCGGTGAACGAGTGTGGCGTTTTCGCGCCAATTCCGGCGCGCATCGCCAGCCTCATGCACATTTTGAATGCACCAGCTGTACGGCTGTCATTTGCCTTGATGATATGAAAGCAGAATATGATCGCGCGCTACCCGAGGGATATCGCCCGCAGGAAGTCGAACTGAGGGTAAAGGGACTCTGTTCTGAATGTGCGTGAGCTGTTCCTTGCATAAGTGCACCGGCTGTCCGGATTAGATGAAAGAATCAACGATGATTTTGCGTAAGGGCTTAAAGGGCCTGTTTTTTTTACTGGTACTGGCGTTATCGCTGGTTCCGGTTTTTCAAGCGGCGCATGCGCTCACTCATTTTGCGCCGGTGGATACCGTGCTCAATGCGGAGTCCGATACCAGCCAGAATTGGAGTGCGCCGCTACAAGAAGCCGAAAGCGAAACTCATCCGGGTGGCGGGCTCGACAGCGACAGAATTTGTCTCGACTGTCTCGCTCTGGCCGCATTTGGCATTCTATTTCCTGTTCTGGCATTCTGTTTCTTCTCCCAGATCGGACGCCAACACCTCGCGGACACCACGCGGGCGCTGATTTTCTCTAGTTTTTCTTTTTCCTATTTCACTCGCGCACCCCCACGCGCCTGACTCCTTCGCTCTCTTGAGCACGCGACCCGAACGCATCTCAGCCATGGACTGATTATCGGCTGATAGCGCTTCGGCTCGCGCCGCCCCCCATCATTGTTTGCCAACGTGACCGCTAACGATATGTATGCGTGAACCCGTCGTTGATTTTCAAGAATTGACATGAAATTTTCAGGTTGGAATCCCCGGGATATGCTCGTTTCCGGGGTGGAAAGGATAGCGGACAGAGCAAGTCGGAGGACCCGCGCGTCCAAAACGTTTATCCCGACACTGCTTGCCTTGATGGTGCTTGTTCTGTTTAACTCAGTTGCCCAAGCTCAGGGCAGCAGTACGCACAAAATATTACCGCCCGTCGTGGTGACAACGACGCCGTTTGAGAATCGTAGCGAATTAGATCTGGCGCAACCGGTTTCGGTGTTGCGGGGCGATGACCTGCGCCGCAAGCGGGAAGCAAGCCTGGGCGACACGGTTTCACGCGAACTGGGCGTGGCGTCCACTTCATTTGGACCCGGTGCCGGTCGTCCCATCATTCGTGGCCTCGATGGCCCCCGCGTGAGGGTGCTGGAGAACGGAGTCGGCACGCTGGATATCTCTTCCGTCAGTCCCGACCATGCAGTAACTGCTGAATCGCTCAACGCTTCCCAAATCGAAATCCTCCGGGGTCCGGCAACGCTGCTCTACGGGAGCGGCGCTTCGGGGGGAGTCGTCAATGTGGTCAACGGGCGTATTCCAAGTCAACTCTTCAAATCTCCAAAAGGTGATTTTGAAGCTCGGGGAAATACTGCAACCGAAGAACGTGCCGCTGCCGTTAACGCCGCCGGCAGTGTCGGACGGGCCTCCTGGAGCGTCGGTGGCTTCAAGCGTAGAACGGACGATTACCATATTCCGGGGTGGGCCAACGAAGGGGATCGTTCTGGCAGGAAAGGGGTAGTCGAAAACAGCGCGGTTAATTCGGGGGGCTGGTCTGCAGGGGGATCTTTTGTCGGCGAGCGAGGCTTTCTGGGCGGTTCCGCCGCCCGTTTCGATAGTGAATATGGCATACCCGCTCCCGAGGGCGCGAAGATTGATCTCAAACAAACACGCTACGATCTTTCAGGAGAGCTGGACAAGCCCATTGCCGGGTTCGAGAAGCTGAAGGTGCGCATGGGCTACAATGATTACAAACACGTCGAAATCGAGCGTACCGGAGAGATTGCAACACGATTTAAGAATGAGGCACTCGAAAGTCGTGCAGAGCTTTTGCATGACCCCCTGGCGAACTGGAAGGGCGTACTAGGTGTTCAATTCCGCGATCGCCATTTTTCCGCCCTGGGCGAGGAGGCGCTGGTGCCGCGTACGAAATCGCATGCGATAGGAATGTTCCTGCTGGAAGAACGCAATTGGGACCGATGGCGCCTGGAACTGGGCGGACGCGGGGAGTATGCGGCGCAAAACCCGGAAAACACTCTTCCCTCACGCTCATTCGGCCTCTACAACGCGTCGGCGGGCGTGCTATGGAAATTCAAGGAGGGCTACGGGCTTGGCTTGACCGGCATTCGCGGGCAACGCGCACCTTCCACGGAAGAATTGTATATAAGAGGCGCGCATCATGGCACCGCCACCTTCCAGGCCGGTGATAATAGTCTGCGTAGCGAGACCACCAGCAATATCGACCTTGCGCTACGGAAAACCAATGGCGCAGTTACGTGGAAGGTCAATGCATTCCATAACTGGATCGGGGACTATATTTTCTCACGCAGTGCCGACATTAATGGTGACGGGGTGGCGGATCGGGTTGACGATACCGGCAGACTGGACCCGAATGGCGAATTTCTGGTACAGAACTTTACGCAGGGGGGCGCCAGATTTTACGGCGCGGAAGCGGAAGCGATCTTCAATATTAAGCCCGAGGAGATAAATCTGCGCCTGTTTACGGATTATGTGCGTGGGAAACTGGACAGCGGGGGTAACGTGCCGCGCCTTACGCCTTGGCGGTTCGGGCTCGAATTCAACCATCGCACGGGACCATGGACCTCGAACATCAGCGCGATCCGGGTGATGCGCCAAGATCATGTGGCGGAACTGGAAAGCAGCACGCCCGGTTACACCCTGGTAAACGTTGAAATGAGCTTTCGCATCAAGGAAACCCGATCGAATGGCATAAAGATCTTTCTTCAGGGACGAAATCTCCTAAATGAAGAAATGCGTGTCCACACCTCCTTCCTGAAGGATTTTGCACCGCTGCCGGGAAGAGCGCTGGTGGCAGGCGTGAGAGGCGAGTTCTAGCTGTTTTCAACTAGGTGCGCGTCTGTTTGCCATTGGCTTTTTACACTTGCAAGTGGTGCGCGTGCTGCCTAAATGCTCAGTCGGCTATCAAGCCAGGGCGGAATGTGGCACACTTCTGGATTGCGTTTGATAGCAGGTATGCTGATCCCGTGTCGTCTTACGAACTTTTCATTGGCTTGCGTTATACCCGTGCCAAACGCCGCAATCACTTCATTTCTTTTATCTCCCTGATATCCCTGCTCGGCATCACGCTCGGCATGACGGCGCTTATCACGGTCATGTCGGTGATGAACGGCTTTCAAAAAGAAGTCAGGACGCGCATTCTCGGCGTGGCGTCCCACGTCCAGGTCAGCGGAATAGATGGCACACTGACCGGTTGGCGTCGAGTGGCGGGCGAAACCCTCAGGCATCCGGAGGTGGAGGCAGCCGCCCCCTTTGTGAGCGCGCAAGGCATGGTATCGTACGGTCAAATCGTCAGTGGCGTTGCAGTGCGGGGCATTTTGCCGGAGATGGAAAACGACGTCGCGGACTTTGCCGGGATGATGGTGGATGGAGAACTCAGCGACTTGGTGCCAGGGGGTTTCGGCATGGTCATCGGCCGGGAGTTGGCTCGTGCTTTAGGTGTTTTCACCGGCGACAAAATCGTACTGATCTCGCCTCAGGGACAGGTTACGCCGGCAGGTATCCTGCCGCGCCTAAAACAATTCACGATTACCGGTATTTTCCAGGCGGGGCATTTCGAATATGACTCGAGCCTGGTGCTCATCCATATGTCTGATGCACAGAAACTGTACCGCATGGGCGAAGACGAGGTCTCGGGGGTACGGCTCAAGCTGCGCGATCTCTTCCATGCGCCACAGGTCGTTCGCGAACTTGCTCCAATGATCTCCGCTGACGTCTACATCAGTGACTGGAGCCGTCAGCACGCCAACTACTTTCGAGCGATCCAGATCGAGAAGCGGATGCTGTCGCTTATCCTCGCCCTTATTATCGCGGTTGCGGCATTTAACATCGTGTCCACCCTGGTGATGGCCGTAACTGACAAACAGTCTGATATCGCCATTCTTCGCACCCTCGGCGCAAGTCCGCGCAGCATCATGAAGGTGTTCATCGTTCAGGGTACCCTCATCGGTGTTCTCGGAACGACGCTGGGAGTAATCGGCGGTGTATTGCTGGCTTACAACATAGAGGCTGTGATCGCGGCAATTGAGCACGTTTTTAGTGTCCAGTTCCTCTCCCGTGAGGTGTATTACATCAGCGAAATCCCCTCGGACCTGCAACTTCCCGACGTGATCACAGTGGCAGCGGTCTCGTTTGTGCTGACGCTGCTCGCGACGCTTTATCCCAGCTATCGCGCGTCCAAGGTCAACCCCGCCGAGGCGCTCAGGTATGAATGAAAATATCATTTTCTGCCGCAACCTGCGCAAGAGTTATTATCAGGGAAAGCTCGAAGTGCCCGTGCTGATGGGTATCGACCTGGATGTGGCAAAGGGCGATACCCTTGCAATTGTCGGCGCCTCCGGTTCTGGAAAGAGCACGCTTCTGCATCTGCTGGGCGGATTGGACGCGCCCACCGGGGGCGAAATACGGATTATGGAACAGGACATCGCAGCCGTTCCTGAGGAAGAACGATGCAGGCTACGTAACCGTTCGCTCGGCTTCATTTATCAGTTTCATCACCTGCTACCGGAGTTCAGCGCGCTTGAGAACGTTGCCATGCCGCTGCTCATCCGTCGCCTCAGCAGTACCGACGCCTACAAGAGTGCGGCGGAAGTTTTGAAGCAAGTGGGACTGGGTCATCGCCTTACCCACACCCCCGGCGAACTATCGGGCGGCGAGCGTCAACGTGCCGCCGTTGCCCGGGCCCTAGTCACTCGCCCCGCCTGCGTGCTCGCAGATGAACCGACCGGAAATCTGGACCGACGCACGGCGGGAGAGGTATTCGACTTGATGCTCGAACTTAACCTCAGCATGGGCGCAAGCCTGATTATTGTGACCCACGATCCGGAACTGGCGAAAAAGGCCGCCCGCATATTGCAACTGGAAGACGGTGTATTGGCAGGATAACAAGATTTCCAACACCGCAAGGGTGAACTCAGCGCTCCGCTACCCTCGGTCCATCTTGTCGGTAAAAGAATGAAATTGCCATTACGAGCTCGTTCCTGCCCTTATTCCATGCTCTTCCCGACATTCCGCTCACGCCGTTTTGCGCGCTTGCGCCATTCATGAACGGTATAGAGCCGCCATCCGCCGCGAACCAGAACGTAGCCGGCAATAGAAAGCAGCATCGCCAGCAACAACAGTCCCACGAGTAGCGGTTTGCCCAGCGAGACGACCCATTCGACCAACGTTGGTATCCAGTCTCCAATGCTTTTGTCCATCAGGTGGAGCTCTGTCTGGGGCATTGTGGGAGTACCTTCACCGGTAATGAATGCGCCGATCACATAAGCTGCGGCATAGATCGGCAATATGGTGAAGGGATTGGAATAAAGCGTCGTAATAATTGCTACCGGGAGATTGACCTTGAAAACGACAGCAAACAATGCGGCGAAAAAGAACTGCACCGGATTGCTGCCGGGAATCAGGCCGGCGAACAGGCCAACCGCTACGCCCCCTGCGACGGAGCGGCGATGAAGATGCCAAAGATTGTGATGATGCAGCCGTTCTCCAAATATCCCGACAAAGCGGTTCTGGCGAATGGTCTCGTGAGACGGCAGGTATTTTTTAAAAAATTTTCGAGGCACGAGAAGAGTGTACGTAAATACAACTACGGGCTGCAAACATTATCGCCCCGATTGGCGTGATGGGCAGGGCAGAATCATGGCTGTTCTCAGCCAGCCCTGTATATCACATCGGAAACAGTCGTAAACGCCGGGGATTAAATAGTGCGAGGTTGTATTCTGGCGTTTGCCATCGGGGTGGTATTGCTTCAGCAACAGTCCGAATTGCCAGATACCTCCTGGGCATGGGCATTGCTGCCTCTCGCAGCATCAGTATTTCTGCTCTTCCGCTCCCAAGCGAATCGTTTACCCCTTATGTTCAGGGCGTTGCTTGTCATCTTCTTCCTGTTTGCTGGATTCTTCTGGGCGGCTGTGTCGGCGGAGCGGCGGTTGGCCGACGTGCTTCCATATGCATGGGAAGGTCG
>Ga0207428_10006379_pt1 | contig 10903 bp, 6 predicted proteins | sample RhiMethybrSRZTD1_FD_187600 | JGI IMG/M metagenome (GOLD analysis project Ga0207428, IMG submission 187600) | Populus rhizosphere microbial communities from Tennessee, USA - Rhizosphere MetaG P. TD hybrid SRZTD1 (SPAdes) (version 3) | ecosystem: Host-associated > Plants > Roots > Rhizosphere >... | reverse complement strand
AGTTGTTCTTCAGGCCTCAAAGACATCGGTCACCCATCCTTGTCCTCCAGGCTCGCATAGCACCTCCCGCTCTTGCCCAACCACCGTTGACATGCAGGTCGCGCTAACGTCTGTGGCGAAGGGTTTTAGCAAGCCCACTTATTCCTACAACGTCGGTGGCGGGCGAATCATCGGTGAAGGCAGTAACGTGACCTGGGACCTGTCCGATGCCCGACCCGGCTTCTACCGCGCCGTAGTCGAAGTCGAGGACAGTAAGAAGCGTCGCGCCATTTCTTCCGTGGATGTAAGGGTCGGGGTCTGTGAAGATTGTGTCACTTCCTGGCACTGCCCTCTGGTCTTGGTGAACTGCTATGACCGGGTGAACGCCGGGACGCCGATCACCTGCAAAGTTGAGATTGGGCCACGATCAGATCCAGGCCCACTTACATTTGAATGGTCCGCACGCGACTCGAGTGGAAACGATCTTGCTGAAAGAATTAGCCGCCGGGGCGAATACGTTTCGATTCGCACAGAGGGCCTCGGTGGTCAGAGCGTAACAGCGACGGTCGAAATCAAAGGACTGGATCCGTCTTGTCCGCGAATCCTTTCGGGCTCAACTGTAGTAAAGCCCCATTAATGGGGCTTTTGAAAACTAATCCTTCTTCATACCCAGGCGTAAACGCCTGGGCTACAGAAAAGCTATTGAAATTAGGCACGACGCTACTTCCCGCCCAGGAAATTCTCTCTTACGTACTGCACAGTGTCATTCAGTGTGTCGCCGGGATCGCGCGGATTGAAGTTGAGTTCCCGGCGCGCCTTATTGTTATTGAAGTACCAGAAGTATTCGGCCATCTCGACGGTGTCGGCTTCCAGGGGTGAAGCCATGTTCCATTGCCGGAAGAGAGAATCGATGACCTTGGCGCCGGTAATCGCGAACTTGGAAGGGAAGGCGAGGCGTGGTGAAGCGATCTTGGTGAGTCGCTCCAGTCGGTCGAAAAACTTTACAAACGTCCAGTTGACTGCGCCTAAAAGATAGCGTTCGCCGTGACGGCCTTTCTGCATGGCGGCGCGAAAAGCCTCGGCGGTGTCACGCACATCGACAAAGTTCAGTCCGCCATTCGGCACGGCGCCAATCTTGCGCGCCATGAAATCCAAAACGACTTTGGTTGAGCTCAGGCGATCGTCCCCCGGACCCAGCAGCAGACTCGGGTTCATGATGACGAGGCGCAAGCCCTTGCCGCTAAATCGCTCCAGTGCTGCCATTTCCTGATAAGCCTTGCTCGCGTAATAGGGCCAGCGCGCAATGATGTCGAGCGGCGCAGAGTAGGTTTCATCCGAAACGATGTCGCCTTTCTCGCTGACGGCAATCGTGCCACTGCTCGAAGCCAGTACCATCGTTTGGACGCCCGCCTTTTTCGCGGCGTCGCAAAGCAGACGCGTGCCTTCGACGTGTAGCTTGAACATTTCGCGTGACTCATCCTTTTCGCGGGCGACTTTGCCGGCGAGATGGTAAATCTCGTTCACACCTTCGACCGCGCGTTCCACATCTTCGGCGTTGGTCACTGAGCCTTCGAAGGTATCGACACCCAGACCGGTGAGCCATTCCGGAATCGAAGTGGCCATCACCCGAATATCTTTGGTGCCTGATTCAACCAGTTGACGCACGAGATGCGAGCCCAGAAAGCCAGTGCCGCCGGTGATTAAAGTCGTGGCCGGAACTTTTTTGACGATGGCCGCATGCTTCTTCGTGCTTTTCTTGGGCACGATCTGGGCGGTGCGTTTTTTGGCGGCAGTCTTTGGCATTTTGATTTTTATCCGCAGATTACGCAGATTTCACAGATTAAGAGGAAACAAAACGACAACGAGGCAGGAGACGCCTGCAGGCAAACGATCATCAACATTCTCCCCCCTGTTTTTCTTCTGCGTAATCTGCGTAATCTGCGTAATCTGCGGATGATTTGATCACGCTTCCGCAGTGGCGAACTCTTCATCGCTCGCTTCAATTCGCAGCTTGCCGGCGCGCCGCTCGGCTTGCCATTGTTCATGAATCACGCCGGGGTCAAAGGGCAAACTGGTCCGATCTCGCAGATTGACGACTTCGTGGCGGACGCGCGCGGCAATCAGCCGGTACGCCTCAGCCCGAGACAAACCCCGTGTCAGCGACTCCAATTCATCGATCTCGATAAAGCGGCCGATGCGCGCACTGACGTCACGGCCTTTGAGCAGAGTCGAGCCTTTCGGGAAAGCCTCGTAAGCGCCGTGCAGATACATCGGCAGAATGCCGACGCGGGCTGCGAGCGCCAGGTATCCGATCACCGGTTTGAAGTCAGCCATCTCTCCGCTCATCGATCGCGTTCCCTCGGGAAAGATCAAGGCGTTGTAGCCACGATCCAAAAACGACCGCGCATGACGCAGCGATTGTCGCAGCGAGCCCGACCTTTCCATGGGCACCAGGTTGGTGAAATTCTCCATGTAAGCGCGCTTATATTTGGTGTCGAAGAAATAGTCGGCCGCGGCCAGGGCCACCAAATCTTCGCCGGCATCGTCCAGGGCCATCTTGACCAGACCCATGTCGAGGTGTGAGGAGTGATTCGCAGCGACAATGAAGTTTGTGTGATACGGGATGTTCGAGCGGCCCTCGTACCTGGTGCGCAGGAGGCGTTCGTAGAGTGCGCGTTGCGCGAGCTCGACCGTTTTGTTGCCCACGGTCTTCAGTAACTCAGGGATATGGATCTCGTCGTCTTTCTCTGGATCCAGGCGCAGGCGCGCAGTCTCGCGTTTTGCGCCCTGGGCCGGCTGGCGATCAACCACCGTCAGGAGTTCACGCACGTCCTGTACTTCGTTCAGACGTTCGGGCGCAGTCAAAACCCCGCCGGCGTTTTCCACCGCCTGGGCCAGCTCAACGAACATCAAGCTATCGAATCCCAGGTCGCCGAGTCGCGTGTTGATCGACACTTCATCCAGGGTGCGATTCGAAACAGACGCCACAATCTCTACCAGCCAGGCAGCATCGCCGGTTAACTCTTCCGCCGGAAGTTCGTCCGCTGAAGTCCGCGAACGTTCTTCCATCTGCTGCATGATGTTGAGAACTTCGCGCCGTTTTACTTTCCTGGTGGCCGTGCGTGGCAGCTCGTCATCGGTGAAGTGCAAAAGCTTCACCCGCTTGTAATACGGCAGCGTCGTGGAAACCTCACGGAAGTGCTCTTCGATCTTCTGGCGAACTTCCGTTCGTGACAGGGCAATGTCGTATTCATGATCGGGAACGACGATACACGCGACCTTTTCGCCCATGCCGTCGGGCAAGCCGATGACGCTGAGCTCTTTGATGTAAGGCGAATCCTGATAGACCTCTTCAACTTCGTCGGGATAAACGTTCTTGCCGTTCGTGTCGACGATGATCTCTTTTGAGCGGCCGACGAGATACAAATTGCCTTCGTCATCCAGACGGCCCAGATCGCCCGTGTAGAGCCAGCGATCGACCAGGGTCTGGCGGGTGGCTTCTTCGTTGCCGTAATAACCGACCATCACGTTCGGCCCGCGCGCAATCACTTCGCCGACGCCGCCGGCATCCGGTTCGGCGATGCGAATCTCCACGCCCGGCAGGGACTTGCCCACCGTTCCTGCCAGCATGCGATTCTCAGGGCGCGTGACCGTCAATACCGGTGACGCTTCAGTGAGACCGTAACCTTCGAGGATCGTAAAACCGAGACCCTGGAAATCGCGCTGCACCTTCTCGTTCAGGGCGGATCCGCCGCTGATGAAATAACGAATGCGTCCGCCCATGCCTTCGTGGATCGGATAGAAAAGGACGTTCCCGAAATTCAAAGGGGTCTTGTCACGCAGCCAGGCATTGAACTTGATCAGCAGGTCAGCGGTTTCCGAAACCAATTTTCCGTTGTCATGGAGCCGGTTCTTGATGCGGCGATGCAGCAATTCCCAGAGCGCGGGCACGCCAACCATGCCCGTGACGTGGCCATTCTTAATCGCTTTCGCCAGATGATCACTGGTTAGCTCGGGCAAATACGTGATTTGAGCTCCGCGGCTCAAAGGCGTCAAAAACCCCGTCGAGAATTCAAACGTGTGATGGAGGGGCAGCACCGACATCACGCCGTCGCTGGTGTCCATGTCGAACACGGATGAAAGCATCGAGACCATGCTCGTCAAATTGCGGTGCGAAAGCATCACACCCTTCGGCCGTCCGGTGGTTCCCGAAGTGAATATCAGTGACGCGACGGTTTGCGCCGTGACCCGCGCCGGCAGCATGGCAATGCGATCGCTTTCGATTTGCTCGTCCAAAACCTCAAACACTTCATCAAAGGTCCAGAGCTTTACCTTCGTCAGACCCGCAGCCTGCAGCTGATCAGGCAGCGCAGATCGTTCCTGTTTCAGCCGGTCGCTAATGACAATTCCGGAAGCTTCGCCCGCGCGGGCAAAGTTAACGACTTCTTCAGTCGAGCTTTCCGGATCGACTGGAATACATGTGGCACCGGCTTTCAAGACACCGAAGTAGGTCATGCCCCACTCGGGCGCGTTGTGACTGAACAGCATCACCCGCGCGCCATTCTTAATCCCCTGACTCGCAAAGAAGGCCGCGGCCCGCGTCGCCAACTCGCGCAGGTCGGCGTAGGTGTATTGCTCTTTGTGGCCGTCGCGTTCAATGCGCATGGCCACCCGCGTCTCGTGACGCTTGGTGGTCGTTTCGAACATCTCGAGCAGGTCGCGATAGGTGTAGACGCGCTTTGGTTGCTCGCGCATATCTTCCTCGAGCGTCGGCAGCACCCACTTCTTCAGGCCCGGCATGTGGATGTTCATCCAGTAGTCGTACCAGTCGAACTTCTCGGGGTCCCAGGTTAGTAGTTGCTGTTCATCCTGTTTGATGCGATCGAAAAGCGCGCGCACATTGTCTGAGCGAAAGACATAGGCGTTCTCAACCGTGAAGGGCAGGAACATTTCGAAGGCTTCGGTTGCGGCGCGGGTCTGCTCCTCGACGCGATCGACCGTCTGCTTCATCCGGTTGATGACGCCTTCGTAGCGACCACCGCCCCATTTTGGCTTGGTTTTGTCGAGCAGCGACGAAAACCTCTTCGCCGCATTGTTCATCATCGGTACCGAGGTAGCATCAAAGCGCTCGGCCGAGACGCGAAACGGCTCGAATCGCGCCGATATCTCGCGGAAGAGCCGCACGCCCTCAGTCTTTTCCAGTTCCTGTTGTCGCGTAAACAGACCTACGAGCCCGATGATTCGCTCCATGTCATTGGGATTCGCAGCCCCGGTGGCCGCCTGGTAGACCAGCTTCGGTTGCTCGACGCAGGCCTGGGCGGCGACCGCCAACATGACCGCGGCCACCTGATCGACGGGCGTAATGTCGAGAATCAGCTTGGGATTTCCCGGCAGCTGGCGCTGGCCCTTCAGCGTCATGAAAATGATTGGCGCCGTCGTGGTGAATCCTTCATTCCAGCCCGGGAAGGGATAGCTTTTGGCAGATTCAACAATTGAAGGCCGGACGATGCTGCGGACGATGTCCGTTTCGGCGGCGACCAGTTGTTCGCCGAGCGCTTTGGCGTAGGTATAGATGTTGGGCCAACCCCAGAACTTTGCGCGTTCGACGCCGAGCTCAGTCAGGCGATTGCGGGTCCAGACTTTTCTTTCGCGCGCGACGGCCAGACCGAGGGCGTCGGGATCGTCGCCGTCGCGCATCTCTTCATTTAATCTTTTGCGGGCCAGTTCGCGGAATTGGGCCAGGCGCATTGCATCCTTGGCTTCCTCGCGGGCGCGTTCCGACATCTTCGCGCAATCGGCAATCTCCTGCTGGACTGCGAATTGAACACCCTTCAGTTCATCTTTACGCGGGAAGTAACCGATAACCTCTTCGTTTTCCCAAACAGCGCCGGAGCGATTGCCGGCCACAAAGCACGTCGAGATATGGACCAGGCACGGCCGCTTCATTCGCTTGGCGAAAGCGATGACGTTTTGCGTGCCGACCACATTGGTGCGCAATCCGCTCTCCAAAGTCGGATTGAAAGTTACGTTGCCCGCAGAGTTGAGGACGACGTCGATGTCTTTGGCGATCGCTTCGGCTTCCTCTTCCGTGAAGCCCAGATTATTTTCCGCAATGTCGCCGCCGACGATGGCGACTTTATCTCGAATAAAATCGTCGAACGCGGCGCCGTAACGCTCGCGCACAGGATCAAATGGCGGCGCGCTGATGACGTTCTTCCAAAAGCGCGTTTCTGATTCCTCCTGCGAACGGGCCCGCACCGTCACATAGACCCGGCCAATATTCGGGAATCGATACAGCAGCATGCTCAGCGTGACCTTGCCGAGAAAGCCGGTGCCGCCAATCAAAAACATTTTCCGGCCGTTAAAGATTTCGGTCGGTGAAAGCTTGTTTTCCATAATTCTTTTGGTACGCACGCCTCTGGCGTGCTGCTAAACGGCACTTCTAATGGGACGCACGTCGCCGGCGGTTTCTTAAGCAGCACTCCGGAGGAGTGCGTACCGCTCTAGCGAAGCTCGTTCCTGCGCTTCGCTCCATAGTGCTTCAACAGATCAATGATCGCAGGATTATTTCTGCCGGTCGCGATGTCGAGCGGCGTTCCGTCACTCGAGATCACATTTACGTCTGCCCCGCGCATCAACAGCTCTTTAATAACCGGCGCATGCCCGTAATAAGTTGCTTCGGTCAGCGCAGTGTTACCGTATCCTCCGCGCAGGTTGACGTCGGCGCCTTCATCCAGCAAATAGCGCACAGCGTTGAGTCGTCCTTCGCCCGCGGCCAGAAACAAAGGAGTGCCGCTCGATCCGCGCGAGTTAACATTTGCACCGGCGAGATGTAGCAATTGCATTCGATAGACGCTGCCCGACGTCGCCGCTGAGGCGAAATATCTTTGCCGGCGCTCTTTGAATTTCGGCAGATTGCCAACCACCGCCACCGACATCACCATCGTGCCGGCGAAAGCTATCGCGCGAACTGCGATCAGTTTTAAAGCTGCAAGACTCATATCCAGAAAATCAAATCAAAAATGCCCTCGACGCCGTATCAAACTCTGTAGGGGCGTCTCTCCGTGGGCGCCCACTTTGCGTTATGCCGCGACTGCTCGTATTCCCGCGACGGGGCGCCCACGGAGAGACGCCCCTACAGGCTTTTGACACGGCCCTTGAAAGGCCGGGCTAAATTCATGCTGGCGCTACGCGCCAAAACTCCCAGTTACTCCATGTCGGCGATGCCGATCATCGGTTGATGCAGCATCGTAATCTCGGCTGAATTGCCCATGTAGGTCCGGGCCATAGCGATTGCCTCGGTCAGGTTGTCCGCGCGTTCCCAGCCCAACATCGCCGGCACATGCGCGTTCTCAGCGCCCGCGGCGATGACCCGGCCCACGTGCTGCCGTCCGTTCTCGCCCCAGTACCACATGAAAAACGGATGCGCGCCGTGATAGGCATTGCCGCGCCGGTACATCTCGACGTAACTCGGGTTGTTGGCAAATTCGCGTTCGTATTTTTCGCGCAGGTAAAAAGCATCGCGCGATTCCGGCAGCAGGCGATTAAAGAATTCGATGTAGCTCGGGTGAAAATTGTGATCGAACTGGTCGTAACAGGGATGATGGATAATCAGCACCCCGCCCTTCTTGAGCAGAGGCTTGTTGCGATAAAAATTGAAGTGGTAACCCAGGCCCATCACCTGGACCAGCAGCGGATTAAGAATCGAATAGACGTTGTACGGCGAGATATCCGGAATTCCGGTGATCAGAATATCGGCCTGACCGCGGATCGGAATTGCGTACTGTTGGAAACCCTTCTCAACAATCCTGGCATGAACAGGTTCAGTCTTGCCGGCATAGCAGGCGGTCATCTCGTATTGCGCCGGCCGCGAATGAAGCAGCTTGCGCCGCGCCGGCCGCGGCAGCTTGCTCATCGTGTAGCGCATGGCTTCGAACTTCATGCGATCGAACGCGGTAAAGTCATCTTCATTCTTTAGCAGGAAATCCATGTCAGACCCGTACATGCGATTGTTGATTGCCGTTTCGATGTGAAAGACGTTCAGCTCTTTATCGACAATCTTGCCCAGACGATTACATTTGTTGGCCAGCTCTGAGCGGGCCGGATCCATGTAGCTGTCTGAATCGCGAATTGTTTGCGGGTCGTGGTGGGCGCGCAGCGATTCGTAATCACAAAGACCCACGGCCACCGACTTGTGCCCGCCGTCCATCGGCACAAAGTTGATGTTGACATAGATCAGGAGGTCACTTTCGGCAGCCCGCCGGTTCAGAGACAGAGGCTCTTTGTGCCGTGTCTCGCCCAGCATAATCATTCCGTCTTTCCACTCGGCGTCGTGGTTGTAGTAGCGGTCAGGGTAGTAATCGTCGTAAACCCTCTGCCCGACCATGCGCTTCATTTCCCACGGCGTCATTTTGCGGTGCAGGGAATTGGCGATGATGATGTGCACGTCGTCGACCCCGTGACCGGTCAGCATATCGATCACGATCTCCAGAATCGTCTGGCGAATATCCGGGGTGGCCATCGGCGGCAACGGCAAGCTGATGTCGTCAACCGCGATCGTCACCTTCATGCCTGGCTCGAGTTGAGCAAACAACGGATCAGAATCCAGGGGATGATTCAGCGCGTAGCGAATTGCCGCTTCGCGATTCGGCAGACCCTTGAGTGGCGGATTTGGATACAGGACGCGCGTCCCGACAGGCAGGTCCTCGAGAATGAAGTCTTCGCCCGAAGGCATCACTCGCGGCGCGCTATCGCTGTCGATGTAGATAATCGATTCGTGTGTTTTGCGTCTGAGTTGGAGAGCCATAATTGTCAGAGGTCAGAGGTCAGAGGTCAGAGGTCAGTGTTTAGCAACTGACAATTGACTACTGACCACGGACTATTTCAAATTCAAAATCGGCCAGTCGTGATGCAGCGCAGTTTGCCGCAAACGAAGATCGGGATTCACCGCGGCCGGGTGGCCCACAATTGAAAGCATCGGCAGATCGCTCATGCTGTCGGAATACGCAAACGATTCGCTGAGGTTGATCCCTTCACGCTCGGCGAACATGCGAATCCAGGAAGCCTTGGTCGCCGAAGCCAGAACCGGAGGCAGCAAGCGTCCCGTCGCTACACCCTTCACAAACTCCAGACGATTGGCGACGTAATCTTCGATTCCCAAATGCTCCATCAGGGGCTTGACTGAAACCTCGAGCGCCCCGGTCACCACAACCTGACGAAGACCGAGGCTGCGCGACTTTTCGATCAACTCGAAGGCTCCCGGGAACACTGCCGGCTTCAGGACCTTCTCAAACAGTTCGTCGGCAAAGAACCGCATTCGATCCTCGGTCTCGCCTTTGTATCGCTTGAAAAACAGATCGTTGAAGACTTTTCGGCTATACTGATCGCTGACGGCAAAGAGGGGAACGCTCAAGAGGGTCGTGGCACTCTTCGTAAAGCTTTGAAAGAGGTTCGGCTGGTTACGAGCATAGAAGCCCAGAGTATGAACCAGGTTGGTGCTTACAAGGGTTCCTTCCAGATCGTAAAAAGCTGCTCCTGCCACCTGTTCCTCCGTCTGACTACGTGTCGTCAAGCGCGAAACATACCTTATTTGGCTTTTTGATGAAACGCAATTTGATGGTGTATGCACATGATAGACAATATCCCTTGTAAACGGGCATTTCAACCGGAAATGCTAAAGAAAATGACGCTGCTAGGTCTCTGTTCAGGCCTCGTTTTTATCGGAATTTCTTGCGGAAAAGCCGAAACGGCGACGTTTGACCGGGGAGCAGTACGCCCGGCGGCTGAAGCAATCTCTGAGGCGGACCGTTTCTATGCCGAGCGCCCTGATTTGGCGAAAGTACGTCAGGCAATTGTGAGCTTGCGGCAGGCCCAGGGTGATGATCAATCGAACTATGACATTGCCTGGCGACTCGCCAAATACAATTATTACCTCGGCGCCCACAGTGACAATTCCACCGAACAGTCGAAGGCTTTTGATGACGGGCTCGCGGCCGGAAAGCTGGCGGTGACGTTGCAGGATGGAAAAGCGGAGGGTCATTTCTGGCTGGGAGCGAACTACGGCGGACGCGCTAAGAACAGCACGATGGCCGGATTGTCCGGGGTGGAAGATATTAAGAGTGAGATGGAGAAAGTGTTGAAGATCGATGAGCGATTTCAGTCGGCCAGCGCTTACATGGTCCTTGGTCAGGTGTACTGTCAGTCACCCAGGATGATGGGTGGTGATTTGCCAAAGGCCATCGAGTATCTGGAAAAGGGAGCAAAGCTGGCGCCGGACAATGCTCTGATGCGGATCAGACTCGCGGAGGCGTACGCCGCCGCAAACCGAAATGGTGAGGCGAAGAAAGCGATTGATGATCTGCTGGTGATGAAGCCGATGCCCGGGTACGAGCCTGAATACAACGAGGCAGTCGCCGAAGCTAAGAAGTTGCAGGAGAAAATCAGTTAGGTGATTTGCGACATCACCTGCGGGTGGTTGACCCGATTTTATTAGTCCGGTTTTCTCTAGCCCGGCGTTTACGCCTGGGTGAGAAACGGGAAGCGCTATCAAAGCCCCATTAATGGGGCTTTTGAATTTAATCGCTCTTTGTTCCCAGGCGTAAACGCCTGGGCTACGGAAAAACCTATTTAGGCTGGGCGCCCGCTTTCTTCAATTCCTCAAGCGTGCGTTTGTGCTCTTCCAGTTTCTTCCCGGCTTCGGCCAGTTTTCCCTGCGCAGTTAGCCGTTGATACTCGTCAAATTCCTGAAGCGCGCGAATAATTAATTGCTGCACGTTCGGTGTTTCTTTGCTTACCGGCGAAGGCGACGCCTGAGGCGTGGCGCCCGGTTTTGGAAGTGTCTCGGTTGGCTTTTGCTCTGGTGTGGCCTTACCCGCCTCTCCGAACATATCGTTCACGGCTTCTTCAAACGTCTTTCCATAGGCGA
>Ga0207428_10006377_pt1 | contig 10903 bp, 5 predicted proteins | sample RhiMethybrSRZTD1_FD_187600 | JGI IMG/M metagenome (GOLD analysis project Ga0207428, IMG submission 187600) | Populus rhizosphere microbial communities from Tennessee, USA - Rhizosphere MetaG P. TD hybrid SRZTD1 (SPAdes) (version 3) | ecosystem: Host-associated > Plants > Roots > Rhizosphere >... | reverse complement strand
GCGGAGGCTGAGGCCATCGGGAGGTATCGCGGCGTCTTAAGAACACTGCCGGGGTGGGACGGCGCGGCGCTGAAGACACTCGCCGCGGCGGTCGTGTCCGAACCCGGCTTCGTCGTGGTGCTGGCCGGGGACGGACAGCCCCTTCCCGTGGTCGTGGCGCGATCTGCGGACGTCGCGCTCGACGTCAGCGCGTGGATGAAACAGGCGATCGCGGCGCTCGGAGGACGCGGCGGCGGGCGGCCCGAGCTGGCGCAAGGCGGACTGGGCAGCAGCGCGGAACGCGCGCTGGCATTTGCGAGGGAAAAACTGCAATAACAATAGTGAATGTCACAAACAGGTCACTGGCGCGCTAGCCGGTTGACCACAGAAGATCAGGTTACAATCGCGCACCCGTGTTCGAGTCGCTTTTCTCCTTCCTGTTCAAGTACGAACAGCTGGTCTTCCAGCAGGGCCAGTTTGTACTTGGTGCGAGCCGCTCGATGTGGCTCGCGGCGGGTGTGGCAGGACTCGCGGCGGCGTATGTGCTGTGGAGCTACCGGCAACTGGCGGCGCTTCGCGTCCGCGACCGCGCCATCCTGCTCACGCTTCGGGTGGCCCTCATCGGCGTCGCGCTGTTTGCGCTCCTGCGGCCGATGCTCCTCCTCAAAGTGGCCGTGCCCCAGCAGAACTTCGTGGGGATTCTGCTCGACGACTCGCGCAGCATGCAGATCGGCGATCAGGACGGCAAGCCGCGCAGCGATTTCCTGATCAGCCAGCTCGGCCGGTCCGACGCGCCGCTCCTCACCGAGCTGGGTAAACGCTTCCAGGTCAAGGTCTTCCGGTTTTCTTCGTCGGCCGAGCGGCTGCAGTCCACGGCCGATCTCACGTTTCAGGGCACCGGCACGCGCCTGGGCGAGGTGTTCGATCGCGCCCGGCAGGAGCTGAGCGGCCTGCCCGTGGCCGGCCTTGTGCTCGCCACCGACGGCTCGGACAACTCGGAGAAGACGCTCGACGACTCGCTCGCCGCGCTCAAAGCGCAGGCGATGCCGGTCTTTGCCATCGGCATCGGGCGGGACCGGCTCACGCGCGACATTCAAATCACCCGCGTCGAGACGCCGCGGCGATCGCTCAAGGGATCGTCGCTCGTCCTCGACGTCGTCGTGACCCAGACTGGGTACGCCGGCGTCAAAGTCCCGCTCTTCGTCGAAGACGACGGCAGGGTGGTGAGCTCGCAGGACATCGTGCTGCCTGGCGATGGCGAGTCCGAGACGGTCAAGGTCCGGCTGAAGGCGTCCGAGACCGGGCCGCGGGTGTTCAAGTTCCGCGTGCCGGTCCAGGCCAACGAGGAAGTCGCGCAGAACAACCAGCGCGAATCGCTGATCGAGGTCTACAACCGGCGCGAAAAAATTCTCTACCTCGAGGGCCAGCCGCGGCCCGAGCCGAAGTTCATCCGCCGCGCGACCGAGAACGACGACAACCTCCAGGTCGTGCTCTTGTGGCGGACGGCCGAGGCGACCGTCACGGTCCCCGACAAGTATTTGCGCCTGGGCGTGGATGGTCCGGAAGAGTTGCAGAACGGCTTTCCGCAGACGCGCGAAGAGCTGTTCTCGTATCGCGGCATCATCCTCGGCAGCGTCGAGGCGTCGGCGTTCACGCCCGAGCAGCAGCGGATGCTCGAGGATTTCGTGGACATCCGCGGCGGCGGCCTGCTCGCGCTCGGCGGCGAGCGATCGTTCTCCGAGGGCGGCTGGGCCGGAACGCCGCTCGCCGACGCGCTGCCCGTCGTGCTCGACCCGGGGTCGCGCGGACCGCAGTATCCGCCGGCCGAGCTCGTCGTCCAGCCGAGCCGCGCCGGTCTGACCCACCCCTCCACGCAGATTGCCGACTCGGCCGACGATGTCGCGGCAAAGTGGAAGGATCTGCCGATGCTCACCTCGTTGAACCCGCTGGTCGAAACCAAGCCCGGCGCCAACGTGCTCTTGACCGGCAAGGACAGCCGCGGGCGAGAGCAGGTGGTGTTCGCCTATCAGCGGTACGGCCGCGGCAAGGCGCTGGTCCTGCCGGTCCAGGACACCTGGTTGTGGCGTATGCACTCGAAGATGGACGTCAAGGACGTGACGCACGCCACCTTCTGGCAGCGGCTGATTCGCTGGCAGGTGGACGGCGTGCCTGACCGGGTCATGGCGAGCGCGACGCCCGACCGCGTGCAGCGCGGCGAGCCGATGACGCTGACCGCCGAGGTCGTCGATCCCGAGTACAAAGGGATCAACGACGGCCGGATCACGGCGCGGGTGACGGCGCCCTCGGGCAAGGTCGAGGACGTGCCGATGGACTGGACCGTGGAGCACGATGGCGAGTACCGCGCGCGCTTCACGCCGGCCGAAGACGGGCTCTACAAGGTGTCGCTCGGCGGCACGACACGCGACGGCAAGGAGACTGGCCGCGGGTCGATGACGGTGCGGGTGGCGCCGAGCGACGCGGAGTATTTCGACGCGGCGATGCGCGCGCCGCTGCTGCAGCGTGTGGCCGAGCAGACCGAAGGGCGCTACTACGCCGCAAAGGACGCCGCCGCCGTGGTGGACGCCATCACGTATAGCGGCAAGGGGATCACGGTCGTCGAGGAACGTGAGCTGTGGGACATGCCCGTCAACCTCATCCTGCTACTCGGGTTGATGGGCTCGGAATGGCTGTACCGGCGCTCCCGTGGGCTGGCATAACGGCGGGCGACTTCGAAGTTTTCTTGGGCCCTTGGCCTTCGGCCCTGGGGCCTGACGAGGAACTGGCTATGAGACGAACGCACGTGCGCATCGTCCTGGTGCTGTCGGTCATCGTCTCGGTACTGGCGATTGCGACGCCGCGCGCCCAGCGGGGGTACGGCGGCTACTCGCAGTCGTACAGCGGCAACGTGCGGTACGACGGCAAATTTGTCTTCATCCGCCTCAGCTATCCCTGGTACGGCGGGCGCGGGGCGCCGTGGGCGCACGACTGGCCGCGCGGCGAGGAGCACTTCCTCAAGATCTTCAATGAGATGACGGCGACGCCCGTCCACGTCGCCGAGAGCAGCATCATGGGCCTGAGCGATCCGGAGCTGTTCAAGTTCCCCGTCGCCTACATGGCCGAGCCCGGCTTCTGGAGCATGGGCGACGCGGAGACGCGGGCGCTCCGCGACTACCTGATGAAGGGCGGCTTCATGATCATGGACGACTTCCGCGGCCGTGACTGGGGCAACGTCGAGCTGAACGTCAGCAAGATGTTCCCGGAAGGCCGCTGGGTGGACCTCGACGCGAGCCATGCGATCTTCCACTCGTTCTTCGAGATCAACACGCTCGACATCATTCCCCAGGCGTACGACGCGGGCCGGCCGATCTTCCGCGCGCTCTTCGAGGACAACGACCCGAACAAGCGGATCATGATCATCGCCGCCTACAACACCGACATGTCGGAGTTCTGGGAATGGTCCGACACGGGCTACGCGCCGGTGCCGGTCTCGAACGAGGCGTACAAGATCGGCATCAACCTCTTTATTTACGGCCTTACGCACTAGAAAGCGATCGAAGGAGTTCCAGTGGACACAGCGGTTGACCAGAAAGTCGTCAGGATGGAATCGCCGGAGGATATTGCGCTGGCCGACAAGATGAACGCGGCCAAGCAGAAGATCGTCGGTGAGCTCGGAAAACTGATCGTCGGTCAGGGCGACGTCGTGCACCAGGTGCTGCTGACGCTCTTCGTCGGCGGCAACAGCCTGATCGTCGGCGTTCCGGGCCTCGCCAAGACGCTGCTCATCAGGACGCTGGCGCAGGTGCTCGATCTGAAGTTCAACCGCATCCAGTTCACGCCCGACCTGATGCCGTCGGACATCACGGGCACGGACATCATTCAGGAAGACGCGACCGGCAAGCGGACGATGGTGTTCGCGCCGGGGCCGATCTTCGCCAACATCGTCCTGGCCGACGAGATCAACCGGACGCCGCCCAAGACGCAGGCCGCGCTGCTCGAAGCGATGCAGGAGCACCGCGTTACGATCCAGGGCCGGACGTACATCCTCGAAGAGCCGTTCTACGTCTTCGCGACGCAGAACCCGATCGAGCTCGAAGGCACCTATCCGCTGCCCGAAGCGCAGCTCGACCGTTTCATGTTCCACATCGTCATCGAGCATCCGCCCGAGGACGAGGAATACGACGTCGTGCGCACGACGACGGCGATCCTCGATCCGAAGTTCGAGCGGCCGGTGAGCGGCCACGAGCTCGTCGGGTTCCAGCGGCTGGTGCGGCGCGTCCCGGTGGCCGAGCCGGTCATGCGCTACGCGCTCCAGCTCGTGCGGACGAGCCGCCCGAAGGCGTCCAACGCGCCGGAGATGATCAAGAAGTATGTGTCGTTTGGCGCCAGCGTTCGCGCCGCGCAGTATCTGATTCTCGGCGCCAAGGCGAAGGCGCTGACCGAGGGCCGCTATCACGTCAGCTTCGACGACATCCGCGCGATGGCGCATCCGGTGCTGCGGCACCGCGTGCTCATGAACTTCCGCGCCGAATCCGAGGGCGTCACGACCGATGCGCTCATCGACGAATTGCTGAAGTCGGTGTCCGCGCCGAGGTCGGGGATGTAACGGGAGGGGCCGGCTTGAGCCGGCCTGACCGGGCGGGCTGAAGCCCGCCCCTCCATCCAGCTATGGAAACGCACCTCATTCCCGGCGCGCGCTTCGTCGATCCGAAGGTCCTGGCGCGGATCAAGGACCTCGAGCTGCTCGCGCGCTACGTCGTCGACGGCTTCATCAACGGGTTGCACCGGGCGCCGTACTTTGGCGCGTCGATCGACTTTGCCGAGCACCGCGGGTACGTCCCCGGCGACGACATCCGTCGCGTGGACTGGCGGCTGTACGCGCGCACGGACAAGTACTACGTCAAGCAGTACGAAGCGGACACGAACGCGAATTTCGTCGCGCTCGTGGACGTCTCGAAATCGATGGCGTTCGCGAGCCAGGGCGTGTCGAAGCTCCAGTACGCGAGCTTCCTGGCGGCGTGTCTGGCGTACCTCTCGCACCGGCAGCGCGATCGCGTCGGCATCGTGACATTCGACGAAGACGTCGTCACGCATGTGCCGGCGTCCGCCAAGCATTTCAACGTGCTCCTGCACACGCTCGACCGGTCGGTTCCGCAGCGGCCGGGCCGGCTGCTGACGGTGCTCGACAAGCTCGCCGAGCACTTCAAGCGCCGCAGTATCGTGGCGCTGATCTCGGACTTGTACGAGAACCCGACCGATCTGCTCGAATCGCTGAAGCCGTACCGGTTCCTCGGCAACGACCTCATCGTCTTCCACATCCTCGACCCGGCCGAGATCGAGTTTCCGTACACCGAGGCCTCACGGTTCCAGGATCTCGAGAGCGGCGAGGAACTGCCGATCGTGCCGGAAGTGTTCGCCGACCAGTACCGGCAGATGATGAAGGAGCACATCGAGGCGTTGACGACCAAGTGCTCCGATTCGCGCATTGACTACGTGCAACTGACGACCTCCAAGCCGCTCGACGAGGCGCTGTTCAGCTACCTCGGCAATCGCGAACGGCTGATGCGGATCCGGTAAATCGAATGGCTTTTCTCGCACCACTCTTCCTCGTCGGCCTGGCGGCCATCGCCGTGCCGATCATCGTCCATCTCATCCAGCGCGAGCGGAAGACCGTCGTCGAGTTCCCGTCGCTGATGTTCCTGCGCCAGATTCCGTACCAGTCGGTCGAGCGCCGGCGCATTCACAACTGGCCGCTGCTCCTGCTGCGCGCGGCGGCGATGGCGCTGCTCGTCGCGGCGTTCAGCCGGCCGTTCTTCAAAGTCGATCCCCTTCAGGCGGCGCCGGCAACGAGCGGCGCGCGCGAAGTGCTGATCCTCCTCGACCGGTCGGCGAGCATGGGGTACGGCGACCACTTTGCGAAGGCGAAGTCCGAGGCGAAAAAGATCGTCGAAACGATCCGGGGCGACGACAAGGCGACCTTGATTCTGTTCGGCACGGGCGCCGAGGAGGTCGTGCGCGGCTCGGCCGATCGCGGCCGGCTGTCGGCCGCCATCGATGCGGCGAAGGTGTCGTCCGACGGGACGCGCTACGCGCCGGTGCTCCGGCTCGCGCAGAGCAAGCTGAGCCAGTCCACGCTGCCGCGCAAAGAGGCCTATCTCATCACCGATTTCCAGAAGTCCGGATGGGAGCGCCAGGAAGAGATTCACCTGCCGCAGGGCGCGACGCTGACACCGGTGTCGGTCGCCTCGCCCGGCGTGTCGGATCTCTCCGTCACGTCGGTCGCCTTCCAGCGGACGTCGTTCTCCGGCGAGGAGCGAGTGACGATCACCGCCGGCCTGACCAACCGCAGTCCGACGGCGGTCACGTCGCTGCCCGTCAAGCTCGAGATCGACGGGCGCGTCGTCGATACCCGGCCGGTCACGATCGAGCCGAACGCGTCGGGATCGGTGACGTTCGCGCAGGTGACGGCGGCCGTGCCCGGGATGCGCGGCACCGTCCGCGCCGGCACCGACAACCTGGCGCGCAACAACGAATTTCATTTCGCCTTGTCGCCCAGCCGGCCGGTGTCCGTGCTGATCATCCAGGCCGATGGCGCGGCGCCCGAGTCGTCGTACTTCATCACGACGGTGTTGTCGATCGGCGCGTCGCCGCCATTCAAGACGGAGGTCGTGCCGGCCTCGCGCGTGACCGCCGCGAGCTTCGAGCGCCGGTCCGTCGTCGTGCTCAACGACGCCACCGCGCTTTCGACGCAGACCACCGACCTGCTCAAGCGGTTCGTCGAGCAGGGCGGCGGCCTGTTCATCAGCCTCAAGGACCGCACGCCGTGGACTGGTCCCGAGATGCCGCTGATGCCCGGCACGCCTGGCGCGCCGGTCGATCGGCTCGGCGGTGGCGGCGGCACGCTGGGGTACCTGGACTACAGCCATCCGATCTTCGACGAGTTCAAGGATCCGCGAAACGGCAATTTCTCCGGCGTGCGGTTCTTTCGGTATCGCGCCCTCACGCCGGCCGCGACCGACAGGGTCCTCGCGCGATTCGACGATGGCGGCGCGGCGATGGTGGAGCGAGCGCTCGGCTCCGGCCGAATCATCGCGTTCACGTCGCCGGTCGACGCGTCGTGGAACAGCTTTCCGAGAGCGCACCTGTTCCTCCCGCTCGTCCACGAGACGATGCGCTACCTCGCCCAGTACGAAGAGCCCGAGGCGTGGTACACGGTCGGGCGGATGCTCGACATCTCGGTGCCGATTGCGGCGATGGTGCGCGAGGGGACGGCCGGGGATGCGCAGCCCACTGTCCGGAAAGCGACAGGCGTGGTGATGGCGCCGGGCGGTGAGCAGGTCGCCCTTGGCGACGGCGGCCGGAACTCCGTCGAGCTCCTGGAGCAGGGGTTCTATTCGGTCCGGCTCCAGGGAATGGGCGAGCGGCGGCCGTTTCAGGTCGCGGTCAACCTCGATCCCGCCGAGTCGGATCTGTCGGCGCTGCCGCCGGCCGAGTTCGTGAACACCGCGACGGGGCGCGTCGCGGCCCCGATCGTGGGAGGCGACCTCGAACACCCGGAACTGACCCCGGCCGATATAGAGAAGAAGCAGTCCCTTTGGTGGTTCCTGTTCGTCGCCGGGGCGGCCGCCCTGCTGGCGGAAGCCATTCTGGCCAATCGACTGTCTAAACGTTTTGGATTCGGGTTGTTGCAGACAAGCAAAACGTAGCGCGGCTCGGGTGTTGAGCCGCGATCGGCAGGCGGGTCTGAGCCCGACCCGCCCTACGTAGGGTGCTAAGCTCAGTTGAGGAGATCACCATGGCAGCGTTGAGCGGCGCGACTCCCCGGCAGGAACTGGTCGATGTCATCCGGCAGGTGCGGAGCCGGTGGCGGACGAAGCTGCTGCTGCGCGGCGCGGTGATCGCGCTCCTCGGGGCGCTCATCGCGATCGCCCTCGCGTCTGCCGGTCTCCAGACCTACAAGTTCAGCCCGGCCTCGGTCATCGGCTTCCGGGTCGCCATCTTTGTCACGTTCGCGGCGCTGCTGGGTCTCTGGCTCGTGCGGCCGCTCGGCCGCCGCGTCAGCGACATCCAGGTGGCGCTCTACGTCGAAGAGCACGAGCCGTCGCTCCAGGCGGCGATCTTGAGCGCCGTGGACATCGGCGCAGCGTCCGAATCGGGACAATCGGATGTTCCCCCCGCCATCGTGGACAAGCTGGTCGCGCAGGCCGTCGAAAAGGCGCGCACGATTGAAGGCGGCCGGGCCATCGGCCGCTCGTCGATGAAGCGTCACGCGGCGGCGCTCGTCGGCATCGCCGGACTCGGCGCGCTGCTGCTGGTGATCGGTCCGGAGTTCCTGCGCCAGGGCGCGGCGGCGCTGCTGACGCTCACGCCCGCCGAGGCAGCCAGTCCGTACGCCATCAAGGTCACGCCGGGCGACGTCAATGTGCCGAAGGGGTCCGACCAGGCGATCACGGCAAAACTGGCCGGCTTCCGCTCGAACGAAGTGGCGCTGATGGTCCGCGCCGACGGCGAGGACAAATACAGCCGGATGCCGCTCGTGGTCACCGGCGACACCGCGACCTTCGAGGGCATGCTCTTCGACGTCAAGAAGTCGATGGAGTACTACGTCGAAGCCGACGGCGTCCGGTCGCCGGGCTACAAGATGAAGGTCGTCGAGCTGCCCGCCGTCGCCTCGCTCGAGCTCGAGCTGATCTATCCGGCCTATACCGGACTGCCGCCGCAGAAGATCGAGGCGGGCGGTGACGTCGCCGCGCTTCGCGGCACTGAAGTCCGCGTCAAGGTGACGCCGACCATGGCGACGCCGGCAGGGAGCATCCTGCTCGACCCGGGCAAGCCGTCCGCGATCGCCGCGCAGAGCGACGGGTCGCTCACCGGCAGCTTCAAGATTGCCGACGACGGCTACTACAACATCGAGCTCATCGGTCCGCACGGCGAGAAGGTCACGGCGTCGCCGAAGTACACGATCGACGCGATCGAGGATCAGCCGCCGACGGTCACGTTCGAGAAGCCGCGGCGCGACACGACCGCCAATCCGGTCGAGGAAGTGTTCGTGCAGGCGCGCGCGCAGGACGACTTCGGCGTCCGCCAGCTCGAGCTCGTCTACTCGGTCAACGGCGGCCCGGAGAAGACGGTGTCGATCTACGGCAAGGGCGCGAAAGCGCTCACCGAGGTCAGTGCCGGACACACGATCTACATGGAAGAGCTGGGCGTCAAGACCGGCGACTCGGTGGCCTACTACGCCAAGGCGTACGACAACGACGCGGTCAAGGGGCCGAAGATCACCTCGAGCGACATCTACTTCGTCACGATCCGGCCGTTCAGCCAGAACTTCCGCGAAGCGCAATCGCAGGCGGGCGGCGGGGGCGGCGGCGGCGGGGGCCGCCAGGGCGCCGGCGCGCTGTCCGAGCAGCAGCGTCAGGTGATTTCGGCGACCTTCAACGTCGAACGTGACAAGGCGAAGAACCCGGCGACGAAGGTCAAGGAAGACACCGTCTTCGTGCAGCTGGCGCAATCGAAGCTGCGCGGGGAAGTCGAGGAGCTCTTCCAGGACATGCGTCAGCGCCTGGGTGGCGGTGGCGGTGAGAACCTGCAGAAGATCGCCGAGGCACTGCCGAAGGCGGCGCAGGAAATGCGCACCGCTGAAGATCTGCTCAAGAACCAGAAGACGAAGGAGGCGCTCGCCCCGGAACAACGGGCGCTGAAGCACCTGCAGGACGCCGAGCAGGCGTACGAGCTCGAGGTGCGCCGCCAGCAGGGCGGCGGGGGCGGCGGCGGAGGCGGCGGTCAGCAGATGTCGTCCGAGCTGGCCGACCTGTTCCAGCTGCAGCTCGACCGCATGGCGAACCAGTACGAGCAGCAGCAGCGGCAGTCGCAGCAGAGCCAGCAGCAGCAGGTAGACGAGCTCGCCGAGAAGCTGCGCGAGCTCGCGCGTCGTCAGTTGCAGCAGGCCGAGGCGCAGCGGCGCATGCGCGGCCAGCAGGGCACGGGCAACGGATCGGCGCAGCGCGGACTGGCCGACGAGGTCGAGGAAGCCGCGCGCCAGCTCGAGCAGCTCCGCCGCGAGGCTGAGCGGCAGGGCCAGCAGCGCCAGGACCTGGCGGATGCCGCGCGGCGGCTCCAGGAATCCGCGAACTCCATGCGCCAGGCAGCAGCCAACGGCAACGACGCCGGCGCCAATGCGCAGCGCGCCCTGCAGAACCTGCAGGAAGCCAACCGGCTGCTCCAGAACACGCAGTCGCAGCAGTCCGGCCAGAACGTGAAGGATCTGCAGCGGCAGGCCGACGACCTGGCGCGTCAGCAGCGCGAGGTGTCGAAGCAGGTGTCCGGACTGGATTCGGCCGGCGCCGCGCGCGACGAGCGGATGAAGCAGCTGACCGAGCAGAAGGCTGAGATGAAGAGCAAGGTGGCCGACATCGAGCAGCAGCTCGGCAACCTGTCGCGTCAGGCGCTCTCGAGCAACCAGCGCGATTCCGCCCGCAAGCTGCAGGAAGCTGCCGGCACGATTCGCGATCAGATGGTCAAGGAGAAGATCGAGTACTCGAAGAGTGCGATGGCCGGCGGCGCCGAGTACTCGAAGCCGATCGAAAACGAGATCACCTCCAACCTCGACACGCTGCGCCAGAAGATCGGCGAAGCCGCCTCGGCGGCCGACAAGGCCCAGCAAAATCAGGGGATCAACCGCGCGGTCGACAACATGCGCGACGTCGCGCGCGGCCTCGACTCGCTCGGCCAGCAGATTCAGGGCCAGGGCCAGCAGGGTCAGGGACAACAGGGCCAGCAGCAGGGTGAAAAGGGCCAGGGCCAGGGCCAGGGCGAGAAAGGTCAGGGCCAAGGCCAAGGCCAAGGCGAGAAAGGCCAGGGCCAGGGCCAAGGCGAGAAGGGCCAGGGCCAAGGGCAGGGCGAGAAGGGCCAAGGGCAGGGCGAGAAG
>Ga0207428_10006372_pt1 | contig 10915 bp, 9 predicted proteins | sample RhiMethybrSRZTD1_FD_187600 | JGI IMG/M metagenome (GOLD analysis project Ga0207428, IMG submission 187600) | Populus rhizosphere microbial communities from Tennessee, USA - Rhizosphere MetaG P. TD hybrid SRZTD1 (SPAdes) (version 3) | ecosystem: Host-associated > Plants > Roots > Rhizosphere >... | reverse complement strand
AGCCTGTTCGGGCGACATGTAATGCGGCGTGCCCAACACCAGCCCGGCGCGGGTTGGCGAATCGGACATTGTCGGGGCAAAGAGGTCAATCTCTTCTGACCCCGCCTTTTTGAACTTCTTGGCCAATCCGAAGTCGAGGATTTTGACCTCGCCGTTCTCGTTGATGAGGATGTTCGAGGGTTTGATGTCGCGATGAATGACGCCGCGACGATGCGCTTCGCCGAGGGCTCCGGCGATGTCGGCGATGATTTCCAACCGCCGTTCCAGCGCCAGGCGCCCGTCGCGCAGGAGTTCGCTCAATTTCTTGCCGTTGACAAGCTCCATGACGAGAAACGGGCTGCCGTCTTCGGTCTCGCCGAAATCGTAGATGGTAGCGATATTTCGGTGGTTGAGCGAGGCGGCAAGACGCGCTTCGCGCTGGAATCGCGCGCGGAATTCCTGGTCGTCGCGCGTCTGGTCGGCGAATTTTATTGCGACTTGCCGCGCCAAACTGGTGTCTTCGGCAAGATAAACGGCGCCCATCGCGCCTTTGCCGAGTTCTTCCAGAATGTGGTAGTGCGAAAAGATTCGGTTGATCATCGCCATTGAGATTGCCCGTATTTTGCGTGATGCCCTAAGTGACTTCAAGGCTACGCGCAGGATCATGTCTATTTTTTCAGACGTGATTTCAGGTTCAGATTGCGGATCAGCCGATAGAGATTATTAGGATGCAGACCCAGCAGTTTGGCCGCTTCGACATAATTGCCGGAGGCCTGTTCGATGGCGTTAATGATGACCAGTTTTTTCGCCTCCCTGACCGCGTCGTGGTATTTCGGCGTAGAGGCGATGACCGCCGTGATTACCTTCTGGTCCTCCGGAGCGGGCGTCGCCGGCGCGCCGGCGTCCGCCACTTCGCTTTCGACCACGTCGTCGGGCAAATCTTCGGGCGTGATGAATTCAGTCGCAGACATTACTACTGCTCTCTGGATGGCGCTTTCCAATTCTCGCACGTTGCCCGGCCAATCGTAACGCTCCAGACAGGCGCGCGCGGCGGCGGTGACGCCTTTGATCCGGCGCTGGCATCTCGCGGCGTATTTCGTTACGAAGTAGTCGGCGAGTAGCGGAATATCTTCGCGCCGGAGGCGCAGCGGTTGTATGGTCAGCGTCAGGACGTTTAGCCGGAAGAAGAGGTCATCGCGGAACTCCCGCGCTTGAATTGCGGCCTCCAGGTCTTTGTTGGTCGCGGCGATCAGACGGGCGTTGAGTCTGATCGGGCGCAGGCCGCCGACACGCTCGAATTCGTTTTCTTGTAAGACCCGCAGCAGTTTCGCCTGGAGCTTTGGCGCAAGCTCGCCGATTTCGTCCAGAAAGACGGTTCCGCCCTCGGCAAATTCGAACTTGCCCTTCTTCTGGGCTATGGCGCCGGTGAACGCGCCCTTCTCGTGGCCGAAGAGCTCGCTTTCGATCAGGTTTTCCGGCAACACTGCGCAGTTGATGGCGATGAACGGGCGCTTCGCTCGCGGGCTGTTGAGGTGGATCGCGCGGGCGACCATCTCCTTGCCCGTCCCGCTCTCGCCGCGAATCAGCACCGTCGAATCGGTCGGCGCGACCTTGGCGATGAACGCCCGCACTTCTTTCATAGGCGCGCTTTCGGCGATCATCGTGCGGTCGAAATTAAGCTCGTCCTGCAGCCGTTTCGTCTCGTTGTTCAATCGTTCCACGTAACGCGCCGTGTCGAGAGCCACGGCGGCCAGGTTAGAGATGGCCGTGACGAGTTGCAGGTGATCCGAGTCGAAGCCGGACGAAGGATCGGTCATTTCCAGGTAGACGACGCCGAAGATTTCGGCGGAAGTAGTGAGCGGCGCGGCCAGCGCCGATTGGGCGCCGGGGCCGTTGGCGCCCTGAAGCGAGGCGTCGTCGGCGACGCCCGCGCTCAAGACTCCAACTCCTTCGCGCATCACGCGTTGGGCGATCGAACGGCTGACGCTCACCGACTTCTCCCGCCGCCCCGAACGATGCAGGCAGAAGACGGAAGAAAAATCTTCGGCGCCGGAGTCGGTCAGGAGGATCGCGCCTCGTTCGGCGGGCGTCACTGTAAAGATCAATTCCAGCAATCGCCGTTGAAGCGTTTCCAGATCGCGTATCGCGTTGATCTCAAGCCCTATCTGAAGCAACGCGCGGAAGTTTAGCGCCGCGCGCGCGGTCGGCGGCAGATCAGTCTGCCCTTTCGGAGCGTTGAGATAGAGAGAGTCTTCCTGGCGGAGGAAGATTGTTGATTGCATGGCCGGATCATCTTCGGCAAATCGAACGCGTCCCGGGTCCGCGCCCGATTCCGAGTCGGACTCTTCGTGGCAAATGAACAACAGGATCGAGGCGCCGGTCTTGATCAGATCGCCGTGCTCAATCGCCTGCTTCTTGATCGGCACGCCGTTGACGAAAGTTCCGTTGAAGCTTCCCAGATCGTGCAGATTAAACACTTCCCCTTCTCTGGTAATGCGGCAATGTTGTCGCGACAGCAGCGGGTCGGCGATGCAGATGGAATTGGACGGTCCGCGGCCGATATTGACATCGGCGTCGGTGATGGGGAAGACCGCTCCTTCCAACGGTCCCGAGATGGAGATGAGTTTGGGAATCATCGGATTGTGGCGCCCGATCAACGTTTAAATTCCGCCCTGATTTTTGAGCTCGAATGTCATCGAAACCGGGCTTCGACCTTAGGTTCGCGAGGCAGGCTACAATCAAAATTGATAATAAGCCAATCACTATTGATTGTGCGCTATCAAAATTGATTGCAGGAAGTTGGAGGAGCAGCCCGCCCGCCTATGATATCTCGCTTTCCCGCAAACGCATCTTAATCAAGTTGTTTTGTGACCTCAATCCCAGAAGCGCCACGGTTGTCTTGGGGGATGGCTGGCGCAGCCGCGGCCTGGCATAGCGATTGAATATAATCTTGGCGTTGATGGGTCCGAACGTGAAGCGGGATCGCGAGGTCCTCTATATAGAATTATTAGTTGCTCCCCTCAGTCAACACTAGCACACGTCCTCAGTCATAGATGATCCCAGGCCGTCTGGGTTCGGCTTGGGATCATCGGATTTAATCAAGTCGCGAAAAGACCGATTCACTCGTTTTCGAATTACCAGTTCGGCGGCGCCCCGACCGGATATTGCTCCAGATCGAGCACGGAGCCTGTGATCAACTCGCTCTCATCGCCGGCGAAATAGAGCGCGGCCATCGCGATGTCGCGCGGCGAAAGCAATCGTCCCCACGGGCGCGTCTTGACCGCCTCTTCAAGCCAGCCCTCTCCCCGGCCCTCTTCAACTGTCTTCACGTAATGTTCATTAGGCGTCAGCGTCCAGCCGACGTTGAGTTGATTCACGCGAATCCGGTACTGGTTCAAATAGCGCGCTGTGTTTTTTGTGAGCGTCATCATCGCGCCTTTGGTCGCTGAGTAGGCCATCAGCTTCGGTTCACCTATATAGGCGTTGACCGAACCGATGTTGATGATCGAACCTTGACGGCGCTCTTTCATATGTTTGACGGCCTGCTGCATGCAGATGAAGGCGCTGCGGACGTTGGTCGCGAAGAGCTTGTCCCACAATTCGACGGTCGTGTCTTCGATCGTGCCGCGCGTAGTGAGGCCTACATTATTGACCAACACGTCGATCACGCCGTAATGCTCGACGGTCTTGTCTATCAGCGCGCGGCATTCGGCTTCGACGGAGACGTCGGCGCGAATGAAGACGGCCTGGGCGCCCTGAGCCGTAATCTCCGAGGCCACCGTCTCGCCTTTCTCTTCATCCCGACCCGAAACGACCACGCGCGCGCCTTCTTCGGCGAACAACCGGACGATGCCCTCGCCCATTCCCGCGCCCGAACCAGTGACAACCGCTACTTTGTCTTTCAAACGATTCATTTTAGCTTTAGCGAGCGATGTAGCGCCGAATCAGTACCGCGAGCGGTAGCGAGCGTGGCCTCCGTAAATAGCCCTCCCCGGGAGTCACACTCGCTACCGCTCGCGGTACTGATTCGGCGCGATTCAAAATTTCAACACTATGAGCTATAGCATCCGATCATGAAGGGGTCAACCAAAATGTTCAGCGATCTTTGCGCGCAGAAATCTGACTGATTCACGCAACTCTTCCATCCCGTTCTCGCCGTCCTCAATCGAAATCCAACTGTCGAATCCTTCTTTTCGCAGGGTCGAGAATATCGCGTCGTAATCGTTCAATCCTTTGCCGATCACGCCGTGCTTCAGGTTTTTCGCGTAGCCCGTCGAGCCGTCCTGATTCTTCAAATCTTCGATCGTACCGCTGATCAAATAACGGTCCGACGCGTGCATCGTGACGACGCGGGTTTTGACGGCGGCCAACACTTCCAGCGGGTCTTCGCCGCAGATGATCGCGTTCGACGGGTCGAAATTCACCCCGAACCACGGCGAGTCAATTTGATTGATGACTTCGAGGAAGACGTCCAGTCGCTGCGCGAATTCGGGGTATTTCCAGTAGCCGTCCTTGTAATGATTCTCCATGTTCAAAACGACGCCGCGTTCCGCGGCATGGGGAATCACCTCTTTTATGCATTCGACCGTGTATCGCACGCCGTCTTCGCGCGACACGTCTTCGCGCCGCTGGCCCGACAACACGCGGCAATATCGCCCGCCGAGCCGCGCCGTCAGATCGATCCAGAATTTTTCTTTCTCGATCTCTTCCGCGCGCGACGCCGCGCCGCGCTGCGTAAAATCGGGCGAGCAGCACATCATCGGAATTTCGAGTCCCTTCGCTTCCGCATGCCGCTTCACTTCCGCCACATACTCCGGTTCGAAGCTGGCGAAGAAGCCCGGATACATCTCGACGCCGTCCACGCCGAGCGTCGCGGCCAGGTCAATCCAGTCGAAAAGCGTCATCGCGCGCGTGACGCAGAGGTCGTCCATGTAGCATTTCGGGAAAGCGCTTAGTCTGGGCATGTTTGTTCTTCCGATTTATTGCTTTGTTAAAGTTAAATGGGAGCAAGCAGGATTGTGGCGCCGGTTACTTGTCATTCAAATCAGCCTTGTTGCTGCGATAAGGTTGATAATTGCGCCCCCAATCCACGCCGATCACCTCCATCGAGATTCGGTCGCCGTCCACTTGTACCAACACGAAATGATAAGCGCCGTCGCCGGGCTCATAGGGCGGCTTGGCGATGCGGTCAAGCGTGACCTTCTGGTTGTCGTTGTCCTTGATGTACTGGCGTGTGTCGGGGTCGCCGGAATAAGCATAGAGCGGCGCGCCGCCTCCTCCCGTGATGACATGATCGAGCCGGTGTTTGCCGGCCTCGTCTTCGTACCGCTCGACCCAATGCTCGAAGAAATGTTCGTGGCCCGCGAAGAAGATTCTGACGTGATGTTTGCGGAAGAGCGGCATGTATCTCTGCCGAATTATCGCGGTCGCCGTCTCGACTTTCGCCCCGCCGTGCGGCCCTGAAGAGAAGGCCGGATGATGACTGTAAACAATCACGTGGCGGTAGCGGGCGCGGTCAAGCCCTTCGAGCTGCGCTTTGATCCACTCGAACTGCTTCTCGTCGCCCGCGATGTTCGAATCGAATGCAATGAAGAATGCGTTGCCGTAGCCGAACGAGAAGACCGGATAGCCCGCCAACCTCCGCGGCGACCCTTCGGGCGGGATCAATTCGGCGTTGGCCGAAAAGAAGTTTTTCAAGCCCGGCTGCCGGCGGGCGTCGTCATGCGTCGCGGCGCTCGACACGTCGTGATTGCCCGGCGCGAGGAAATAATGTACGCCGCCCTCCTGCGTCAAGCGGTTGATCAAATCCACATAACTCGCGTTCCACTGCCGCCCGATCGCGCCGTTGGCCACTCCGTCCCCGGTTTGAATCGCGAAGCGAACCGGGAAGGGCGTCTTTTCGAGCCTTTTGATCGCGGCGACCGCGGAGTTGACGACCAGCGAGTGTTCGTATTGAAGCTCGAAGCCGTCGCGCCGCCCGCGCGTGTCGCCGTAGACGATGAAGGAGAAACGATTGACGCCGGCAGAATCTTTTTCACCCGGCAGCGGGGCGCGCGGCGCTTTGATCGCGCGAACCGGCTCGTTGATCGCTTCCGGCGGCAGCGCCGTTTGCTGTTGGACGGCCGGTTGCTGCGGTTGTGGTTGTTGCGCGGATTGCGCTTGCGGATTTCGCCCGGACGCAAGCGCGAATATACAGAGCAGCGCGGGGGCAGACGCTAGAAACAGTCTGAACATATTCTTTGCCTTTTGGTTATTTTGGACGATGGATTTGCGAGACCGCCCGTGCGGCCTTTCTTGGGTTATCGCGGTTATTTCAAAGCTTCATCGTGTTTATCGTCACAAAGCCGGGTGATTATAAGAGAACCATTTCTCGTTGTAGTGTTAATTTCTTGTTCAAACTTCCGGCGCCGATCCCTCCGTCTCCTCGCTTGGATTAGGTCGGTTGCAAGACGGTCTTCACGTAATTTCCATTGCTCATCCCGTCGAAACAATCCAGCCAATCTTCCAACCCCGCCACGCGGCTGATGATCGGGTTCAGATTTATTTGCCCCGAAGTCAGCATCGAAACGACCATCTCCCAATTCTGGAAAGTGTGGCTGAAGCTGCCCTGCAAGGTGACGGCTTTCTGCACCAGCGGGTCGAGCGAGAAGCCGAGCGGCTGCGGTCCCCATCCGACCTTAGTGATCTGACCGCCTGGACGCACGATGTCGAGCGCGGTCTTCAACGCCGCCGATGCTCCGGCCGCGTCAATCACCAGATGCGCTCCGAGTCCGTCGCCGACGCCGTGGACGAAATCCTTCAGGTCGACATCTTGCAGATTGATCGCGTGGGCGCCCCCGAGTTCTTTGGCCGCTTCCAGCCGCGACGCGTCCTGCGCCATCCCGGCGACGATCAACGTTCCCGCGCCTGCCAGCCTGGCCATCTCCGCGCACAGCAGCCCGATCGGCCCTGGCCCCAGCACGACCACCGTGTCGCCGGGTTTGACCTTGCTCTTCTCGATCACCGCGTTGTATCCCACGCAGCATGGCTCGGTCAGCGCGGCCCTTTCGAAAGGCAGATTGTCGGGAATGTGATGCAGGCAGCGCTCGGCGACTTTCACGAATCCCGCCATCGCCCCGTTGATGCCGTAGCCGAAGCCCTTGCGTTCGGGGCAGAGGTTGTATGCGCCCGTGCGGCACAGCATGCATTTGCCGCAGATGTGCGACGCAGTCTCCGAAACGACGCGGTCGCCTTCTTTGAAGCCGCGAACACGGCCCCCCTTTTTCGCCACGACGCCGCCGAACTCATGGCCGAGCACGACGGGCGTGGCCACGTGCCAGCTCTGCGTTCCGTGGTATTGATGCACATCGCTGCCGCAGACGCTCACCGAGCCGACTTGCAGCAAGACCTCGTCTTCGCCGATCTCTGGGATCGGCATTTCTCGCAACTCCACCGAACCCGGCTTCAAATCGAACTGCACTACAGCGGCCATTGTGTCGCTCATTGCTTAATTCTCCTGGTGATTTCGCTCAAGATTGATTTCAAATCATTGCCGGCGACGCTGAACGAATGCGCGTCAATCGCCAGCGGCGCCCCGATAACGACCAGCGGCGCGCCGTGTTTCGGCATCGAGATCGCCTCCTCGATTGAAAGGCCGCCAACGGCTTGCACGGGAACGCTGACAGCCTCGACGACGGCTCTCAGGTCGTCGAGCGGACTGAGCCGCTTGCCCGTGTCGGCGAAGACGCCGTTTCGTTCGTCGAAGCCGGTGTGATGCACGATGTAATCGACGCCCAGGTCTTCCATCCATTTCGAGGCGGCGGCCTTGTCATCGCAGACCATGTTGTCGCCCATCACCTTGACGCCGAAATCGCGCCCGGCTTTGACGACGCATTTGATCGTCTCCGCGTGCGCGCGCGCCATCACGACCACGTGCGTCGCGCCGGCCTTGGCCATCATCTCGGCTTCCAGATAGCCGCCGTCCATCGTCTTCAGGTCGGCGACGATCGGATGGTCGGGAAATTCCCGGCGCAGCGCGCGCACGCCGTGAAGCCCTTCGGCGAGAATCAGCGGCGTGCCGGCTTCGAGCCAGTCAACGCCAGCCTCGACCGCGATGCGCCCGGTTTCAATCGCTTCTTTTATGTCGGTCAGGTCGAGTGAGATTTGAACTATCGGTGGATGAGAGGTCTTCATTCTACTTCAGCGTGCGAATCTTAATATTGCGATACCAGACGGCGTCGCCGTGATCCTGTAGCAGGATGTGGCCTTTGGCGGTTTCGCCGAAGCCTTTCGTGTTTTTGAACTTGCTCTCGGCGATGTGTTGTTTCAACTTCTCGCCGCCGCGCTCGAATTCGACCACCTTGACGCCGTTCAACCAGTGCTCGATGTGATTGCCTTTGACGACGATGCGCGTTCGGTTGAATTCGCCGATGGGTAGGAGCTTCTTGGCTTTGCTCGCCGGGATCAGGTCGTAGAGCGACCCGGCGGTGCGATTGCCCGCGATTCCCGCCTTGGCGTCGGGGTGATTTTCGTCGTCCAGAACCTGGTATTCAAAACTCACGCCGGATCGGCCGGTCGGCGGCAGGCTTTCGGAGATCAGATACTTGATGCCGCTGTTGGCCCCCTTCGACAGTTTCCATTCGATTGAAAATTCGAAGTTGTCGAATTGATCGACGGTGATTAGATCGCCGCCCGCCTGGCCCAGTTCGCCCTGGGCCGGAACTTTTTTGATGCAGCTGTCTTCGATTGCCCAGCCGGCGGGGACTTTATCGCTGTGAAAACCGCGCCAACCGTCTAAGGTCTTGCCGTCAAAGAGCAGTCGCCATCCGGCGGATTTTTCGGCTCCGGTCAGTTGATTGACGGGAGTTTTGTTTTGAGCCGACGCCGCGATTAATAGCGTTGCGCCAGCCAGTAATAGCGACACGATTTTTGTCTTCATGGTTTTTCCTCGATTAGTTTGCGGTATTGAACCCTGAATCGTCTGACCGGCGGCTCCTCCTCGTCGAAGAAATCCTCGAAAGAAATCAGCTTCAAGCCTGACTGAACGAAGAGTTCTAGATCACCCTTTATTAATGGCCAGGGCATTGATCCCGGACCGTCATTCGGCTCCCGGCCACGCGCTATGACGAGTAAAGACCCGCCCGGGGTTACGCAATTAACCATCGCGGAGATTGCGGCGGGACGCAATTCCGGCGGCAAGACTTGAAGCGTGTTGACCTCTACGACGAGATGGAAAGCCTCGCGCCATTCCGGAGGCAGTTCAAATAGGTCGGCTGCGACGTAATTAACCTTCGAATCGGCATAACGTCGCCTACACCAATCGATCGCCGCGGCGGAGATGTCGAAGGCGGTAACGTCGAATCCGCGCTCGGCGAGCAATTCAGCGTCGTCGCCGAGTCCGCAGCCGACGACCAGCGCGCGCCGGCCTTCGACTTGCGCGTGGTTTTCATCCAGCCATCTTACGAGATGCGGGTTGGGAACCAGATCGGCCCAGGGGATGCGTTCGGCGGCGCCATCCGCTTCGGCGTAGAGCGATTCAAACCAGCCTTTGGCGTCGCCTCGTTCGAGAAAGGTCTTTGCCAGTTCTCTTGCGCGCGCCCGGCTCATTGCTCTGTCCGACTGATGAAGTCAGCGATGATCTGCGCCAACTCTTCGCCTTTATCTTCCTGAAGAAAATGTCCGGCGTTTGTGATCGTCACATGCGGCTGGCCTTGCGCGCCCGGAACCAGTTTTTGAAAGACTCGCTCGCCTCCTCGCGTCACCGGATCGCCGTCGCTGAAAGCCGTCAGCAGCGGTTTCTCCCAACGGCGCAAGACCTCCCACGCGCGACGATTGGCTTCCGACGCGGGATCATCGGGTCCGATCGGCACGAGCAGCGGGAACTGGCGGGCGCCGGCTTTATAACTGTCGTCAGGGAACGGAGCGTTGTAGGCCGCGATGACTTCTAGCGGCGGATCGTTCACGCACCCGCCTTTGATTATGCCGCCGACGTGAAAGTTTTCGACCGTCTGCGAATACTCGCGCCAGCGCAGGAAGCCCTCGGTCATAGGCTGATCGCCTGTGGGGAGCCCCGTGTTGGCGACGACGATGCGCGCGAACCGATCGGGATGTTCGGCGGCGATTCTTAGCCCGATCAGCCCGCCCCAGTCCTGACCGACGAGCGTGATCTCGCGCAGGTCTAGCGATTTGATCAGTCCTGTCATCACGTCAACGTGGAACTGGTAGGTGTAATCTTCGCGCCGCGCGGGTTTGTCCGAGCGCCCGAAGCCCGCCAGATCGGGCGCGACGGCGCGATGGCCGGCGGTTGTGATGATCGGGATCATCTTGCGATACAGATAAGACCAGGAAGGTTCGCCGTGCAGCATCAAAACGGGCGCTGCCACCCGCGGCCCTTCGTCAAGGTAGTGAATGCGCAGTCCGGCGATCTCAACATATTGTGGGGCGAAATCGAAATTAGGCAGATTATTGAACTGCTCGTCCGGAGTTCGCAGAATTTCCATTCGATTTCCTCTCAACAACGGACTCAATCTTGACAGGGGATTGCTTGGATAATAGATTCACTTACCGATCGGTAACTTAAACCGCGCGGGCATTATAAACTCGTTGATTCTTAGACGCCAAAAGCATCGTCGTGAACATAATAGTTTGTCTCAAACAAATTCTCGACCCTGAGATTCCCGCGCGCGATTTTCGCGTCTACGGCGAAATGAAGGAGGCTGTGCGCGGCTCGGCCAATCTGGTCACGAACATCTTCTGCGAGAACGCGCTGGAAACCGCGCTACAATTGCGCGAAAAATCGGGCGGCAGGATTACCGCGCTGACGTTCGGCTCCGAAGAGGCTGAGGACACGCTGCGGAAAGCTCTGGCGATGAAGGCCGACGCGGCCACGCTCGTGGTCAACGACGGCCATCCGCATCCCGATCCGCTGGCCGTGGCGCAAACGCTCGCCGCCGCAATC
>Ga0207428_10006371_pt1 | contig 10915 bp, 10 predicted proteins | sample RhiMethybrSRZTD1_FD_187600 | JGI IMG/M metagenome (GOLD analysis project Ga0207428, IMG submission 187600) | Populus rhizosphere microbial communities from Tennessee, USA - Rhizosphere MetaG P. TD hybrid SRZTD1 (SPAdes) (version 3) | ecosystem: Host-associated > Plants > Roots > Rhizosphere >... | reverse complement strand
GCGCCGGGGCGACCGGCGTCGGTGTGGCCACGGGGACCAGCTCGCCACAGGAGCTGACCGACGCCGGTGCCGAGGTGGTGCTCGACACGCTCGAGGAGTTCCCCGCCTGGCTCGACGAGCACCTGCTCGCGGCGCGGCTCAACGCGCTCGACACCCACCTTCGGGAGCTCGGCTCGGTTCTCGTCGCCTACTCCGGCGGCGCCGACTCGGCGTTCCTGCTGGCCGCGGCAGTGCGGGCGCTGGGCGCCGATCGCGTCGTCGCGGCGACGGCCTACTCCGGTTCGCTGCCGCAGTCCGAGCGGGGTCCGGCCGCCGCGTTCGCCGACAGTCTCGGCGTACGGCAGCTGACGCCGCATACCCACGAGATGGACCGCGACGGCTATCGGGCCAACGACGGGGACCGCTGCTACTTCTGCAAGTCGGAGCTGCTCGACGTCCTGACTCCGCTCGCGGCCGAGCACGGGATCGCCGCCGTCGCGACCGGCACCAACGCCGATGACGCCAGGGCCGGGTTCCGTCCGGGGATCCGCGCGGCATCCGAGCGCGGCGCGGTGACGCCGCTGCGCGATGCCGGTCTGACCAAGGCGCAGGTGCGGGAGGCGTCGCGCCGCTGGGAGCTGCCGACCTGGGACAAGCCGGCCGCGGCCTGCCTCTCGTCGCGGATCGCCTACGGCGTCGAGGTGACTCCGCATCGGCTGGCCCGGGTCGAGCGGGCCGAGGCTGCCGTACGCGCGACGCTCGCCGACCACGCCGTTGACGTCGAGAACCTGCGGGTACGGGACCTCGACGACCGGGCTCGGGTCGAGCTCGATGCCTCGGTCGTCGAGCGGCTCGACCAGACCCCGGACGCCCGCTCCGCCGTGCTCGACGCCGTGCGACAGGCCGGCTTCGAGGCCGCCGAGATCGATCCGCGAGGCTTCCGGTCCGGCGCGATGAACGAACTGCTGCCCGAGGCCGAGCGCCGCCGTCACGGTCCCGGCTCCAGCCCTATCCCGGTGGAGTCGTCGGCAACCGGCACGTAGGCTGGTGCCTCCCAGAGTCGCCTGGCGACAACGCCGGCCAATCCCCTTAGACAACCCCTGATCGAACGAGAGGTCATCGTGCCTACTGGCAAGGTGAAGTGGTACGACGCCGACAAGGGCTTCGGTTTCCTCAACAGCGACGACGGCGGCGACGTCTACGTACGCGCATCGGCCCTTCCGGACGGCGTCACCTCGCTGCGGTCGGGATCTCGCGTCGAGTTCGGCGTCGTCGAGGGGCGTCGGGGCGCCCAGGCACTGCAGGTTCGGCTGCTCGACCCGCCGCCGTCGGTCTCGCGGGCCAAGTCGAAGGCGCAGCGCGACGCCAAGCGCAAGGCGCCGGAGGAGATGACGGTCATCGTCGAGGACACGATCCGGCTGCTCGACGACGTCGAGAACGCCTATCGCGCCGGTCGCCACCCTGACCGAAACACCGCGAAGCGGGCGGCCGTCGTGCTCCGGGCACTCGCCGACCAGCTCGAGCTCTAGCGGCGCTCCTCAGAACCGCTGCGACCCGCCTCGGCGCCGCGGCTTGCCGCCCAGTACGCCCGGCGGCCTCATCCGCTTGGTGGTGTCGTCCGGACCGACCGGCCGGCTCGGTTGCGTCGGATCGTCCGGCTCGCTCTGACCGCCCGATCCGGACGACGGCGGCGGCCCGGCCGGCGGCATCGGGTCGGCCGCACCGAGGCCGGGTCGGCGGAGGACGTACCGGATCGCGATCGCGGACCACACGATCAGCAGACCCGAGGCGGTGCCGAGGCCGAGCTGCGTGGGAGAGAGTGGCAGCACGATGCCGAGGAAGCCGCCGATCACCCAGGAGAGCTGCAGCAGGGTCTCCGACCGGGCGAACACGCTGGTCCGGACGGCCTCGGGGATGTCGCGTTGGATGATCGCGTCCAGGCTGAGCTTGCCCAGGGACTGACAGATGCCGACCGTGAGCCCGAGCGCCATCGCGGTCGCGAGCGAATAGACCGCCGTGGCGAAGGTGACCATCGCGGCGTCCACGATCAGCACGACGAGGGCGGTCAGCTCGGGCTTTCGCGACTTCAGCATCGAGGCGATCAGAGTGCCGACCGTGTTGCCGAGCCCGGCCGCGCCGATGACCAGGGCCAGCAGCCAAGTCGGGTGATCCTCCCAGCCGTGGAACGGGTTCTCCCGTAGGACGAACGCCATGTACATGATCAGGAAGCCGTTCATGAACCGGACGCCGGCGTTGCAGCGGAGGGCTCCGACGACGGTCGGCATGATCCCGACCCGCATGCCGACGGTCTTGCCGCGCATCGCCGACATGGCGACCTGTTCCTCGCCCTCGGCGGAGTCCACCTTGGCCGGCAGCCGGAAGGTCAGCAGGGTTCCGATCACGAACAGCACGGCCGCATAGCGAAGCGCCCACTCCGCTCCGATCTGGGCCGATCCGGCTGCTAGCGGTGCCGACAGCACGGCGGCACCGGTGCCGATCAGCGAGATCCGCGAGTTGGCCTTGACGAGCGTGAACCCCTCCGGGAGTACGCGCGGCACCGCCGACGCCTTGGTCACGCCGTACGCCTTGGACGCGACGAGCACGCCGAGGGCCGCGGGGTACATCGACAGCGACTCGTCGGCCACCGCACCGGCCAGCACCCAGCAGCAGAACGCCCGAATCGCCATCGTGGCGCCGATCGCCCATCGCCGGCCGCGCCGGAAGCGGTCGAGGAACGGCCCGATCAGCGGCGCGACGATCGCGAACGGCAGCATCGTCAGGATCAGGAACAGCCCGACCTGGCTCCGGGCCTCCTCGCCGGGGACCGAGAAGAACAGTGTGCCGGCCAGGGCGACCGCCACGGCCGCATCCCCCGCGGTGTTGAACGCGTGCGCCTCGAGCAGCCGGGCCAAGCCGCTCTCGCCAGCGCCATGAGCATGGGTGACCCGGCGGGCGGAGTCGACGCCCTTCTTCGCGAATCGACCGGTGGCGCGGGCGGCCCGGCTCGCCTTGCCGGGCTCGGGTTCGCCGGGGGGCGTCGAGTACGGCGGGCCGGACGAGCCGTACGGCGGCTCGCCGCGACGCTGGTCCCCGGGTCGTGTCACGCGAACTCCCCTCACTCGCTCACGGTCACCATCCTGCCGCACGTGGTGACGGCGATCGGGACAGGCGGATACCGATTTCGCCCGGCCGCCCTGGTGCGGGACAATCGTCGTGTGACGACGTCATCTCGAAGGGCCCGCGCCGACGTGACCTGTCGCGACGCGGCCGACGCCGCCCGTGAAGCGCTCGTGGCCGCGGTCGAAGCCGAGGACGTGGGAGACCACCTTGGCTACGAGGTCGAGGGCGAGCGGGCATTGAGCCACCAGTTCGACTGCCTTCGGTCCGGCTATCGCGGCTGGCGCTGGTCGGTGGTCGTGACCCGGGCCTCCCGGCAGCGCTCGGTGACCGTCAACGAGATCGTGCTGCTGCCCGGCTCGGCTGCCGTGGTGGCGCCGGAGTGGGTGCCCTATCGGGAGCGGGTGGAGCCCGGCGATCTCGGTCCGGGCGACCTGCTGCCGCCGGACGAGGACGACCCTCGGCTCGTCCCGTCCTGGCTGAGCGGCGATGAGCTCGCCGACGACCTGGTCGACGACACCTCGGTGCGTCCGATCGCCGACGAGATCGGCCTCGGGCGATCGCGGGTGCTCTCGATCGACGGACGCGACTCGGCCGCCCAGCGGTGGTACTACGGGTCACAGGGCCCGGACTCCGAGCACGCCCAGGCGGCGCCGGCGCCATGCCGGACCTGCGGGTTCCTGGTGCCGATCTCCGGTCCGCTGTCGACGGTCTTCGGCGTCTGTGCCAACGAGTCGGCTCCGGACGACGGCCGGGTCGTGGCGTTCGACCACGGCTGCGGTGCGCACTCCGAGACGGCGTCGTCTCGTACGCCTCGGGCCACCGAGCTGCCGCCGCCGGTCTTCGACACGCTGGCCGCCGACGAGCTCACCGTCTTCTGACCCGGACGGCAGCCGACCCTAGTTGCCGGCGGCGCCGAACCGGCTGGCTTCGGTTCGCCGTCGGTCCGGCTGCTCGGTGAGCAGGCGACGGCGGCGTCGGCAGTACTCCAGCCCGATCAGCCCGAGTCCGAAGCCCGCGATGCAGATCCACAGCCACGACAGCTTGTCGTGGTCACGCAGGGTGCCGATGAACGGCAGCATGGCGAGGAACGCGACGATCCAGATGACCGAGCCGATCGCGACCGTGCGTACTCCGTCGACATCGAGCGGCTCGACCTCGGCCACGAGGTGATGCCGCTCCGGTGCCGGCTTCTCCGGTGCCGGCTGCTCGGCCGGGGGCTCGGTCCGCCGGTCGGTTCGGTCCGCGCGTCGATCGACGCGATGATCCGGGGGCCGCTCGGTCCGGTCGACCTGCTCGGTCTCGTCGGACGGCTCGGCCTGCGCGGCACGCTCGGCCTTGCGGGCGGCCTTGCGGTTGGTGCGATGAGAGTGGGACGGGGATCGTGAGGACCCGCGCTTGCGCTCTCGGCCGTGCTTGGACCGGGTCATCGCCCCAGGTTAGATCATGGGCAATCGCGTGACGTCGCGTCCGGCGTTCTGACATCCTTCGAGGGCCCGCTTCGACTCGGGAGTGCCCCATGACCACGTCGTCGTCAACTACTACTGAAGTCCAGACCAGCCGACTCGACCGCTTCTTCGACATCTCCGCCCGTGGCTCCACCGTCGGCCGCGAAGTACGGGGCGGACTCGTCACCTTCTTCACGATGGCGTACATCATCGTGTTGAACCCGATCATCCTGTCCCAGGCGGTGGACGAGACCGGGGCCTATATCGGGGGTGGTTCCGACCAAGCGCAGGCCTTCGTCATGGTGGCCGCCGCCACCGCATTGGTCGCCGGTGCCGTCACGATCCTGATGGGTGTGGTGGCGAACTTCCCGCTCGCGCTCGCGGCCGGGCTCGGTCTGAACGCGTTCGTGGCGTTCACGATCGCCGCCGACATGACCTGGGCCGACGCGATGGGACTGATAGTGCTCGAAGGCCTGGTCATTCTGGTTCTCGTGCTCACCGGCTTCCGCCTGGCGATCTTCCAGGCGGTGCCGGCCGGACTGAAGTCCGCGATCGCGGCAGGCATCGGCCTGTTCATCACGCTGATCGGCCTGGTCGACGCGGGCGTGGTCCGCACCACCGGCCAGTCAGCGCCGCCGATCGGACTCGGGATCGACAACGCTCTCGCGGGCTGGCCGGTGCTGGTCTTCTGCATCGGCCTGCTGCTCACCCTGACGCTCTATCTGCGTGGGGTGAAGGGCGCCCTGCTGATCGGGATCGTCGCGACCACGGTCATCGCGATCATCGTCGAGGAGATCGCCGACATCGGGCCGACGGTGGTCGACGGCAAGGTGGTCAATCCGAAGGGCTGGAACCTCAACGTCCCAGGGGTGCCGGACAAGATCTTCGAGCGTCCCGACTTCGGGCTGCTCGGCGAGTTCTCGCTGCTCGGGTCGTTCGAGAGCGTCGGCATCGTCACGGCGGGCCTGTTCCTGTTCACGCTGCTGCTCGCCGACTTCTTCGACACGATGGGCACGATGACGGCCATCGGCGCCGAGGCCGGTCTCAACGACGAGGAGGGCATGCCGCCGAAGTCGCAGCAGATTCTGGTCGTCGACTCGATCGCGGCCGCCGCCGGCGGTGCCGCCTCGGTGTCCAGCAACACGTCCTACATCGAGTCCGCCGCCGGTGTCGGTGAGGGCGCGCGTACCGGTCTCGCCAGCGTGGTGACCGGCGTGCTGTTCCTGCTGGCGACGTTCACGACGCCGCTGGTCTCGGTGATCCCCAACGAGGCCGCCACACCGGCGCTGGTCATCGTGGGCTTCCTGATGATGTCGCAGGTGCGCCACATCGACTGGACCGACCTCGAGATCGCGATACCCGCGTTCCTGACGATCGTCCTGATGCCGTTCACGTACTCGATCACGGCTGGCATCGGTGCCGGCTTCATCTCGTACGTGGTGCTCAAGATCGCGCGGGGCAACCTGCGGGCCGTACATCCGCTGATGTGGGTGGTCGCCGCGCTCTTCGTCGTCTACTTCGGCATCGACCCGATCGGCAACTGGCTCGGCGCCGACTGAGCCGCAGCGGGGTGGGGTCCGGAATAACCCAACCGCGATTATCGTTAGCAAAGGTAATGAGTTACGCTAACGACGTGCAGTCTGACACCGCAAAGCTGGTCCGTACCCATGCGGGACTGGCCAATTCGCTCGCGGTCTCGGTCTCGCGGCTGTCGCGCCGGCTCCGCAAGGAGCGGCACTCCGACCTCACCCCGACGCAGCTGTCTGCGCTCGGGGCTTTGCTGCGTAACGGACCGCTGACGCTCGGCGCCCTGGCGCGTCACGAGAACGTGCAGCCGCCGTCGATGACCCGCACCGTCAACTACCTCGAGAAGATGGGCATGCTGGTCCGCGAGCCCGATCCGACCGATCGCCGACAGGTGCTCCTGCGCGTCTCGGATCCCGGCCGGCAGATGCTCGACGCCGAGCGCAAGCGCCGCGATGCCTGGCTGGCGAAGCGGCTGATGGAGCTGGAGCCCAAGGAGCGTGCGGTGCTGCGTGATGCCGCGGTGATCCTGGAGAGGCTGGCGACAGCTTGAGCCCGACGTTCAGAGCGCTTCGCGTCCGCAACTATCGCATCTATGCGGCCGGAGCGGTCGTTTCCAATGTGGGCACGTGGATGCAGCGGGTCGCCCAGGACTGGCTCGTACTCCAGCTGACCGCGAACAGTGGCACCGCCCTCGGCATCACCACCGGCCTGCAGTTCCTGCCGATGCTGCTGCTGTCGCCGCTCGCCGGTGTCGTGGCCGACCGGTTCCCCAAGCGCAAGGTCCTCGTCGCCACCCAGCTCATGATGGCCGTGCCGGCCTCGGTGCTGGGCATCCTGGCGATCACCGGCATGGCGCAGGCCTGGCACGTCTACGTCCTGGCCTTCCTGTTCGGCGTCGGCACCGCCTTCGATGCACCGGCCCGGCAGTCGTTCGTCGTCGAGATGGTGGGGACGGACGACCTGGCCAATGCGGTCGGCCTCAACTCCGCGTCGTTCAACACCGCGCGGATCATCGGTCCCGCCGCTGCGGGAGGCCTGATCGCGCTCCTAGGCTCCGGCGTCGAAGCGACCGGATGGGCGATCCTGATCAACGGCGTCAGCTATCTGGCCGTGATCTGCTCCCTGCGCCTGATGGATCCGCGATCCCTGCAGCCGTCGAAGCAGGCCAAGCGCGGCCGCGGCGCGGTTCGCGAAGGCGTCCGCTACGTGCGGTCGCGGCCCGATCTGCTGCTTCTGCTGGCCACGGTGTTCTTCGTGGGCACCTTCGGCATGAACTTCCAGATGACGACGGCGCTGATGGCGACCGAGGTCTTCGACAAGGGCGCGGGGGAGTACGGCCTGCTCGGCTCGTTCATGGCCGTCGGCTCGCTCGCCGGTGCGCTCCTGGCCGCCCGGCGCTCGTACCCCCGGCTGCGGATCGTGATCGTCGCCGCGATCACCTTCGGCGTCGCGGAGGTGGTGCTCGGGCTGATGCCCAGCTACTGGACGTTCGCTCTGTTCCTGCCGGTCGTGGGTCTGTTCGCGCTGACGATGATCACGACCGCGAACGCGACGATCCAGCTGACCGTGCTGCCGGAGATGCGAGGCCGGGTCGCGGCGCTCTACCTGATGATCTTCATGGGCGGGACGCCGGCCGGCGCACCGCTCATCGGATGGATGGGCGAGGTGCTGGGCGCCCGCTCGACCCTCGTCGGCGGCGGTCTGATCACGCTGGCCGGCATCGCGGTCTCGCTGCTCGCCTACCTGCGCAGCGGCGGCCTGGTCCTGCGCCGCGAGGCCGGACGGCCGCTGTCGCTCACAGTCGCCGCCCGGGATCCGCTCGACGACTCCACATCGGCGTTTCCGGCCGATGGCGAGGGCCAGCGACCCCAGCCTGAGGCGACCGCCGACGAGTCCGTCCGACAGCTCACAGTCCGCCACGACCGCCGCGTGCGACCCCATCCAGAGCGGGAGCAGGCACCCGAGAGCGCCTAGCCACGATGCGTCGGTCCCGGCCCGCCGATCGTCGGCCGCCCGTGGGAAGGTGTGAGGCATGACAGTCCAGGACCCGCGTACGGGCTGGTTGGAATTCGACGTCTATCTGCGACTGATCCGGGCCGATTCGGACCGGCTCGCCGAGGTCGGCCGGCTCGGCTTGGACGCCGACGTCCCGACCTGCCCCGACTGGACCGTCGGAGACCTGCTGGACCACATGGGACACGTCTATCTGCACAAGGTCAAGTGGCTGCGCGACGGATCGCGACCGGATCCGTGGCCGCCGCCCGAGCTGGCCGACCGCGATCCGGCCGAGCTGTTCGACGAGGCGACCGCCGCGATCCTGGCCGAGCTCGAGTCGCGCAACCCCAACGAGCCCGCCGAGACGATCTGGGATGCCGAGCAGAGCGTCGGCTTCTGGTACCGCCGGATGGCGCTCGAGGTCGCCGTCCATCGATACGACGCCGAGCTGGCGCACGATGTGCCCACGGCGATCGATGCTCCGCTGGCCACCGACGGGATCGACGAGGCGCTGTGCGCTGTGCTGGGTGGCGAGTCGTGGGACGACTTCGACAGCGACTACCCGCTCGACGACCGGATCCGGGTGACGAGCGGCGGCCGATCCTGGACGGTCACGGCCGACCTCCGCAAGATCACCGTCGTCGAGGGCGACACCGGCCCGGTCGGCATCGAGATCGCCGGTGCGCCCGAGGACGTCTTCTTGTGGCTGTGGGGCCGTCGCGACGCCGACACCCTGGCGGTGACCGGCGACCAGGAGCTGGCCGAGGCGTTCCGGCAGCGGCTCGCCGAGGCGATGGGCTGATCCGCCTGCCGCTAACGTGAGGCCGTGCGTGTCTTCACCGCGCTCTATCCATCGCCCGCAGCGCTGGCCGACCTGGACCGGGTCGTCGGTGCTCTCCGTCGTCGCTATCGCGAGCTGACCTGGACACGTGCCGAGCAGTGGCACCTCACGCTCACCTTCCACGGCGATGTCGACCCCGACCGGCTCGAGCGCTTCGAACGTGTCGTCGCCCGCTGTGCCTCGGGTCGGCCGGCGACGTCGGCGCGGCTCAGCGGCGGAGGCGCGTTCCCCTCTCCCGGCCGGGGCCGGATGCTGTGGGCCGGGGTCGAGTCGACCGAACACGTGCTGGTCGGGCTGCGGGGCAATCTGGCCGCCCGATTGCGCCGAAGCGGCTGGGACGCCGATCGTCGTCGCTACCGGCCGCATCTGACCCTCGCCAGGTCGCGCGATCGGCGCGATCTGAGTGGGCCGGTCGAGGCGCTGACCGACTACCGCGGGCCGTACTGGGACGTCGACCGGATCGTCGTCGTGGCCTCGCGCCCCGGCCACGACGGCCGCTTCGATCACGAGCGGCTGGGCGAGTACCTCCTGCGCCGCGAGGTCTAGGAGCGAGGTCTAGGGTGACGCCGTGCATCCGCGCTACCGCCGCCTGATCATCCCGTGCCTGCTCGTGGCGCTGTTGGTGATCGTGGTGGTCGCCGCGGTGGTCGGCTAGCGGCTGGGGCCGTCTGGCAGGCTTGACATGTGCCAGAACCCCTTGATCCCGCGCTTGCGCGCCTGCGTAACAGGATGCTCGACACCGAGCACCTGGTGCGTGCGATCGGCGCGGGTCGGCGGCGTGGCCAGACTCCGCGATGGCGGCGGGTCGAGGTCCGCCCGGTCGATCTGGCGGCCGGCGCGCAGCTGCAGATCACGACGTACGACGACACCCAGGCGTTCACCCGCAACGTGTCGCCCGGCGACGTCGAGACGGCAGTGAAGGAGCTGCTGGACGAGCCGTTCGGCAACTGGCACGTCGAGACGGACGAGTCCGTGACACAGCTACGTGTGACCAAGAAGGGTCAGGCGCAGGTGCACGAGAGCGCGCGCGAGGGCAGTGCGCCGACCCGCCGCCACGACCGGCCGAAGCAGCGACTGCTCGACGCCTCCGACCCGTACCTGCGCGCGGTCGGGATCACCGACAGCGACGGCACCGTTAAGCCCTCCCGGCAGGCGAAGTATCGCCAGATCGAGGAGTTCTGCCGGATCCTGGCGGTCACGCTCGACGGCGCGATCGAGGCCGGTCAGGTGCGCTCGCCGAGTGCGGACGATCCGCTGCGGGTCGTCGATCTCGGCTGCGGCAACGCCTACCTCACGTTCGCTGCCTACCGCTGGTTGACCGCCGTCCGGGGGCTGCCGGTCCGGGTCGTGGGGATCGACGTCAAGGAGCAGGCCCGGCAGCGCAACAGCGAGCTGGCGGCCGAGCTCGGCGCCGGTGACCAGCTGCGCTTCGTCCGCGGGGACATCGCCTCGGCCGAGGTCGAGCAGCGGCCCGACGTGGTGCTCGCCCTGCATGCTTGCGACACCGCGACCGACGACGCGCTCGCCCGGGCGGTCGAATGGGAGGCGTCGCTGGTGCTGGCGGCGCCGTGCTGCCACCACGATCTCCAGCGCCGACTGCGGTCGGCTCCGACGCCCGCACCCTTCGGCCTGGTGATGCGTTACGGGATCCTCCGGGAGCGGCTGGCCGACACGCTGACCGACGCGATGCGGGCCGCGCTGCTGCGGCTGCACGGCTACCGCGTCGAGGTGGTCGAGTTCGTCGACTCCAAGCACACCCCGCGCAACACACTGTTGCGAGCCGTCCGCACCGGCTCGACCGGCGATCCGGAGCTCGCGACCGAGTACGCCCGGCTCACCGCGCAGTGGAGGGTACGACCACGGCTGGCCGAACTGCTGGAGGACGCCTCGTGAGACGGGTGGGGGTCGCCGTCGCAGCCGCGGCGGTGGCCGGGGCTGTCCTCGTGGGTCCGGTGCGACCGGCGTACGCGGGCGATCACGGCGTGGTGGCGACGATCACCGACGAGCG
>Ga0207428_10006367_pt1 | contig 10920 bp, 5 predicted proteins | sample RhiMethybrSRZTD1_FD_187600 | JGI IMG/M metagenome (GOLD analysis project Ga0207428, IMG submission 187600) | Populus rhizosphere microbial communities from Tennessee, USA - Rhizosphere MetaG P. TD hybrid SRZTD1 (SPAdes) (version 3) | ecosystem: Host-associated > Plants > Roots > Rhizosphere >... | reverse complement strand
GGTGGGCAGTTTCTGGTGATGGAGTTCATCCCTGGCGATGACCTCCTCGCGCTGTTTAACCGGCGCGGGCGGCCCTTCGACTGCGGGCAAGTCCTGGCCTGGGCCGAGACTTTGCTCGACGCGCTAGACTACATTCACACGCAACATCCGCCGGTCATTCACCGAGACATCAAACCACAAAACCTGAAGCTGACGCCGCGCGGCGAACTGTTCCTGATCGATTTCGGGCTGGCCAAGAACGCGACCACGCCGACTCACTCGAGTGCGAGTCTGCATGCCTACACGCTCAGTTACGCGCCGCCCGAGCAGATTGAGGGCGCGGGGACCGACCCACGCAGCGACCTCTATTCGCTCGCAGCGACGCTTCATCACCTGCTCGCGGGCGAGCCTCCCGTAGACGCGCGAGTGCGCCAGGAGGTCGTGCGGTATCAGGCGCCCGACCCGCTGCGCCTACTGCATCAGGTCAATCCGCAAATTCCCCCTGCGGTGGCTATGGTGATTGCGAGGGCGATGGCGCTCGACCGCGACTATCGTTACACAAGCGCCGGCGCGATGCTTCAAGCGTTGCGTGAGGCCGGACGTCTGATTGCGGCGACCACACCCGAAGCGCCGTTCCCGCCGCGACCACAGACCCAAGAGGGGTATAGGCTCCAATCTCAATCGCGCCCATCCGAATCGGCCACTGAACATCTGTCCGTCGCCCCTCCGCGCGAGCAGCCGCGTCCCGGCGTCGCAGAGAGACCGAGTCAGCGCTTCGAATCGAAACAACGCGCAGACGTCGCCCCGGTTTCCGCGCCGCAGCGCCATACGAAGGCGATCGTCATCGGCGCGGCTTTGGCGTTGCCGACCGTCGCGCTGGCCATTTACTTTGCGTTTCTCGCCGGGCGGTCCAGCGGCGGCGCCGTCGTCAGAACCAACGGAATCGTCATCCCCGGCAGCGGCGTCACTGACATTCAAGGGACTGTCAAATTGCCCACCGGCGTCGCGCCGTCGGGCTCCATCGGGAATTTCGATTTTGAGACAGTGACGCTGGACGGGGACGGGAATGCAATATCGCGCAAGAAAAAACAGGCGCGCCATTTCGGCGAAGACCTCGGCGAGGATGTGATTCTGGAACTGGTCGAGATTCCCGGCGGCGAATTTACGATCGGCTCGCCGAAAGAAGAGGAGGGACGCATCCCGACGGAAGGCCCGCAGCGCAGCGTGACGCTCCCGTCGTTCTGGATTGGCAAATACGAGGTGACCCAGGAGCAGTGGCGCGAGGTGGCAAAGCTGTCGATAGTGAAGTCCGATTTCAATGCCGACCCGTCATTCCCGTTATACAAGCACGGCAAGTCACCGGTGAGCGGGGTCAGTTGGGATGACGCCGTGGAGTTTTGCAAACGCCTTTCGCGCAAAACCGGGCGCGAATACCGCCTGCCGACCGAGGCGGAATGGGAGTACGCCGCCCGCGCCGGAACGAACGCGCCGTTCGCCTTCGGGGCGACGGTCACGCCTGTGGTGGCCAACTGCACTCAGAAGAGGCCGACGACAGTCGGCAGCCTCGGCGTGGCGAACGCGTTCGGCTTGTTCGATATGACCGGAAATGTGTGGGAATGGTGTCAGGACGAGCGGCGCGACGATTACAACGGCTTGTCAGCCGACGGCTCATGGACGAAAGAGGGGGACCGGCGATTCCGCAGGCTGCGTGGCGGTTCATGGGGACTCACCGAACTCAAGTTGTGCCGCTCCGCCTTGCGCTACCAGGACGCGCCGGACGCCCGCAGCTTGATCTACGGCTTCCGCGTCGTAACGGCCGCAGTGGCCAGGTAGCGTTGGCCAAATGCCGTGTCGCCGCAAGAACACGTTGCGACGGTTGTTGTAGAGCGCCTAGGGCGGTTATCAGATCAGTGTACTGATTTATTCTTCGTCGCCGCAGCGACGGTTTGAACTCAGGCCGGCGTTTATGGCCTTTGAATAAATATTGCGCCCAGGATTGTAGGGGCGGGTTTTCCCCGCCCCATCGCCCGGATCCCGGACAGGGGCGGGGAAAACCCGCCCCTACATTCTTCATTTCGTCCCTTGCCAGGGCGCCTGCGTCTGTTCATTGACCGTGCGCGTGTTGTAGCGCAGTAGATATTCCTGATGTCGCTTCGTCATCGGGTAGCGATCCGCCGGCGAGTGTGGATAGCTCTTCATCCCGTGGAACGGCAATTCGCCGATTGTCTCGGGGCGCGCCGAGTTGATGTCCATATCCTTGCCGAAGCCGTCGGCGTAAACCAGAAACGTGCGCTTCCATCCTTTCGGCAAGGCGGGCAGGCGGCGCGCGTCGAAATCGATTTGCATCTCGTCACCATTGCGCGTGACGACGTACATGTCGTCGGGCGCAAGCAGCAATTCGCGCACGTCGCCGAGGCGCGTGTAATTGCCTAGGTGCGCCTTCCAGAGCGCCGACGGTTCGATCACGCTGTAATCATAAATCAGAGGCTTGCGGCCGTCGGGCGAATACTCGCGAGGGAAGCCGCGCCAGCGCAGGTCGGCGCGCAGCGGATCGAGTTCCGTCACGCGCGTCGGGAAGTCTCCGCCCGAAACGTCAACCAGAATCTGATCCCAATAGATTCGCATGCTGGTGACGATGCGAACCTGCGAATCGTCGCAGAGGAATTTGCCTGTCAAATCGACCGTCATCGTCTTCGGCAGTCCTGCCGGGAAGCCCATCTGCGGAATCACGGTCCGCCATTCGCCGCGCGCGTTCTTGACTTGCAAGTAAGGCGGCGTGAGCGTGACGCCGGCCTGCGTAGCCGACATGTTCGACGTCGAATCGGCGTAATCAATCCACGCGGTCAGCAGCAGTGACACGCGCCTCGCGGTTTTGACCTCGCCCAGATCGAGGGTGATCGCGTGTTCCTTAGCGTAGCCTTTGAACTTCAGCTTCTCGAAATCTTCCGGGTAACGGCGATCAACATCTTTGATCAGCGGCAGAATGTCGCCGCCTTTATCATCAAAAGCCTTGGCCGGAGGCCGCGCGCCGCGCGTCGCGTAGATTTTGAATTCGGGGTAAGGCGGCGCGGGCATCAGCCGCTCGTTCGGGTAGATCTCGATGTCGGCCGGATGATCGACGGCGAGCAGTTTGACCGCGTCGAAATAGATCACCTCTTCGAGCTGATTGTTCATCAGGATCGAATAGACGCCGTCGCGCTCTTTCAACTGATCGTGGGTGACGCGGATGTATTCGTCGCTGTCGGGGTAGCTCCACGTGTCGCCCGGTTCGCGCGCGCCGATTGCGCAACCGCCTAAAAAGTCAGTGACGAACTCGTAGCGGCTTCCGTCCCACGCGTAGAGGATCGGACACGAAGTGCCTTTGCGGTCGAGTTCTTCGAACGCGTTCGTCGCTGAAGGTTTGACGCTCAACTCGGATTGCAGCACGCCTGAAGGCCAGAGCAGTTGCAGCGAATCGACCGCCGTGCGATAGCCAAGCCCGAAGATCAAGCTCGATGAGGCGGGCGCGGGCGACGACGCGTAGACCTCCAGCTTCTGTCGCAGGCTGCCGCTGCGAAGTTCGGCTTTCGTTCCGACGGCGCCGCGATTGCTGGTTTTCCCTGAGAGCGCCAATCGCGCGAAATTTTTGCCGAAGCCTTCATTGCGTAAGGCCACCACATTGCCTCCCTCGCCAAAGGTAAGCAAATCAATCCCGCCATCGTCATTGATGTCGCCGAGCGCCAGCGGCCGCATGTGCGGGAATCTGGCTCCGGCGACATCCGCCCGCTCCGCCAACGTCGCGCCCAGACCGCGACGCAACGCGACGCCTTGCGTCTCGCGCGCGATGACGTCGAGCAAGCCGTCGTTGTCGTAATCGGCGAGCTGCGCCGCGCCGCTTCCGGCCGGATCGGAGCGCTCTATCAACTTGGAGGTGAAACCGCCGCGCCCGTCGCTCAAGTAAAGAGCGTCTGGCCCCCCCAACTTCGTCACGTAAAAGTCGACGAAGTTGTCTTTGTTTAAATCACCCGCCCCGGCGCCAAGCGACGGGCCTGAAAAATCGAGGCCGACTCGAGCCGCCACTTCCTTGAATGAGCCGTCGCGCTGATTGCTGAATAGCTGAACGGGCGATCCGTAATTGACAACCAGAAAATCGATGTCGCGCTGATTGTTGTAATCGGTCGCGACGACCGCGGTGGTCTTGTTCTTCCCTCCCCCAAGCCCCGTTTGCGCGGTGATGTCGGAGAAACTTCCGTTGCCGTTATTGCGAAAGAGTTTGTTCTCTTCGCCCGCGAAATCGTCGGGGAAGACGGCCGAATCTTTGTCCGGGAATTGTGAGAGGTCGGCGAAATTGCCGACGAAGAGATCCAGGTCGCCGTCGTGATCGGCGTCAACCCAGGCGGCGGTCATTGCCCACGAAGCCGGGGTCGCCGGCAGACCGGATTTCGCGGTCACGTCTGTGAAACTCCCGTCGCCGTTGTTGCGCCACAGCGTGAGCGTCTGATACCCGAAGATCGCCAGGTCGTTCTTACCGTCGTTGTCGAAATCGCCGAAGACCGCGCCGCCTGCGGGATTGCTGACGGCGATCTTCGATTTCTCGGTGACGTCCGAAAATTTGCCGCCCTCATTGCGAAACAGTTTGACGAACGATTTGCCGGCGTCGTCAACGCCGGAAACGAAAAGGTCGAGACGCCCGTCGCCGTCGAAATCGGCCAGCGTGAGGCTTGATCTGAACGGCGCGACCAACTCGCGTCTGAGTTGGTCGTTGAACTCGGTTTTATTGATCTTGCGCCCGAGCGCGCCTGACAGCGGTTTCGCGTCGGTTTTGACCTTGATCCCCGCGTCGCCTTCAACAAACCGGACATTCGGCGCCTCTTTCGAAACCAGGTCAGACTCGGCGCCCGTGCTCACGACGGCCTCAGCGTAGCGCCCCTTCTCGCCGTAAAGATTTCCGAGCGTCGTCTTGTAACCCGAAGCCTGCAATCGCTGAAACCGCTCGATCGCCTTCTGGCCTTCGTCGCGCTCGCCAGAGCGAATCAGGGCCTGGGCGAGACTGTAGACGGCCGTCGCGTTGTAAGGCTCCGATTCGATCGCGCGCTGGAACGCGGCGATGGCCTGTGGATATTGCTGTTTCTGCGCATGGAGCTGGCCGATCTGGATGTTGGTCGCAGAGTCGCGCGGGTCAATCGAGAGGACTTTGTTGAATTCCACGAGCGATTCGTCGTAAAGCTTTTCGTTCTTGAGCGCCGCCGCCAGCGCGTAACGCGCATGCGGGCTGTCGGGCGCGAGTTTGACGCCGGCGCGCGCCTCTTCGACCGCAGCGCGCGAATCGTTTAAATAGAAGTAGGCCAGCGCCAGGTTGATGCGCGCGACGGCGAAGTTCGGATCGCCCTCCAGCGCCTGTTTGAACTGCTTCACGGCGTCTTCGTGCTTAAACTGCTCCATGAACGCGACGCCAATGTTGTTCAGCCGGTAGAGCTGCTCGCGCTTCAAACGGGCGTCGTCCTGCGCCCGCGCGCCCCGCTCCGATGTAAAAACAAAATAACCCGTCAGCGCGAATGCGCAAGCGGCGATCACGATTGCGAAAGAAGAAATCAACTTTTTCATGTTTTTACTGCTGACTTGGGATCGGCGCCGCGCGCGAGCGGCGCCGTATTTATGGCGGTTTGCAATCGCGTGTACGGTGTGGGGCGATTTGTTTAATCGCCCTGTTTGTGGCTTCGTCTGATTGGGAAACAAGCGCGAGTAAACAACTCGCGCCACAGTCCTGTACACACAATTGCAAATCGCTCTAGACCGAATGTGAAAGCAAAAAGGGCAAGAAGGGCAAAAAGAAACAAAAATAAATTTTTGCCCTTCTTTGCCCTTCTTGCCCTTCTGCTTCTCCTCTTCGCGCCCCTCAGAAAGAGCGAGCGGCTTAACTCGCCTTCTCCGCTCTCATTTCACGGCCGTTCCGATCCGCCTCCACCTGATGCTGGTGAGTTTGCCGAGAAGGCCGTTGGCGCGCTGGTCGAAGGATAAATGTACATAGAGCGCGCGGGCGAAGATATTTTCGCGCGGGACGAAGCCCCAATAGCGGCTGTCCTCACTGTTGTCGCGGCTGTCGCCCATCACGAAGTAATGGCCGTCGGGCACCTTGGCCGGCTCGCTTACGCCATATTGCGCCCGGGGATTGACCTCGTAGTCATCACCGCTCGAATACCTCTCGGCGTCGTAATAGACGCGATACTTGGCGTCCTGGGGTTTCGGTTCGACCTTGACAACAGTCAATTCCGGGTCCGGCCCGCCGATCCCTTGAACGAGCGCGCGTTCCTCCGCTAATTCCTTGCCGTTAACGAAGACCCGGTGGCCTTTGACCTGAACCGTGTCACCGGGCAGCCCGATTACGCGTTTGACGTAATTGATCTTCGCGTCGTCAGGCAGCTTGAAGACGATGATGTCGCCCTGCTTGATATCGCGCGTCGGCAGCAGCGGCCCCAGAATCGGCGTCGGTTTGCCGAAGATGAATTTATTAACGAAGAGGTGGTCGCCGATATTAATCGTGTTTTGCATCGAGCCAGTGGGCACGGCGACGGCTTGCGCGATAAAAGTCATCAGGAACAGGGCCATGATCACTGTAATCAACCCCTGTTCGAAGAATTCGCGGATGGGCGATTTCGGCGGCCCGAATTGTTGATGAGCCGGTCTTGATTCTCTGATTTCCTTCTGTTCAACCATACGATGAACTTTACACCAATTTGCGTCCGACAGCCATATTATGACTGCGGCCCGCGAGTCTTTTTCCCAGCCTGCCTGACCATTTGCCGTTCCAGCCTCCGCCTGGGGACCGGCGTCGAGAGCACGATCGAGGTCGCGGGCATTCCGTAAGGCATGATCCGCTGGATAACCGTTTCCAGGTGAGCTATCGAGGTCACGTAGACTTTCAGGATCAACGAATCGTCGCCAGTCACGCGATGGCATTCGATGATTTCTGGAATCTCTTTGAAGAGCGATTCCAGCCGCGGCACGACGTCGTGCTCAAGGCCGATGCGGATGAAGGCCGCGACCTGAAAGCCTATCTTCTCAGGGTTGACCTCGGCGCGGTACCCCATGATGATCCCCGCGTCCTCCATCTTGTGAATCCGCTCCATAACCGCGGGGGTCGACAACCCGACGCGCCGCCCGAGTTCAGTGTATGAGAGCCGCGCGTCTTCCTGCAGCTCTTCGAGCAGGCGCCAGCCGATGTCGTCCAGAAGTTTTTCGTCGTGAGAACTCATAGTCAATCTAAATAAATAAACACCTCAGGGGCCACGCCGAAAAACTCCGCCAGCTTTTTAATCTGTGTCTTGCTCGGTTTGCGCTTGCCGCTGATGACCTCCGAGGTCACGCCACGGCTGCCCAGCGCTGGCTCCAAATCTTTGTTGCGCAGGCCGCGTTCCTGCATCAGAAGTTGTATGTCTTCGTGCGGCGCCGCGTCGGGAATTTGATAATGCTCTTCGTCGTAGGCCTCGATCAGCAGCGTCAAAAGGTCTAACAGCCGTTCCTGCTCCGGCGTGATCCGATCCTCGCGAATGGCGGCCAGTTTGTTCATCAACGACGCCACGCGGTCATATTCTGACTCGTTAGTAATCACGGCGGGCAAAGTTTCCGCAAGTAATCGGCCATATTTTGCGGGGTCGAGATTGGACGGCTTTGATGGCCTATCGCCCCAAGGCTTCTTGTTGATCTTAGCGGTTGCAGCCATCTTTAGCTTTTTCTTCATGATGATATCTTCCTATCATCAGGGCGCTATCAATGTTCTCAAGTCTGAGAGCCAAAAGCAAAGACGAAGTTATGGTCGAAACGCTTTGCGGCCCTCCAACCGCCATGCTAATCAATTTCACTCTCCGCGAGAATGCGGCGATAGGTCTGCCGCGCGTGTTCGTAAGCCTTCGCGGCCTCGTCGCGCTCTTTCGCCGAAATCTTCGGCGCCTTCTGGCTCCAACACTGGTCGACTGCCTTCAGACACCATTCGGCGCTGCGCCGCGAGGCGCGAATCGGCCTGGCGCCGACAACGACGAAAATCGGGTTGGTGTGCGATGAGGTTGGGATGCGCAGCGCGACCCAACTGCTGCGCTCGACCTTGAAATCGAAAGTTATGTCGCGCGGCGCGCCGTCGGCGACGATGGTCTTTTTATCCACCGGCGACCCGTTGACGATCAATTCGACGGGGACTTCACGCGAGGACCCGATCCTCGCGCGTTCCAGGTCCCAGTACGGCTTCTGGTCGCGGCGCAATTTGCCTACCGCCTCGTTCGGCTGTTCGTTCAGGCGCGCGGCCACGCGCGCCGTTACGCGGACGGTCTCCGGCTTATCCAGTTTCACTTCACTGCCCCGCGTCCCGACCGGCAGGTCGTTGACTCGAAAATCCATCAGATGGCTCTTACCGTCCGAGACGTATGCGCGCCCGTCGCGCACGCCTTCGACCCACCCGTCGTAGCCCAACTTATCAAGTTTGACATAACTGCGGCCCAGCCCGACGCGCTCGCCGTAGATGCACGGGAAATCGGTCTCGCCGCTGATGCGCGCTCGGAAGCCTGTGTTGAGCGTGTGATACCAGATGTTCAGTTCCCACGGCGCGGGCGTATCGACGGTCGAGATGAAATCTACGGCGTCGTGCGTCACGTCGACGATGTATTCGTTCGCGCCGATGCCGTCGAACCGGGGCAATTCGTAATTGGGCAGGGCGTCGCTTTTCGACTCCAGGCCCCAACCCGAATGCGCGAAGCCCACGACCGCGCCCTGACGCTTAGCCCATTGCAGGATCGGCAAATCCCACGTGGGCCAATCTTCCAGAACCTTCGCCCCTGGATAATCCTGCTCTTTCAATCGGAGCAGGACGAGATGGCCGCAGTGCGACGAAGGGAAGCCCGAAACTTCGAGGTCGTAGCGCATCAGGTTCTCGCGCGTCGAGAGCTGATTGTCTTTGGCCTCGAAGAACTGTTTTTGATAGTAATAACACGGCCCCCAGGTCAACACGCTGCCGACGTTGAGCGCTTCGCCCAGAATGTGGCGGATCATGTCCTGCGGCATTACGCCCTGCGTCGGGCTTTCGTAATGCATGCATCCTGCGGCATGGACGTGGTGATCGCCCGAATACCAGCCCGACTTCGCGACGTCGATCCATCGTTCGAGCTTGAGCGTCAGCGTCTGCGGCTTGACTATTTTGACGGCCTGGCGTTTGGCGACGTATTCCGGCCCGCGCGAGTATTCGACAGTGTAATCGCCGGCCGGGAGCTTGATCTTTTCGCCGTCCGAGCGGTAGACCTGCGGGTGAAAATCGAAATCTGGCGCGAGCCGTTTGTAGCGCGGAGGATAGACACGGTCTTGCGCGTCACGGATGACGAGCGACGCCGTCGTCGGGCCGCCGTGTTCGTCCAGGACGCGCAGCGTCACGTCCACCGCAGGCCGGCAATCGAAGAGTATGTCCACGTCGTTGCGGAAGCCTATGTCCTGCGTGCCCTGGCCGACGTTGAAACCGATCCTGGCCTCGCGCTTGCCCGCGTCGCGGCTGTAGAGCTGGATGACGCGGTACTCAAGCTCCAAACCCGAGAGCGAGGCTTTCAACGGCGGCTTGTTGAACATCGCCAGATCCAGCCAGCGATCCGTCAGGTCGCGCTGGGTGATCTTCTGTTGCGGGCGCGGATTCATGCTGAATCCGTTATCTCCGCGCTCCCACAGTGGCAAGGCGTTCGGACTTTCGGCTTTGAGTTGCGCGGTGACGCCGGCCTCGTTGCGCACCTTGACCAGGAACGCGCTCCAACCTTTCTCGACCAGTTCCGGCCTGGCCACGCCCTGCGTAACTCGCACGCGGCTTTCGGGGTTGATGTGGACGTCGAAGAGGCAATATTTGTCGAGCGCGTCTTGAACGCTTCGGCGCGCTTTCGCCGCGTCCGTTTCATCGCCCGCCTTCTCCAAAGCCTCTCTGTCCGCCTGTTTGATCGGCGCGCCGAGGTAATCCATCGCTTCGATCAGGCGTCTGGCCTGAGCCGTGAGCGGCTGCAATTCGACCTGATCGACCTTCTGCGCCTGCCGCGCCGAAATCAATGCGGGCAACAATAGGCATAACACGAGTCCCTTTTTCATGACGACCTCCTGCAGAAAATCATCCGCAAAGCCACACAAAGGATCACGAAGATGAAATCAATCCTTAGTGTCTCTTCGTGTGACTTTGTGGATGAGATTTTCATCGTTTCATGGCGTCGCTCATTGCGAATGAACGACTCCCCGGCGACTTCTGGTTTCAAGATGGGTGTAATGTTACGCTTTTACGGGGAGGCGAGTCGAGATGCGAACAGGGGAATTTCTCACGGCGGAATGGCGGCGGCTGGCGATGCTCAACTACGAAGTCGATCCGGCGGTCCTGCGTCCGTTCGTACCGCGCGGCGTTGAACTCGACACGTGGAATGACCGTCATTTCGTCAGCGTCGTCGGCTTCCTCTTTTTGAAGACACGCGTCCTCGGCCTGCCGATTCCCTTCCATCGAGATTTTGAAGAGATCAACTTGCGGTTTTACGTCCGCCGCCGGGCGGAAGACGGCTGGCGGCGCGGCGTGGTCTTCATCAAAGAGATCGCGCCGCGATGGGCGATCGCGACCGTGGCCCGCGTCGTTTACAACGAAAATTACGTCGCGCGGCGGATGCGCCATCGGATCGAGCTGAACAACGGAACGATCGCGCCGAACGGATCGGTCGAATATTCATGGCGCGACTTTGGGTCGTGGCATCATGTTCGCGCAAAGACTGACGGCGTAGCGCGTCCGCTCGTCGAAGGTTCGGAAGAAGAGTTCATCACCGAACATTACTGGGGTTACGCCGCGCAGCGTGACGGCGGATGCGTCGAATATCAGGTCGAGCATCCGCGTTGGGGCGTCTGGCGAACGACCGAGGCCGCTTTCGAGTGTGACGTGAAGCGGGTATACGGCGACCGGTTCGTCGAATGTCTGGT
>Ga0207428_10006363_pt1 | contig 10923 bp, 7 predicted proteins | sample RhiMethybrSRZTD1_FD_187600 | JGI IMG/M metagenome (GOLD analysis project Ga0207428, IMG submission 187600) | Populus rhizosphere microbial communities from Tennessee, USA - Rhizosphere MetaG P. TD hybrid SRZTD1 (SPAdes) (version 3) | ecosystem: Host-associated > Plants > Roots > Rhizosphere >... | reverse complement strand
AGTCGCGTCCGGTGCGGCGTACGCCGTGAAGGCGCACGGCTCGGAGCTCGAGTACGCGATGCGCGGGCGCCGGGACCTCGGTGCCTGGGGGGCGCAGTCGCTCGCGGGCGCGCGCGCGACGTTCGTGGGCTCGGGCCACGTCCGCGACGTGGTGCGCGAGGTCTGCGGCCCGGTCCCGCGCGTGCACGAGGTGCCGCCCGGAGTCGACATCGAGCTCTGGCACGCCGAGGAGCGCGAGGTCGCGCTCGCGGCGCTGCTGGAGGAGGCGAGTAAGGACGCGCCGAACCTCGGAAACGCCGAGGAGCGGCTTCCCGACGACGGGAACGCGGCACGGTTCGCGCCGTTCCTCGCGGGCGATCTTCCCACCGTTGTCTATTTCGGCAAGTTGATCGAGCAGAAGGGCGTGCATGTCCTGCTCGAGGCGCTGCAGGGCCTCGACGCCCGGGTCGTGGTCGTCGGGTTCGGGCCGGAGCGCGCCTCGCTCGAGACGCTTGCAGCGTCCGCAGGCGTGCGCGCGCTCTTCACCGGTCCGCTCGAGCACCGGCATCTCCGGCACCTGCTCGCCCTCGCCGACGCGTGTGTCGTGCCCTCCGTCTTCCCCGAGGCGTTCGGGATGGTCGCCGCCGAGGCGGCGGCCGCCGGCTGTCCTCCCGTCGTGTCGCGGCACTCGGGGCTGGCGGAGGTTGCGGCGGAGCTCGAGGCCGCGCTGCCGCCCGCGCTCGGGCCGCTTGTCTCGTTCCCGACGGGTGACGCCGGCGCTCTGCACGAGCAGCTCGGCGTGCTGCTCTCCCTGCCCGCGGCGGATCGTGCCGCGCTGCGGTCGACGGTGCGGCGAGTGGTCGAGGAGCGCTGGAGCTGGGCCGGAATCGCGCGGAGGTTGCTCGACCTGGCCACGTAAGCGGCGGCTCGCTATCGGGAGGGAAGCGTCGTCTAGCCTTCCCGCTCCATGGGTGAGTCGACCGGCGGCAGGCCGTACGAGCGGGTCCTCGCGGAGGCCTACGAGCGCTTCGAACAGGCGGAGGACTTCACGGTCTCGGTCGAGGAGGAGTTCGCGCTCCTCGACCCGGAGACGCTCGACCTCGTCAACCGCTTCGAGGACGTGCAGGCAGCGGCGCGGGGCAGTGCGCTCGAGCCGAACCTCGCCGGCGAGCTGATCGCGTCGGAGGCGGAGGTGAAGACGGGCAAGCAGGCGTCCTTCGCGGACGTCCCTGCGGCGCTCGCGGAACGGCGCGCCCAGCTCGCCGCCCTCGTCGAGCCGCTCGGGCTCACGCTCGGCGCGACCGGAACCCATCCCTGGGCCAGCTGGCGCGACCAGCGCATCATCGATACGCCGCACTACCGACGGAACGACGAGATCCTCCGCTACGTCGTCTGGCGCAACAACACGTTCGGCATCCACACGCACGTTGCGATCCGGGGCGCCGATCGCGCGGTGCGCGTCGCCTCCGCGCTCCGCAACTGGCTGCCCGAGCTGCTCGCGGTCTCGGCGAGCTCGCCGTTCCACGAGGGGGTCGACACCGGCCTCCACTCGGCCAGGACACAGGTCTTCACGCGGTTCTTCCCGCGTTGCGGCGTCCCCGACGTGTTCGACTCGTGGGATGCCTACGCCGACTACGTGCGGTTTCTCTACCGCACCGGCTCGATCGACGAGCCGACCCAGATCTGGTGGAGCGTGCGCCCGCACCTCGCGTTCCCCACGGTCGAGCTCCGCTACTGCGACGCGCAGCCGGACCTCGGCGAGGCCCAGTCGCTCACGGCGCTGATGGTCTCGCTCACCGCCCGCTGCGCGAGAGCGCTCGACGAAGGCGAGCCTCTCCCGGAGCACCCACACCGCCTGATCGAGGAGAACACCTGGCGCGCGATCCGCAACGGGCTCTCCGGCGAGCTGATCGACCTCGAGCGCGGTGACGTGCTCCCCGCGCGCGAGAGGGTCGAGCGGCTCGTCGAGTGGGTGCTGCCGGTCGCGGAGGAGATCGGCGCCGCCCCCTGGCTCCGCCTGCCCGAGCGAAACGCTGCCGAGCGCCAGATCGCCCGGCGTGCGGAAGGCGCCGACCTCGCCGAGATCTACGCCGAGCAGGTGCGTGCCACGGTGCCGGCGATCGGCTGACGCGGGCACTCGCGAAGCGCGAGTGCCGATCCCCGGGGCAGGCCCCCGGTTTGTGCTGCATAATCCGCCGCGCTGACGCCATTTCGGTGTCTCTTTGTGCGCCCCGACTCGGAGGATGGATGGACTTCTTCGTTGACCACGCCGTGCTGTTCGCGCTCGTCTGTGCGGGCGTCGCGATCGCATACGGCCTGTACCTGACCTGGTGGCTGCTCAAGCAGCCGGCGGGCAACGCGCGGATGCAGGAGATCTCGCGCGCGGTTCAAGAGGGCGCCGCGGCGTACCTCAGGAAGCAGTACACGACGATCGCGATGGTCGCGGTCGTGCCGTTCCTGGCGCTCGGCTTCTACAACAAGCTCGGGTGGGGCACCGCCTTCGGATTCCTCGTCGGCGCCATTCTCTCGGCCGCTGCCGGCTTCATCGGCATGAACGTCGCGGTGCGCTCGAACGTGCGCACGGCCGAAGCGGGACGGGAGGGCATCAGCCCCGCCTTCCGTGTCGCGTTCAGGGCCGGCTCGGTGACGGGCCTCCTCGTCGTCGGCCTCGGTCTGCTCGGGGTCGCCGGGTACTACTGGGTGCTCACGGGCTGGCTCGGCAACTCGCCCGAGTCCGCGGTGGACGACCTGATCGGTCTCGCGTTCGGCGGCTCGCTGATCTCGGTCTTCGCCCGTCTCGGCGGCGGCATCTTCACGAAGGCCGCGGACGTCGGTGCCGACCTCGTCGGCAAGATCGAGGCCGGCATCCCCGAGGACGATCCCCGTAACCCGGCGGTGATCGCCGACAACGTGGGCGACAACGTCGGCGACTGCGCCGGCATGGCCGCCGACCTCTTCGAGACGTACGCGGTCACGGCGGTGGCGGTGATGCTGCTCGGCACGGCGTTCCCGTCCGGCGAGCTCTGGCTCTTCCCGCTCGCCCTCGGAGGCGTGTCGATTCTCGCGTCGGTGATCGGGACGTTCTTCGCCTGGGTGGGCCGCGGCGAGAACGCGATCATCAACGCGCTCTACCGGGCGGTGCTCATCGCGACCGTGCTCTCGGCGCTCGGCTTCATCCCGGTGACGCTCGCGTTCGACGGCGACCGGTTCTCCTTCTGGCAGCTCTACGTCCCGGCTCTGATCGGGCTCGTGATCACCTTCCTGCTCGTCGCGATCACCGAGTACTACACGGGCTCGCGGTGGTATCCGGTGAAGAAGATCGCCGAGGCCTCGAAGACCGGCCACGCGACCAACATCATCGCCGGTCTTGCCTTCGGCATGCAGGCGACGGCCCTGCCGGTGCTCGTGATCGCGTCGGGGATCGTCGGCTCGTACTACGCCGTCGGGATCGGCGACGGCGACCCGCACATCTACGGCATCGGCATCGCCGTCATGGCGCAGCTCTCGATGACCGGCCTGATCGTCGCCCTCGACGCGTATGGCCCCGTCACCGACAACGCGGGCGGGATCGCCGAGATGGCGGACATGCCCGAGTCGGTGCGCGCCGTGACCGACCCGCTGGACGCGGTCGGCAACACGACGAAGGCCGTCACCAAGGGCTATGCGATCGGGTCGGCCGGCCTCGCGGCGCTGATCCTGTTCGACGAGTACGTCCGTGGTCTCGTGGACGAGGGGCTGAACGTGACGTTCGACCTCGCCGACCCGTGGGTCATCGCCGGCCTCTTCGTCGGCGGGATGATGCCCTTCCTCTTCGCCTCGCTGGCGATGACGGCGGTCGGCCGCGTCGGCGGCGAGGTCGTCGAGGAGGTGCGCCGCCAGTTCCGCGAGGACCCGGGCATCATGGAGGGCACGTCGCGTCCCGACTACGCGACGTCGATCACCATCGTCACCGCCTCGGCGATCCGGAGCATGCTCGTCCCGGCGCTGATCCCGGTCGTGATCCCGATCGTGGTCGGCGTCATCAAGCCGGAGATGCTCGGCGGGCTCCTGATCGGGACGATCGTGACGGGCCTCTTCCTCGCCATCTCGATGACCTCGGGCGGAGGCGCCTGGGACAACGCGAAGAAGCTGATCGAGGACGGCGCGTTCGGCGGTAAGGGCTCCGAGGCCCATGCGGCCGGCGTCACGGGCGACACGGTGGGCGATCCCTACAAGGACACCGCCGGCCCGGCGATCAACCCGATGATCAAGATCGCCAACATCGTCGCGATCCTCATCATTCCCATCATCGCCTCGATCCACGGCTGAGAGAGCTGACCCCGCGTGCGCTCCCCGGCGAAGCTGCCGGGGAGCGCCGTCCGGGTCTCAGCCCGACCCGGCGGTCGCCACCTGGACGAGTCGTCGGCTCGAGACGCCCGCCAGCAGGTCGTCGGACGGCTTGCGCACCCGCACGAAGAACTGGACGCTTCGGCCGCCGCCGAGCGGGAAGTCGGCGTGGAGCGTCATCCGGAGCCGCACCCAACCGTCCCTCGCGGTCCGCTGCTCGCCCGGCGCCGAGGTGAGGAGCGGCGTCGAGCGCGCGAAGACGAGGGCGTCGCGGACGACGTAGCCGCGCGTGTCGAGGACGCGGATCCGCAGCTCGAGCGGGCGCTTCCGCGAGCGCACGGGGTTCGGCGTGAAGACGATCTGCTGCGCCACCAGACGCTGGGGCTCGGAGACGCTCGTCACCGGAATCGAGTACTTCCCATCGGGGAGGCGGATCGCGCCCGGCGGCAGTGTCGTGGGCGGGGGCGGTGGCGGTGGGGTCGTCGCGGTGGCGGTGACGAGCGCCGTCGCGTCGGAGGTCGCCGTCGCCGAGCCGAGCGTGTTGCGCGCCGTCACCTGCAAGCGGATCCGGCGGCCGACGTCGTCCGCCGTCAGCTCGTACTGCGTTCCGGTCGCACCGGTGATCGCAGTGCAGTCGGAGCCCGATACCTGCCCACCGCTCGCCGGGCAGCGCAGCCACCGGTACGAGAAGAGGAGCGGCGTCGTCCCCGTCCAGAGGCCGACGCTGGACGTGAGCTGCTCGCCGCGCACCGGCTGACCGAAGATCACGGGCGCGCGCGTGTTGGCGGGTGCCTGCGAGGGAGTGGTCGTCGACGACGACTGGACCGTCGCCGTCGCGTTGGATGCGACCGTCTGCGCGCCCAGGTTGTTCGACGCGGCGATCCGGATGCGGAGGCGCGCGCCGACGTCGTCGGCCGAGAGCGTGTACGTGGAGCTTGTCGCGCCGGAGATCGACGGGCAGTTCGAGCCGTCCGACAGGCCGCCGTCCGCACCGCAGCGCACCCACTGATAGGCAAAGGACAGGGGCGTCTCGCCGCCCCAGGTGCCGACGTCCGCGAACACGAGCCGGCCCTGCACGAGGGTCCCGCTGATCGACGGCTCGACGATGATCCGCGGCGGCCCGGTCGTTGTCGACTGCACGACGAGCGCTGTCGGGTTCGAGGCCTCAGTCGCCGAGCCCGCAGTGTTGGACGCCGTGACCTGAACGCGGAGCCGGCGCCCGATGTCGGCGGCGACGAGCGTGTAGGACGAGCCCGTTGCACCGGGGATCGACGGGCAGTCGGACCCGTCGGGCAGGCCGCCGTCGGCCCCGCAGCGCACCCACTGGTAGGCGAACGAGAGAGCGGTGCCGTTCCACGTTCCCGTCGTCGTCGAGAGCGTCGCCCCCTCGGTCGTCGAGCCGGAGACGACGGGGTCGCCCGTGCTCACCGGGGCCGTCACCCCGGTCACGACGGCCGTCGGCGGCGACTGGACGCCCAGGGATCCCTCGCCGTTCGTCGCCGTCTCGAGCACCCGGAGCGTCGAATCGACGTCCGCGGTCTTCACGACGTAGGTCTGCGTGGTCACGCCGATCGGGGTGCAGCCTCCGCCGGTCGCATCGCAGCGCTGCCACGCGAGCGCCTTGGTGAGCGTCGGTGACCCCGTCCACGAGCCGGGCACGGCCGTCAGCGTCTCGCCCACAACGGCGGTTCCGGTGATGGCTGGCGGCGTCGTGTTGGACGGCGCCGCCGTCGAGCGCGCGTCCGCTCCCGCGCTCAGCAGGGCGGCGACGGTCACCGCAGCGGCGAGCACGGCGCTCGACGGGAACGTCCAGCGACGTGCGCGCCCGACGCGCACTGGCCGGTTCAGCTCGGACATGGTCGACTCCTCCTGGTTTGCGGCTCTCTCCCCTGACGTCGACGCACGCGGTTCACGTGCGAATCCGTACGAGACAACGTTAGGCGCCCTCGCGGCGTTGTTCAATTGCGCGTTCCCGCCGTGTCGCCGGATCGCGGCGGGCCGCCCGTGCCCCGGCGTAGACTCGCGCGCGTGCCAGGGAGCCGACGGCGGCGCGAGGTGCGGATGGAGCGGGTGCTCGGCACGCCGGCGCTCTTCGCGACGGCGTACGGCAACGTCGGCTCGTCGATCTACTACGCCCTCGGCCTCACCGCCGTCTTCGCCCTCGGGCTGACACCGCTCGTCTTCGTCGTCGCGGGGATCGTCTTCGCGGCGACCGCCGCGACGTACGCCGAGGGAACGGTCCGCTTTCCCGAGGCCGGCGGCTCGTCGAGCTTCGCGCGACACGGCTTCAACGAGCTCGTCTCCTTCGGTGCGGCCTGGTCGCAGATGCTCGTCTACATCGTCACGATCGCGACGTCGGCGTTCTTCGTCCCGCACTACCTCTCGATCTTCTGGGAGCCGCTGCGATCGAACCCTTGGGACATCGTCGGGGGAGCGGTGGTGATCGTCGTGCTCGTCTCGCTCAACGTGGTCGGAGTCACCGAGGCGGCGAAGCTCTCGATCGGCCTTGCCGTGATCGACTTCGGCACGCAGGTGCTGCTCGTCGCGCTCGGCTTCGCGCTCGTCTTCAGCCCCCAGGTGCTCGTCGACAACGTCCACTGGGGCACCGCGCCGACCTGGGCGAACCTCGCGGTCGCGATCCCCGTCGCGATGCTCGCATACACCGGTGTCGAGACTGTTTCGAATCTTGCCGAGGAGGCGCGCGAGCCCGAGGAGAGCGTCCCGAACGCCTACAAGCTCGTCGCGGTAGCGGTCTTCGCGATCTACTTCACGCTGCCGCTCATCGCCCTCTCGGCGCTGCCGGTGAAGATGATCGACGGGGAGCTGACCACGCTCCTCGCGCTGCCGCCCGAGCAGGGAGGCTTCGCCAACGACCCGATCCTCGGCGTCGTCGACAACCTCGGCCTCGAGGGCGGAACGCTCCGGGCGCTGCAGCTGTACGTCGGCGTGCTGGCGGCGACGATCCTCTTCATCGCCACGAACGCCGGGATCATCGGCGCCTCGCGCATCACCTATTCGATGGCGACCTACCGTCAGATGCCGGAGGTCTTCCGGCGCCTGCACCCGCGGCTCAAGACGCCGTACATCGCGCTCGTGCTCTTTGCGGGGATCGCGCCGATCGTGATCCTGCTGCCGGGGGACGTCGAGTTCGTCGGGACGCTCTACTCGCTCGGCGCGACGCTCTCGTTCACGGTTGCGCACGCGGCGATGGTCCGCCTCCGTATGCGGCCCGACCCCGCGGTCGCGTACCGCGCGCGGCCCAGTCTCCGGCTGCGCGGCGTCGATTGGCCGCTCTTCGCGATCGTCGGCGGGATCGCGACCGGGGCCTCCTTCCTCGTGATCCTCTTCCAGAACCCGCTCACCCGCTGGGTCGGGCTCGGCTGGATCGTGCTCGGCTTCGCCGGGTACCTCGCCTACCGCCGCTGGTGGGTACGCGCGCCGGTGACGAAGACGGTGAAGGCGCCGCCGGCGTTCGGCGCAGCCCTCGCGCTCGAGTACCGCCGCATCGTCGTCCCGATCGTCCCCGGGCGGCCGTCCGACGACGCGCTCGACGTCGCGTGCCGCCTGGCGGCAGAGCGCGGCTCGCGTGTGGTCGCGCTGACCGTGATCGAGGTGCCGCTCGAGCTGCCGCTCGACGCCGACCTGCCGGACGAGGAGCGGCGGGCCAACGACGAGCTGGACGAGGCGGTCGCGATCGGCGAGACGTACGGCGTGCGCGTCACGGCGCGTCTCGTCCGCGGGCGGAGCGCCTCGGCGGAGATTGTCCGCGAGGCCCAACGGCGCGGGGCGGAGATCATCGTGCTCGGCTCGCCGCGGAAGGACCTGACGAGCCGCCGGCGCGGCGTGTTCGGGTCGACCGTCGACCGGGTGATGCGGAAGGCGCCCTGCCGCGTCATGGTCACGGCGTCCCGGGAGCGGAGCGCGGCATGAAGTGGTACAGCCAGGCGGTCTACGTCTTCGGTGCGGTCTTCGTCGCGATCGGCGCGGCGCTGCTCGCCGTCACCGCAGTGCACGGCGGCGGGGTGATCGGGTTCCTCCTCGGCGGCCTGTTCGTGGCGCTCGGCGTCGCGCGGATCCAGCTCGAGCGCAAGCGCGGAGCCCGCTGATGGCGCGCAAGGTGAGGGGCTTCGAGCGGGTTCTCGACGCGCCCGCGCTGTTCGCCATCGCCTACGGGGAGATCGGGTCGTCGATCTACGTCGCGCTCGGGATCGTCGCGGCCTCGGCGCTCGGGCTCACGCCGGTCGTGCTCGCGATCACGGGGCTCGTGTTCTGCCTCGTGGCGCTGTCCTACGCCGAGGGCACGGCCGCGATCCCCGAGACGGGCGGCGCCGAGACGTTCACACGGCGTGCCTACAACGACCTCGTCGGCTTCATCACCGGGTGGTCGCTCTTCCTCGACTACCTGATCGTGATCGCGCTCTCGGCGCTGTTCCTGCCGCACTACGTCGGCGCCGCGCTCCAGGCGGATGCGCTGCGCGACCGGCCGTGGGACATCGTGGTCGCCGTCTCGGCCATCGCGCTGATCGGCAGCGTGCGTCTCGCGCGACGGTCACGGCTGCACCGGCCGGCGCTCGTCGTCGCCCTCCTCGACCTCCTCGTGCAGTCGCTCCTCGTGGTCCTCGGCCTCGCGCTCCTGTTCTCCCCGTCGACCCTCGTCGACGGCCTGTCGCTCGCCCCCGGCCAGGACTGGCTCGACGACCTCCTCTTCGCGATTCCGCTCGGATTCCTCGCCTACACGGGCCTCGAGACGGTCGCCAACCTCGCCGAGGAGGCACGCGAGCCCGGCCGCACGCTGCCCCGGTCGCTGTTCTCGGCGATCGGGCTGGTGGTCATCCTCACGGTGCTCGTGGCCGTCGTGGGCGTGACGGCCTTCCCGGCCGCCGACGACGGCACGTCCGAGCTGGGCAGCACGTGGCTCGAGGCGCCCCTCGTCGGCATCGTGACGGCGTTCGACGGGGAGCTGCCCTCGGGCCTCGTCGAGGTGCTCCGGATCGCCGTGGGACTCTCGTCGGCGCTCATCCTCCTGATGGCGATCACGACGTCCATCTCCGGCTGCGCCCGCCTTGCGCACTCGATGGGGACGCACGGCATGCTGCCGCGCGCGATCGGCCGCTTCGAGCGCCGGACGCTCGTTCCGCGGCAGACGATCGCCGCGATCACCGCCGTCGCGATCGGGATCGTCCTCGTCGGGGCCGCGATCGGAGACGAGGCGAAGCTGCTCGCGAGCACCTACTCGTTCGGCGTCCTGCTGGCCTTCACGCTCGCGCAGCTCGCGGTGATCCGGCTGCGCCGGCTCGAGCCCGACCTCCATCGACCGTTTCACGCCCGGCCCGACGTGCGCATCGGCGGCGTCGACGTGCCGCTTGCCGCGCTGATCGGCGCGCCGCTGACGGGCGCGATCTTCGTCCTCGCGATGGTGACGCACGAGGGCGCGCGCTACGCCGGCCCCGCCTGGCTGGCGATCGGTCTCGTGGTCTACGGGGCGACGCGGGTGCGCGAGCGCAAGGGGATGCTCGAGGACGTCGATCCGCGCCCGGCGCTGCCCGTGGGGGCGTCGTTTCGCCGCATCCTCGTGCCGATGAAGCTCGGCGACATCGGCGAGGAGATGGTCGCGACGGCCGTCGCGCTCGCCAAGGAGAGCGGCGCGACGATCGAGGCGATCACCGTCGTCCAGGTGCCGCGCGAGCGAGAGCTCGGCGCCCCGCTGCCACCCGACGTCGCCGAGGAGGCCGATGCCTCGGTCGCGGAGGCGCGCGCGCTCGGCGAGGAGAACGGCGTCGACGTGCGCGCCGACGCCGTGCACGCCCGCTCGATCGGCCATGCGATCGTCGACGAGGCCACGAGCCGGAAGGCCGACCTGATCGTGCTCGGCTCGTCGCCCCGCTGGCGGAGGCAGTCCCGGTTCTTCTCGCCGACGGTCGACCACGTCCTGCGCCACGCCCCGTGCGAGGTGCTCGTCGTCGCGTTCCCCGAGGGCGTGTTCGACGAGTAACCTCAACGGGATGAAGGCAGTGGTCATCGGGTGCGGCCGGGTCGGCGCCTCGGTCGCGAAGCAGCTCGCCGGCGACGGCTGGGACGTCACCTGTGTGGACGACGACGAGATGGCGCTCACCCGCCTCGGCGACTGGCGCGGCGGCTTCGTCGTCGGGCACGGGATGGATCTCGACGTGCTCGATCGCGCGGGCGTCGCGAAGGCCGACGCGGCCGTCGTCTCGACCGACGGGGACAACTCGAACGTCGTGATCGGGCAGATGCTCCAGCGGCGCTATGGGATCGGCTGTGTCGTCGCCCGCATCTTCGACCCGCGCCGGGCGGACTTCTACGCCGAGCGCGGGCTCCGGACCGTGTGCCCGACGAAGACGTCGATCGCCACGCTGGCCGACATCGTCCGCGCCTGCGATGCGGCCCCGGTCGGAAGCGCGGGCTGAATCGTGTACGCGATCGTCGCGGGAGGTGGCAAGGTCGGCGCGAACATCACGCGCTCGCTCGTCCAGATGGGGCACGAGGTGACGCTGATCGAACAGCGGCGCGACCGCTGGGAGCACCTCGAGGCGGAGCTCGGGCCCATCGTCCTCCAGGGCGACGCCACCGAGCTCCACATCCTCGAGCGCGCCGGCA
>Ga0207428_10006360_pt1 | contig 10926 bp, 9 predicted proteins | sample RhiMethybrSRZTD1_FD_187600 | JGI IMG/M metagenome (GOLD analysis project Ga0207428, IMG submission 187600) | Populus rhizosphere microbial communities from Tennessee, USA - Rhizosphere MetaG P. TD hybrid SRZTD1 (SPAdes) (version 3) | ecosystem: Host-associated > Plants > Roots > Rhizosphere >... | reverse complement strand
GGCAAGGGAAGGTAAGGTGCCTGAGGTGCCTGAGGTGCCTGAGGTGCCTGAGGTGCCTGAGGTGCCTGAGGTGCCTGGAGGTGCCTGCGCGGCGTTCGTCATTAGAGCCCCTCGTCCCACAGGCGGTCACCGCCAGCAGGCATCGAGACCATTCCCGCCGTTATTTCGCGTCGCGATGGCATCCTAATGGCTGATGCCGCGTGCGGTGCTGGGAGAAGCGATCAGGGAATTCAGGGTGTCGGTGCGCAGTCTCGTCCGCACGCCGGTGTGGACGACGATGCTCATCCTCACGATCGCGATCGGCATTGCCAGCAACGCGTCGGTCGATGGATTCGTGCGCGGGCTGGCCGCGCAGGTGTCGTTGGCCGGCGATCCCGAAGCCGCCGACAGCATTTCGCGGATCGGCCAGCTGCTGCGGGCGGCCGCGATCGCCGTATTCGCAATCGCGTGCGCGAACGTCGCGTCGTTCCTGCTGGCGCGAGCGGCGGCGCGGACGCGCGAGACGGCCGTGCGGGTGGCGATCGGCGCCGGACGCCAACAGCTGGTCCGACAGGTACTGGCCGACAGCCTGGTCATTGCATTTGCCGGCGCCGCCGCCGGCGCGATCCTCGCGTTCTGGATCGCGCAGGTCGTGCCGGCTTTGCTGTTCGAAGAAGACGCGCAGAAGATGATCTTCGCCGCCGATCCTCTCGGCGTGGCGCTGATCATCGCCGTGTCCGCGGCGATCACGGTTGCGTGCGGTCTGCTGCCGCTGGTCGAGACCCGCGACGATCCCGGCGCGATCATCCGGCGCGAAAGCGCGGGGCCGTCCCGCGGATCGATCCGTCTCGGCGCCGCGCTTGTCGTCGTGCAGATGACGGCGTGCACGCTCCTGGTGATCTCAACCGGCCTGCTGTTGGCCGGTTTCCGATCGGCGCTGCAAACGAGCGCGGGCCGCCGTCTCGCCGATCCGATCGTGGTGTCGATGGAGGCGCTGCAAACAAGCTCGAAGGCCGTCGAGGCCACGTCAGGGCTGCGCTACTTTGCCGATGCGGTCCGCGCCACGCAGGACGTCGCGTCGGCCACTTCATTCGCATGGGCGGCGACCGTGCCGGGGAACCGCCCGATCTGGCAGTCGTTCGAGTTCGAAGACGCGGACCTGCCGCTTCGGGCAATGTCGTTTGTCGCGACGCCGTTCACGATGCGCACGCTCGACACGCTGATCATGCCGCCGAAGGCGGGCCGGTTGTTCGGGACGCGCGATGCCGGTCCTTGTGGCGGCGTGGTGATCACCACGGCAGCCGCGCGCGAGATCAGCGCGGATCCGATCATTGGACGGTCGATCGAAACGCCGTCGGGCGACTGGGCCGACATCGTCGGCGTGGTCGACGTGCGCGACGAATCGGTGCCTCGCGTGTTCCACTACCAGCCGGCCGACGACGATCCGATTCCGCCGGCGATGGCAACGTATCGCGCGCCGCAGCTGACGCCATCACAAGCCACCGTGCTCGACGTGAACATCGTGTCGGCAAATTATTTCGACTTCATGGGCTTTCCGCTTGTCGACGGCCGGAACTTCAGCGAGACCGCCGATCCCTGCCGCGTCGCGATTGTCAACGAGCAGGCTCGCGACGTGTACTTCAACGGCGACGCCGTCGGCGCGGCGATCATCGATCGGCTCGGCCGGCGCACGCGGATCATCGGCGTCGTTGGAGCGGCCAAGCTTCGCGCGTCGGCGCGCCCTGTGCCTCCGACCGTGTTCTTCCCGATGGAGCAGGATTTCCTGTTTCGAATGACGCTCGTCGCTGAGACCGGCGGGATCAATCGGGCCACGCTCGATCGCCTGCATCGGCGTCTGATGGCGATCCCCGGCGGCCGCGAAAACAGGATCATCGTGCGGACGCTCGATGAGCACTTGAGCCGGACGGCGTTTGCGCCCGAACGCATCGCCACGGTGCTCGTCGGCTCGTCGGCGACGATTGCCCTGGCGCTCGGCATGCTGGGACTCTACGGCCTGATGAGCGAAGCGTCGCGCCGGCGTCAGCGCGAGTTCGCGCTGCGCATCGCGCTCGGCGCCCGCGACGGTCACGTGTTCCGGCAGGTCATCGGCGAAGGCATTCGCCTCGTTGTGGCCGGCACGATCGCCGGCGTCCTGTGCTCGGTGCTGGTGGCGCAATGGCTCTCGCGCGTGACGCCGAGCGATGAACCGCTCTCGCCGTGGATCTGGATCGCCGCGCCTCTTACGCTCGCGCTGGCGGTGACGCTCGCGAGCGTGCTGCCCGCAAGAAAAGCACTCGCGTCGGATCCTCTGTTGATCATGAAGGACGATATGTGACGCGAGACCGTCTAGCCGACGCAGCGATCGCGAAGGCTGGATCACTTCCTGCACGGCTCCACGTCATGCGTATCACCTTCGTGATGCTTTTGACCTCGGCGTTGTTCTGCTGCGCTCGCCTCGAAGCGAGCCGCCAGCCGGTCGAGGTGGAGATGAGCAATGTCGATCTCCACATGTCGGCCGGCGTGACGCTGCATGTCCGCCATCTGCGCGGCAAGTTCGATCCTGCCGCGCAACGGAACGTGCCCTATCTCGACGATCCCAAGTCCTACAGCGTGATAGTCGAGAGCGGCGTGGTCGCGATCGATCTGGCATCGCTCAACGCGCTGATGACGCAGACGTTGGAAGGGGACAACTCGAACGTCAACAAGCTGAAGGTCAGCGTCGACGACAAGGGCAACCTGCGGCAGAAGGGCGAGATCGACAAGGCGGTGAACATCCCCTTCAACGTCAAGGCCGGCATCGAGGCGACGCCCGACGGCAAGCTGCGCGTCTACACGAAGTCGGTGAAGGGCTTCGGCGTGCCGATGAAGCCGCTCATGAAGATCTTCAGCATCGAGATGGACGATCTGCTGAAGGTCAAGCCCGGCAAAGGCGTGGTGGTGAGCGACAACGACCTGATCCTCGATCCGTCGCTGCTGCTGCCGGCGCCGTCGATGCGCGGCGCCATCACCAACGCCCGCATCGAGGGCGACATGATCGTCCAGACGTTCGGCGACGGCGCGATCCGGCATCTGTCCCCGCCGCCGGTCTCGAAGAACTTCATCTACTGGCGCGGCGGCTCGCTCTCATTCGGCAAGCTGACGATGACGGCGACCGATCTCGAGCTGGTCGACATGGATCCGAAGGATGCGTTTGATTTCAACGTCGAGCACTGGAACGATCAGCTCGTCGCCGGCTACTCGAAGACGACCAGCGTGCGCGGCCTCAAGGCGCACATGCCGGACTACGAAGATCTGAAGCGGCCCGCCGCGACGAAGCGCTGAGCGAGGTAAGCCATAATGATCTGATGCTGCCGCTGTCGGTCCTCGACCTTGCGCCGATCGTCGAGGGCGGCACCGCGGCGCAGTCGTTCAGGAACTCGCTCGATCTCGCGCAGCACGCCGAACGCTGGGGCTATCGGCGCTACTGGCTCGCCGAACACCACAACATGCCGGGCATTGCCAGCGCCGCGACCGCGGTGCTGATTGGCCACATCGGCGCGGGCACGTCCACGATTCGCATCGGCGCCGGCGGCATCATGCTCCCGAACCACGCGCCGCTGCAGGTCGCCGAGCAGTTCGGCACGCTCGCGTCGCTCTTTCCGGGCCGCATCGATCTCGGCCTCGGACGCGCGCCTGGCACCGATCACGCCGCGGCGTTCGCGCTCCGCCGCACGCTGCAGGCGAACCCCGATGAATTTCCACGCGACGTGATGGAGCTGATCGATTTCTTCCGCGAGCCGCAGCCGGACCAGCAGGTCGTCGCGGTGCCGGGCGCCGGGCTCCGCGTGCCGATCTGGATCCTCGGCTCGAGCCTGTTCGGCGCGCAAGTCGCCGCCGCGCTCGGCCTGCCGTTCTCCTTTGCGTCGCACTTCGCGCCGCAGCTCCTGCATCAGGCGATCGCCATCTATCGCGACCGCTTCACGCCGTCGGAGCAGGCGTCGAAGCCGTACGTGATGCTCGGCGTCAACATCGTCGCCGCCGACACCGACGCCGAGGCGCGCTTCCTCGCCTCGTCGGGGCGCCAGTCATTTGCAAGCTTGCGGGCCGGCCGCCCGATCACGCTGCCGCCGCCATCGAAGGAGTGGGAGCGCGATCCGTTGGACAAGACGGACGCGACGAACCAGACGCGCGTGTCGTTCGTGGGATCGCCGTCGACGATCAAAGGCCAGATCGAGGAATTCCTCGCCGCGACGAAGGCTGATGAACTGATCGCCGTTGCCCACATCTACGATCACACGGCCAGGCTGCACTCTTACGAGCTCGCCGCTTCGCTAGGCTGACCGGGGCCTGTCCCCCATTTTCTCCCTGCCACAGGGATGATTGGGGACAGGGCACATGGCAGGTCTTGCGCTTGATGATCAATTCCTGCGGGTTGCCCTGTCCCTTTTCATCCATCGAGCAGGTTGAAAATGGGGGACAGGCCCCGATACTAGAATGTAGGCCGTGAATTGCCCGCGTTGCGCGAAGCCGATGCAGCCGCAGACCGTCGACGGCCACATGGACCGCGCGATCGAGATCGATCTCTGCCGCCCGTGCCAGTCGATCTGGTTCGACACCCACGAGAACCTGCAGCTCACGCCCGGCGCGACGCTGGCGATGTTCCGCATCATCGGCGAAAACGTGTCGCGGCCGGCGCCCCAGGATCGGGACCTGGCGAGGTGTCCCCGCTGCAGCGCGCAGCTGCGGCGCACGCAGGACATGCAGCGCAACACCCGATTCGAATACTTCCGCTGTCCGAACCATCACGGCCGCCTCTCGACCTTCTTCGACTTCCTCCGCGAGAAGGACTTCATCAAGCCGCTGACCGCGCAGCAGATCGCCGAGCTGCGCACGAACGTCCAGTTCATCAACTGCTCGAACTGCGGCGCGCCGGTCGATCTCGCCAAGCACTCCGACTGCCAGCATTGCGGCTCGCCGCTGTCGATGCTCGACATGCAGCAGGCCGAGAAAGTGATCGCGCAACTCCGCGAAGCCGAAGCGGCGCGGACCGGCAAGACGATCCCGCCGTGGCTGCCGCTCACCCTGGCGCGCGCGCGGCAGGAGACCGAGTCGGTGTTCGCGAGCCTGCCGGGCCGGAACACGTGGGACAACGACTATTCGTCGCTGGGGCTGGTCGGCGCCGGCCTGATCGAGTTGCTGCGCGCCATCAAGGACGACTCTTAATAAGGATAGAATTCCGCCCATGGGAATCACCGACTTCTTCAAAGGCGAGCTGATCGACGTCATCGAGTGGACCGATGACTCGCGCGACACGCTCTCATACCGCTTCCCGGACGACGACAAGGCGATCAAGAACGGCGCGCAGCTGATCGTGCGCGAGTCGCAGGTCGTGCAGTTCGTCTACCTCGGACAGTTCGGCGACCTGTTCAAGCCGGGCAAGCACACGCTGACCACCGACAACATCCCGATTCTCACCAAGCTGGCGTCGTGGAAGTACGGCTTCAACTCGCCGTTCAAGGCCGACGTCTATTACGTGATCACGCGGCTCTTCACCGGCAACAAGTGGGGCACCGCCAATCCGGTGATGCTGCGCGACAACGATTTTGGCGTCGTGCGCGTGCGCGCATTCGGCACCTACGACTTCAAGATCGTCAACCCCGCAACCTTCCTGCGCGAGGTCGCCGGCTCCGATCACAATTTCCATCTCGATGAATTCGCCGACACGATGCGCTCGCGCATCGTCAGCCTGTTCACCGATGCCATTGCGTCGGCCAAGGTCCCGGTGCTCGACGTGGCGTCGCGCTACGCCGAGCTCGGCGACGCGCTGCTGCCGATGATCAATCCGGCGGTCACCGCGAAGTACGGCCTCGAGATCACGAGCTTCATCGTCGAGAACGTGTCCGTGCCGCCCGAAGTCGAGAGCGCGATCGACAAGCGATCGAGCATGACGGCGATCGGCAATCTCAACGACTACGTGAAGTACCAGATGGGGCAGGGCATGGAGAAGGGCGGCCAGGGCGGCGGTCCCGCCGGCACCGCCGCGGAGCTCGCGGTCGGCTTCGGCCTCGCGCAGCAGATGATGCAGCAGGGATTCTCCGGCGGCGCCGCGGCGCCGACCGTGGCTCCCGAGCTGATGGGTCCGGCTGACGCCGCTCGTGCGCTCGGCGTCAGCGAAGCCGACGTCATGGCGGTGCTCGAATCCGGCGAGCTCAAGGGCAAGAAGATCGGAGCGTCGTGGCGCATTTCGCGCGCGGCGCTCAACGCCTACCTCTCCGAGTAAGTGGCCGACGAAGTTTCAGCGGTCCAGAAATTCGCCTGCCCGGCGTGCGGCGCGCAGGCGGAATGGAATCCGTCGAAGCAGAAACTCGTCTGCCCGTTCTGCGGCGCTGAGTCGCCGTACTCAATCGATCGCACGGTGGGCAAAGTCGGCGAGCGCGAGCTCGATGCCGGCCTGAGCGTGTCTGCCGCCGCGGATCGGGATCGCACTCCTGAGCGCCGCCGCGTCCAGTGCCAGAGCTGCAAGGCGATCATGGTCTACGACCGGTCGCGCGTCGGGCAGAACTGCGAGTTCTGCGGGTCCCCAGCCCTCGTCGCTTACGAAGACATCAAGGCGCCGATTCGTCCCGAAGGCGTCCTGCCGTTCTGCATCGATCGCAACCGTGTGCGCGACGACATCCGCCACTGGTGGCGCAGCAAGTGGCTCGCGCCCGGTCGCCTGGCGAAGGCGGCCCTCGTCGACACCGTCAAGAGCGTCTACATTCCATACTGGACCTTCGATGCGCGCGCGCACTGTCCGTGGGATGCCGAAGCGGGCTACTACTATTACGTCAACGTCGAGGGCCGCGACAGCAAGGGCAATCGCGTCGTCCGCCGCGAGCGGCGCGTGCGATGGGAGCACGCGTCCGGCGTCATCGATCACACGTTCGACGATGAATTGGTTCCGGGGACGACAGGTGTCGACGTGACGCTGCTGCGACAGGTCGAGCCGTTTCCCACGCAGGAGATCGTTCCGTACGACACGGCGTTTCTTTCGGGTCATATTGTCGAGCAGTATCAGGTCGCGCTGACCGAGGCGGCGGGTGATTCAGAAGCGCAGATGCGCGCCACGCTCGAGCAACTGTGCGCGCGGCAGGTGCCGGGCGACACGCACCGCAATCTCGTGATCCATCCGGTCTTCTCAGGCCGCACCTTCAAGCACGTGCTCGTGCCGATCTGGCTGCTGATCTACATGTTCGGCTCGCGCAACTTCCAGGTCGTCGTCAACGGCTACACCGGCCGCATCGCCGGACGGTATCCGTACAGCCCGTGGAAGATTGCGTGCCTGATCCTGCTCGCGATCATCGCGTTCGTGTTCTTCGTCATCGCTAACGAGAACTCGTAACCGGCCGCTTCTTCTCGAGCATGACCACTTCGTGACCGTCGATGCGAAGAGTCGGCGGCGTGAACGATCGCTCCTTCACCCACTGCACGAGCTTGGCGCCTTCGCCCTCCGACGGATCGAGCAGGTAGACGTCGTTGTTGCCGTCTCGCGATACCGGCACGAACGACACGCGCTGAATCGCCTTGCCCTGGATGACAACACGCGCGACGAGCCCGTCGACCGACTTCTCGTAGCCGGGCTGATCGAAATTCGAGTGGCCGATCGCATAGAGGATCGGCTTGCCGTTGTAGATCTCGACGCCCTGAATCGTGTGCGTGCCGTGGCCGAAGACCAGGTCGGCGCCGCTGTCGAGCGCCGTGTGCGCGAGCTGCCGCTGATATGCCTCGCTCTTCGATCGATCGCGGCCGGCGCTCGTACCCTTGACCGCGCCAAACTGCACCGGCGTCGATCCGTCACGATTGTGATGCGACACGACGACGATGTCGACGAGCGGGCGGAGCTTCCTGATGTCGGCCTTGACGCGATCCAGATCGCCTGGATCGATCGTGATGCCGTCGATCGATGCGATTCTCGCGACGCCGGCCTCGGTCGCGTTTGCGATCATGTCCTTGTCCTGATACCAGCGCGCGGTGTACTGCAGGAAGCCGATCTTGACGCCTTTGCGCTCGACGATCGCAGGCTTGTGCGCGTCGTCGATGTTTTTACCCGCACCGGTGTGAATGATGCCGTTGGCGTCGAGCACGCCGAGGCTCTTGAGAATGTTGGCGCGCCCCGACGCGACGTTGTTGGCGACGCCGACGACCGCGATGTTCGACGCCTTGAGCGCCTTCACGCCATCGGGCCCCGGATGCGTCCACTCCGGCTTGTCGGGAATGTCGATCGTCGTGCCAACCGACTTCACGAGCAGCCCTTCGAGATTGGCGTACACCAGGTCGGCCTTCTTCAACGTGTCGCGCATGCGATTGAACGCGGTTGTCGGATCGGCCCGGCGCGTGTGCACCTGGATGTCGCCGATGATCAGCATCTCCACGGCCTTGTCGCCGTAATTGCCGGACCACTTCCAGGCCGCATCGCCCAGCAGCGTGGTGGAGAAGGCGAGGAGCGCAACGCCGACCAGGGTTCGTTTCGTCATGGCCCGTATAATAGCCCTCCATGAAGAGAACTGTTCTTGCCGTCGTGCTCATCGCCGTCTCGGCCATTGGCGTCACCGTTTCGGCGCAGCGCGGCCGCAAACCGGTGAACTGGAAGGATCTTCCAGAGCCGTTCGCGACGCCGTCGGTGCGCAACAACGCCACCGTCGTGCCGAAGCCTGAAGGCGCGACGCTCGCCGCGCCGCCGGGATTCGTCGTCGAGGAGTTCATGGATTTCGCGGGCATGCGCCCGCGCTTCATGATGCTCGGCCCGAGCAACGAGATCCTGATCAGCGATACATCCGGCAACGGCAACGTGTTCGTGATCAAAGACGGCGTGCGCACCGCGATCATCGAGAAGCTCGATCGCCCGTACGGCCTCGCGCTCAAAGGCGATCAGCTCTACGTCGCCGAGCCGACTTCGATCAAGGTTTACACCTACGACGCGAAGACCATGAAGGTGACGAGCCCGGGCAGGGAGATCATCTCTTTGGCCGGCATGGGCACGGGCCACAACACGCGCACGCTGGCCTTCAACCGCGACGGATCGAAGCTCTATCTCTCCGTCGGATCGCAATCGAACATCAACCTCGGCGAGGATCCGATGCGCGCCGCCGTGCATCGCTACAATCCCGACGGCACCGGCCACGAAACCGTCGCCACCGGATTGCGCAACGCCGTCGGCATGCGCTTCTATCCCGGCACCGATGATCTCTGGGTCACGGTGCACGAGCGCGACGAGCTCGGCGACGATCTCGCGCCCGACTACGCCACCAAGATCGAGCCGGGCGGATTCTATGGCTGGCCGATCGCTTACATCGGTCCCCACGTCGAGCCGCGCCACAAGGACGTCGACATGAAGAAGGTCGAGAGCACGTTGTATCCGGACGTGATTCTCGGCGGCCACGTTGGCCCGCTCGATATCCAGTTCTATACGGGCAAGATGTTCCCGGCGAAATATCAGGGCGGCATGTTCGTCGCGCTGCACGGATCGTGGAACCGCTCGCAGCGCCAGGGCTACAAGATCGCGTTCATTCCGTTCAAGAACCGGATGGCGACGGCGGGTCCGGAGGATTTCGTCAGCGGCTGGATGCTCGCGCCCGACAAGAAAGAGGTGTGGGGCCGTCCGGTCGGATTGCTGCAGATGCCGGACGGCTCGCTGCTCGTGAGCGACGACGGCGGCCGCAAGGTCTGGCGAATCTCGTATAAAGGCTAGCGCCGCGGCATCGGCGCAGTGCCGGCGTCCGGCATGTCCGTCCGATCGTGAAACTCCGGGCTGTCGGCCCGCGTCTGCTCATCGTCTTCACCGCGCGGCATCGATGAGGTGTCGCGCGGGTTCACACCTTCGTGATCCGCGGGGTCCTTCCGATCCTTGTGCGCGTTCGGCGCTTCAGGCATGTATTCATCGCGCTGCGTGTCCGGCTGTGATGGATCTTTCACGTCGACCTCCAGCGGCACTTCGATGCAAGACGCCTTCCCTCGGCGCGTCGGGGCCCCACACCTGATACGTGTTGAACACATCGCGCATCGCCGGAATGGCCTGTAATGGCACAGCCTCTGTCACGTTTGGAGAAGCTGCCGATACAACGGCGAACGAAAGAATCACGATCCCGCCGATGATTGCGCAGCTTTTCATCAGCAGGATCAGCCAACGGAATGGCAGAGTCGTTGCAATGATGCGAAACGTGGCGGCGACCGTCAGCAACTTGAGCACCCATCGGCCCAAAGTGGCTGAAGGTGTGTCCAGTGCCAAGGCAGCTGGGCTTCGCTATGCGAATCCCGATGCGCCCGGCATCACGCGGAAGCGCCGAGGTAAGAGCTTCATCTATCTCGACGCGCGCGGACGACGGATCCGCGATGCGAAGACGCTCGCGCGCATTCGCGCGCTCGTGCTGCCGCCGGCATGGACCGATGTGTGGATCTCCACCGATCCGCGCGCGCATCTGCAGGCGACCGGCCGCGATGCGGCGGGCCGCAAGCAATATCGCTATCACGCGAACTGGAGCGCCGAGCGCGACTCCACCAAATACCATCGCATGCTCGCGTTCGCCGAAGTGCTGCCGGTGATCCGCCGGCGCACGCGCCGCGACATGATGGGGCCGGCGTGCTGCCGCCCGCGCGTGCTGGCCACCGTGGTCGAACTGCTGGCGTGCACCTACATCCGCGTCGGCAACGAAGAGTACGCGCGCGACAACAAGTCGCACGGCCTGACGACGCTGCGCGATCGCCACGTGAAGGTGCGCGGGCGGAAGCTCACGTTCTCGTTCCGCGGCAAGAGCGGCGTGTTTCAATCGATCGAGATCGAGGAGCCGCGTCTCGCCCTCGCGGTCCGTCAATGCCAGGATCTGCCCGGCCAGTCGGTGTTCCAGTACCTCGACGAAAACAAGAAGCGCCGCGCGCTCACCTCGTCCGACATCAACGCGTACTTAAAGGAAGTGAGCGGCGGAAAATTCACCG
>Ga0207428_10006356_pt1 | contig 10928 bp, 10 predicted proteins | sample RhiMethybrSRZTD1_FD_187600 | JGI IMG/M metagenome (GOLD analysis project Ga0207428, IMG submission 187600) | Populus rhizosphere microbial communities from Tennessee, USA - Rhizosphere MetaG P. TD hybrid SRZTD1 (SPAdes) (version 3) | ecosystem: Host-associated > Plants > Roots > Rhizosphere >... | reverse complement strand
CCGGGAACGCCGACAGCACCGTGGCGCCTAGGTGGCCGTGGATCCGGATCGCATACCGGGCGAGCGTTGGGTCCATGACGCCATGGTCAAGGGTTGGCAGGTGACCCCGCCTCGCCGAGATCAGGTGACCGCCGGGCTAACGTGTGCGCCGGGCCGCCAGCAACCGCAGTTCCCTGTCGCGCTGCACCGCCGAGGAGCGGTCACGGACCTGGAGCGCCGAGATGATTGTCACCTTCCCAGCGACCGCGCGATCCAGGGCAGCAGAAGATCACCCCGGTTGATCGGTCGGAGAGTTGACCGATCCACCGTCACAGGCCCGCCTTATATCCACGCCCGGCAGCCGTTGGAGCCGCGGAACGTCAACCGGGCATTCGCGCAACTGGTCAAGAACGCAGGGCACCGTCCGACAAGATTTCACGATCTCCGGCACACCTGCGCCTCGCTGCTGCTCGCCCAGGGCGTCTCCGGCTCTCCTCGGATCGCTGGACGCAACTGCGGCGCTAGAAGAGAGTGACACCGGTGAGCGCGGCCAGCCGGTCCATCAGTTGGTCCTGGAAAGCCGGGTCGCGGGTTTGTGCTGCGGGCTCCCGCCGCTGCCGGTGGTACCAGTAGCCGCCGCTCACGGTTGCGGCTGCGTCGTTGCTGACGGCGAGCCATGTCTGCGTGAGGTATCCCAGCTCCAGCTCGTCGGTCGCTGCGGAGCCGCCCATCTTGGTCGGGACCCAGCCCGGATCGACGGCGTTGCTGAGTACGTCCGGCCACGCACGGGCCACGGTGAACGCGAGCGCGGTTACCTGGAGCTTGCTCTCGGCGTATGCCTGTACGGCGTTCCACTGCCGGCCGGTCCAGTCGATATCCCGCAGGGACCCGGCACCTGCGTGATGCAGTCCGCTGCTGAGGTGGATCAGCCGATCTGGGCGGTCGATCAACGCGGTGAGCATGTAGGGGGCGAGGGTGTTCACCGCGAGGGTCCTCGCGTGGCCGTCGGCGGTGGTGGCGCGGGAGCGCTCGAAGATGCCGGCGTTGTGGATGACAGCGTCCATCCGGCCGATCTTGTTTACCTGAGCGGCGAGTGCTCGGGTCTCGGCAGCGCTGCTGAGGTCGCCGATGACGACTCCCGCGGCGTCCGGGGCGAGGTCGCTGAGCGTCGCCGCCCGCTCGCGGTTGCGGGCGTGCAGGACAACGCCATGGCCTTCACCGATGAGGACACCGGCGGCAGCGCGGCCGAGTCCGTCGGTGGAGCCAGTGATGAAGATACGGGGCACGGGACAACCCTTCCGTCGGTGGTGTGCGACCGGCTGGATGCTTCATCGGCGACGGGCTGGTCAGCATGAACGCGGCAACTTGATCTGGCTGGAACGTCGTCATGACCAACCGGGTTAGGGCCTGAGGACGATCTTGCCGCGGGTGTGGCGGCGTTCGAGCTCGGTGTAGGCCTCGCGGACCTGCGCCAGCGGGTAGACGTTCGCGATCGGCACCTCGAGGTGTCCGCCGGCGATCAGGTCGGCCAGTTCGGCGAGCACCTTGGCGCCCGGCCCGGCCGCTGTCCCCCCGTCAGTCTTTACCCCGTGCTTTTGGGCGGCCGCGAAATCGACGATGGTGTCGATCCGCTCGGCCGCGACGCCGAGGGCGAGGGCCAGCTCGACGTACCCGTCGCCGTAGGTGTCGATGAAGGCGTCCACGCCGCTGGGCGCGGCGGCCCTGATCCGGTCCGCGACGCCGTCACCGTACGCGACCGGGATCACGCCGTGGCTCGTCAGCCACTTGTGGTTGCTCTCGCTCGCCAGGCCGATGACCGTGGCCCCGGTACGGCGCGCGAGCTGGGCGGCGAGCGAGCCGACTCCCCCGGCGGCTCCGGAGATGACGACGGTCTCGCCCTCCTTGGGCTGGACGGCGTGTACCGCCCCCCACGCGGTCGTGCCGGCGACGTACAGGCCGCCGGCCGCCTCCCAGGAGACCTTCTCCGGCTTGCCCGTGAGGTCGCTGGCCTCGACCAGGACCAGCTCGGCCTGGGACGCCCGCTTGTCCGAGAACCCGATCACCTCGTCGCCGGGCGAGGATCCGCCGACCTCGGCGCCGACCTCCTCGATGACCCCGGCGAGGTCGCTGCCCTGCCCGGACGGGAACGTCGACGGGAAGAGCTCCGCCACCGCCCCCGTGCGGATCACCGCCTCACTGGGGTTGATGCCAGCCGCCTTCACCCGTACGAGGACCTGCCTGTCCCCGGGCACCGGGCGTTCCACCTCCTCGACCCGCAACACGTCGATCCCGCCGAACTCGTCGTACCTGACTGCCTTTGGCATGATCTCTGCATCTCCCTTCGGTTGGAATTCGCCCGGCGGCACCCCAGGCGGGCTCGCTCATCCATTTCAATCCGCAGCTGAAAATTTCCTGCCGGGAGGCGGGCCACTACCAGGCTTGCCGCCAGGCAGGTGAGGAAGCGCCACCGGATCACGGTGATTCGCGCGACCGGACCCTGGGCACCGAAGGTCTTGATGGTCCTGACCCTTGGAGATCGCGGCCTTGACCGGGAGCAAGGGGTCCCTCCTTCGACGTCCAGCGGGTCACACGAAGACAGCAGGCCATCCGACCCCTGGGTAACCCGGCCTAAAGTGCGCGCCCGCTGAGCAGCCGCGCATCCTTGTCGGTCGGCCCTATCGTTTGGGCGCGGACGCCGCGACTGCGGACGCGTAGTCCGGCAGTATGCCGAGTTGCGCGAACAAGGTGGTAAAAGCGATGTGGCAGTCGAACACCTCGACCTTGCCGTTGCGCAGGTACCAGAAGTCGGCGGTCGGGAAGTCGACCTTGACCCCCGTCGGCTGGATCACGCCGGCAGCCGTCTCGAACGGCCCGAGGAAGGTGCCCTGGATCGACAGCTCGATGCTGACGACGTCGCCGTTCACGGTGATCTGCTTCAGTTCCCGGTGAACGTCGGGAAGGAACTTGCCCAGAAAGACGATCAGACCGCCCAGTTGCTCACCCCGCAAGCTCGTCTGGCCCTCCACACCGCCGATGCCGTTGAGTACACCGTCCTCAGCGAACAGATCCATGAACCCCTGGGCGTCCTGGACATCACCTTCCCCCGCGTGGTAGGCGCGCAGGACGACCGCGAGGTTGTCCTTCTCATGCTTGGTCAGGTGGCGGTCGGTGAGCGGCAGCTTGGACAGGTGGCTCGCGCTCAAGGCCGCGTGACCTTCGTGCTGACGGGAGTCGCAGCCTGCGACGGCGCGGCGCCGATAGCAAGAGCCAGACTCGCGGCCGCGGCCAAGGCGGTAATCGTCTTCCAGCGATGAACCTTCATGTTCATGTCCTCCTGTGGTTTCAGAATCTGAGATCCGTCGCAACGGGTCTCTCGCCGGGTGTCTCCCATTCGGTTATGGATCAGGGCGTGTCCATGTTCGCCGCCGGGACGGTGAGAGGTGGTCACCGGATGCCGGTGATTGTCGAGTCCTGCCGGCCCCGAAATGTCGACCGCTGGGCATACGACCGCTGGACATACGTGGGTGTCATAGGTGGCGAACCATGATCGTCGAGTCCCACCTGACGCTTGACCGTCCGGTGCTTGTATTTGATGGACGTCTTCTCGTCGGCGCAGATCAGGTAGTCGTTTTTCGCCGAGCGGTTGAACAAGATGTTCGCGCTCGACTTCGCCACGCAGGCGCAGCGTTCTTTCTCTCGACTCCGACACCGGGTGCGACCGAAGTTAGTGGCCATCAAGGTGAGCGCTTGTCATCTGGTTCCAGCGATTTCCGTGTCGGTTTGAGCCGTACTACGCCGGATGAGTAGCGACTCGCTGCGGTCTGTGCGGTTATCACCCTGTCGTCTGCCGGCGACGGTGCGCGCTGTTGGACCAATGGCCCGCGTCGGAGCAGAGCACCGCCGATGACGGCGCCGCCGGCGAAGATGCCGGTAATCCACCAGAACGCGGTGTCGTAGCCATGTGCCAGCGCCAGCCCGGTCAGGGCCTGGCGGCCGACGAGTCCGGCCGCGGCGAGATGCGCTGCGAGGTAGGAGGTGACGGCGGCGGCGAAGATGCTATTCAGCAGCGCGGTCCCGACCGAGGCGCCGAGCATCTGGCCGACGGTGACGGTCGCAGATGCGACGCCCGCGTCCCGCGGGGCCACTCCAAAGGTGCCGGTGTTGATCGCCGTCGCGATCACCATGCCCAGGCCGACTCCGGCCAGGATGAGCGGACCGAGCACGCCGGTCGCATAGCCGGTGTGCGGGCCCAGCTGGGCCAGCCAGGCCGTCCCGCCCGCTGCGGCCAGCATCCCGAACACGACCAGCGGCTTGGGCCCGAACCTGGGCATCAACACGACCGTGGACAGATTGGCCATGACAATGAGGCCGCCGCTCATCGGCAGGAACGCCACACCGGTCACCAGCGGCGAGTAGCCCAGCGTCTGCTGCAGGTAATAGGTCAGGAACAAGAGGGTCCCGAACATCCCGGCCGTGCCGATGAGCATCGACAGATAGGCGCCGCCCCGGTTGCGGTCGAGCACCACCCGGGGCGGCAGCAGCGGGTGGGCCGCCCGGACCTGCCAGGCCGCGAACGCCACGCCAAGCGCTACACCGGCGGCCAGGAACCCGTAGGTGGACGGCGCGTGCCAGCTGCGCGTGGCCGCGTTGGAGAACCCGTAGACCAGGCAGAACACGGCGCCGGAGACCAGCAGGACGCCCGGGACGTCGAGCCTGGGCTGGACCCGGGACGGCTGCCGCTGCAGCAGCAGCGCGCCGCCGATGAACGCCACCCCGGCCAAGATCAGGTTCACATACAGTGTCCACCGCCAGGACAGGTATTCGGTCAGCACCCCGCCGAGCAGGAGGCCGATCGCCCCGCCGGCCCCTGCGATCGCCCCATAGATGCCGAACGCCTTGCCGCGGTCCTTTTGCTCAGTGAACGTGGTGGTCAGCAGCGACAGCGCCGACGGCACGAGGAGCGCGGCAAACGCGCCTTGGCAGGCCCGCGCGGTGATGAGCATGGCGAAGTTGACCGAGGCGCCGCCGATGGCGGAGACGAGGGCGAAGCCGGCCAGACCGGTCAGGAACGTGACCTTCCGGCCGGCCAGGTCGGCCAGCCGGCCGCCGAGCAGCAGCAGGCTGCCGAACGCCAGCGCGTACGCGGTGACCACCCACTGCCGGTCCACGGTGGTGATGTGCAGCGCCCGCTGCGCGGACGGCAGCGCGATGTTCATCACTGTGATGTCCAGGACCACTATCAGCTGCGCGAGGCTGATCACGCCCAAGATGAGCCAGCGCCGGTCCCGGGTGCTGTTGATGGAGATGGCATCAGGCATCACATTCACCACTTCCTTTTGGTATTTGCTGCGTCCCGCGCGGAGGCTTCGTCTTGCCACCCGCTGGCTCTCGCAGAGCGTTACGCGGATGCGTCGCGGGCCGTTCTGCGCACCGTGGCAAGCGGCGAGGGCTGGTAGTCGATGGGCAGGAGCGCTGCATTCTGCGGCGGGAGGAGATGGTCGGCGTGCGGGTCGCGCACGCGCACACTGGTCATGGAGGCCTCAGCTTCAGGTAGCCGAGTTCGGTGCGCCCGACGGTGGTAGCCATCCGGTGACCAGCTGTCACGTGATTCTGCTGATTTGCGGTCCGGGGTGAGCTGGCGGACCGCGACCAGGTCGAGGCCGAGCGCCTCGATCTCCGCCAGCACGCCCCACAGCGCCGACCGGTCCAGCAGCGCGGTGAGCACGGTGTCGGCGCCGTGCCGCCGCGACGCTAGCGCCGGGAACGTAGACAGCATGGTGGCGCCGGGGTGTCCGTGGATCCGGATCGCATACCGGGCGGGCGTGGGGTCCATGAAGGACATGGTCAGGGGCAGGCAGGTGAACCCGCCTCACCGGGATCAGGTGACCGCCGGGCTATCTCGTGCGGCCGGCCGCCAGCAACCGCAGTTCCCGCCCGCGCCGCACGGCCGAGGAGCGGTCACGGACCAGAAGTTTGGCGTAGATGCTGCGGATATGGGTGTTGACGGTGTTGACCGACACAGACAGTTCGCTGGCGATCTCGGGCCGGGAGAGGTTGGTCGGAAGGTATCGCAGCACCCTGAGCTCGCTTGGGCTGAGCTCCTCGGTGTGCGGCGATGGGGACTGGTTGTTGGCCGTCAGGGATGCGCCGTGCAGGACGTCGAGGATGTCGGCGAGCAGCGCGGCGTGCGCCGTCTGGTGCCGGGGCAGTGCCTCCAGGAGCTCGGCTGAGCCGGTCATCGCGAACGGCAGGATCAGCCGGTCCGATTCCGCCAGGGCCAGCGCCCGTTCCGCCGCCTGGCTGGCCGCGTTCTGGTCACCGAGCTGGCGGTGGGCGAGCCCGGCAAGCAGGTGAGCCTCCATGACCGTGACGTACCCGAGGACCGGTGCCGTGCCATCGAGAACATCGGCCACCGCGGCTAGAGCCGCGGCCGGGTTGGCTTCCGCTAGGCAGATCACCGCGAAGGCGTTACGGATCTCACCGGAGCTGGCCCGCTCGTCATCGAGCGCCGCGAGCAAGGCGCGGGCCTCGCCGGTCATCCCGAGGCGGGCCTGGGTGGCCAGCAGCCAGCGGGTGGTCCGGGTCGCCAGCGCCTGCGAGTCCGCCAGCTGCGATCCCAGGCGTTCGGCCGCGCCGAACTCCTCGAGCGCTTCGTGGTGGCGGCCGCGGCCAGCGTGCAGTAGCCCAGCCGTCTGGTGCAGCAGGAGCGTGATGTCCGGCCCGGTGTCTGTTTGCAGGGCCTGTCTGGTTCGTTGCAGCCATCGCTCGCCCTCGTCGAACTCACCCGTCCAGATCAACGTGCCGGCGAGCATTATCAGTGCGGGCGCGATCACCGGTTCCGCGCCCCAGCCGTGCCGCTCGGCGAGAGCGATCGCCTCGCGGCAGCGCCGCTGGGTCGTGGCGTACGAGTGGAGGACCAGCGATGCGAACCCGAGCTGCGCCAAGCAGCCGACTTCCAGATAGGGGCGGCCGATCTCCCGGGCCAGGTCGGCACCCTCTCGGAGGTGACGTTCAGCGTCGGGCGCATCTGGCAGTCCGAGGGTCCACGCCTCGGCGGTCCCCAGATTCATTAGCGCCACCGCGCGCAGGTCGCTGTCGAGCGCGATCTCCTCGTCGGAGTGCCCGGTTACCGGGGAGGCGAGGAATCTGGCCTGCTCGATGACGCCGGCCAGGTGACCGCGCCGCCTCGCCAGCGACAGCTGCAGCGACACGATCGCCACCTGGAGGCGGCGCTCGCGTTCCGGCGGCACCGTCTCGGCGTACGTCTCGGCAACCGCCAGGTGCGCGGCCGCATCGTCCAGGCGCCCCTGGGCGAGGTCACCCATCGCGCGCACCAGGGCCAGCTCGGGCTGCTCCGCGCCCGGCGGGAACGCCCGCAGCAGCGCCTGCATGGTCTGCGCTTGCCCGTCGAGCGTCAGGCTGAACGAATGGTCGGCGAGCAGCCGGGCCGCATCAGCCCAGTCGCCCGCCGCCTGGGTGTGCCGGATGGCCTCGACCACCTGGCCATGCCCGGCGAACCACGCAGCGGCCCGCCGGTGCAGCGCTGGTACTTCGTCGGGCAGCGTCCGGCGCAACTGCAGCCGCAGGAAATCCGCGAACAGCTGGTGGTAGCGAAACCAGGTGCGCCCGGGGTCAAGCGAGACCACAAACGCGTTCGCATCTTCGAGACTCAGCAGGATTCGTTCCGAGCCCGGGCGGCCGGTCAGCAGATCGGCCAGCTCCCCGTTGACCCGATCAAGCAGGGACGTACGCAGCAGCAGATCCTGGACATCGTCGCGCTGCCGCTCCAGCATCTCAGCCAGCAGGTACTCGGCGACCGTGCGGTCGCTGCCGGAGAACTCCGCCACGAACCGCTCCGGGTCGGGGTGACCAGCCAGCGAGAGCGCCGCCAGCCGCAGGCCTGCGGCCCACCCTTCGGTCCGCTGGCGCAGCAGCGCCGCCGCGGAGTCGGATAGCGCGATCCCCTCGGTGTCGAGCAGCTCGCGAGTCTCGCGCTCGGTAAAGCGCAGGTCGGCCGCGCGTATCTCGGCTAGCTCGCCGGCCAGGCGCAGCTGATGCAGCCGCAGCGGCACATCGTGACGGGTGGTCAGGATCGCGTGCACGTTCGGGGGAAGGCTGGTCAGCAGCCGGGTCAGCTGAGCGAGGGCCCCTGGCGAGTGCAGCTGGTGCAGATCATCAACAACCAGCGTGAGGCCGCCGTGAGCGTCGGCGAGCTCCGAGAGCACCCGGTCGACCATCGCCTGCGCGTTGAAGTCAGGCGTCCCTGCCGGCGGTTCCGCGCCGCTGTTTGCACCTGTGGCATGACGGATCGCGTCGAGCAGGGCCAGCCAGAACTGCTGGGCGTCTTGCTGATCGCGCTGCACCTGCATGACGGCGAGCCGGCGCGGCTGACCTGGCCGGTCGGCCCAGGCGCGCAGCAGCGACGTCTTCCCGCTGCCGGCCGGAGCCGAGATGATCGTCACCTTCCCCGCGACCGCGCGATCCAGGGCAGCCACAAGATCACCCCGGTCGATCAGCCGGAGAGTTGACCGATCCACCGTCACAGGCCCGCCTTATATCCACGCCAGACACCCGCCGGTCACCCAGTCCTGGCACCTTTTCACCCTCGGTATCAGGCAAGTCAACACGCTGTCAACGGCACGCGAACCGGTTCCGCTGCATTCCCAACCGCGCGATCCCACCCTGTCCAGCACTGAGCCGGTGCGGGGGATCACCGGGACCGGGTGACGACCGCTCACCTGACTGGCGGCAAGCCTGGGCCCGTCGCGAAAGCTCGCACGGCCACCAGGGACGTGCTCCGAGATCCAAGGGAGATACCGTGACCTCGCTCGCCTACCTGCCGTTTGCCATCGGGGTCGTGATCGCCTGCACGCTGGCCTCGCGGCTGGTTCCGCGGATCGGCGCCCGGCCGCTGATCCTGGCCGGTACCGGCGCGGTTGCGGGCGGGACGTTCTGGTTTTCCAGGCTGACCGAGCACGCCGGCTACGCCACCCAGCTGCTCGGCCCGATGCTGGTGACCGCTTGCGGGATCGGCCCGGTGTTCGTCCCGTTATCCCTGGTCGCCCTGCATAACGTGGCCGAACAGGACTAAGGTGTCGCCTCCAGCCTGCTCAACACCGGTCAACAGGTCGGCGCCGCGATCGGGCTGGCACTGCTCGGTACCGTCGCCTGGTCGACCGTCGCGGAAAGCGTCAGCACTCAGCTCGCGCATGCGGCAGAGGCCGCCGCGAAGGCGGGCCAGCCGTTGCCGAAGCAGGGCATATCCCCACCTACGTCCATCTACGATCACGCCCTGGCGATCGGCTTCCCCGTGGGTTCCTTGTTTCCGCGGGGATCGCGCTGCTGGCCCTGCTCGTCGCGATCGCCACCATTCGGGTCCGCCGCCAGGAACTGACCGGTGCCGCGCCCCCGCCGCAAGGGGCGGCGCCGGAGCCCGGGACTGTGCAACAGCACGAGGACCGAGCCGCCCTCGCCGCGGCAGTCCGTCCTTGCCGGTTGTGCTAGCCGACACGCATCCGACATTTTCCGGGCCGGCAGGAGTCGACAATCGTGCTGAGCGCATCCCCGGGGACCAACGCGCCCCGCATACGCTAGCCCGGCGAAACCAGAATCTTTCTGATGCCTGGACTGGCAAGCGGCCTCCCAGCGCCGATCCGGCTGGCTATGACGGTTTTGGCGGTGTCACAGCGCCGATCGCTCGGTTGCCGTTGTGGTCCCCACTCATCCTGGGCACTGGGTGGGGATGCGGAAACCGGCCGGCTACGACGCCATATCGTGGGCGTCCACTGCCCAGATCGCGTCCAGCTCAGCGACGCCGTTGGGCGGAAGGGTCAGGGCTGCGCCGGCGATGTTCTCGCGCAGGTGGGCGACCGACGATGTGCCCGGGATCAGCATTATGTTCGGCGAATGCTGCAGCAGCCAGGACTCCGCGACTGCCATCGGCGTCGCGCCGAGCCGCTTGGCGACCGACTGCAGCACGTCCGACTGCAGCGGCGAGAAGCCGCCGAGCGGGAAGTACGGCACGTAGGCGATGTGCTGCTCGGCGGTGTACGCCAGCACCGCCTCGTCCGCCCGGTTGGCGATGTTGTAGAAGTTCTGCACGCATACCACCGTGGTGATCTGCTGCGCCTCGACCAGCTGGCCGAGGCTGACCGTGCTCAGGCCCAGGTGCCGAATCAGGCCCTGCCCCTTCAATTCGGCCAGCGTCTCGAACTGCGGCACGAGCGTGTCCGAAACCGTCGCGCGCTCGTCGATCCCGACGAGGGTCCGGAGGTTGACCACGTCGAGCACGTCGAGCCCGAGCCGGCGGAGGTTGTCGTGCACCTGCTCGCGCAGCGACTGAGGTGAATTGGCGGGCAGCCAGCCACCCCGCTCGTCGCGGACCACCCCGACCTTGGTCACGATGTGCACGTGATCGTCGTATGGGAAGAGCGCCTCGCGGATGATCTCGTTGGTGATGTACGGCCCGTAGGCGTCGGCCGTGTCGATGTGGTTGACGCCCAGCTCGACCGCGGTCCGTAACACCTCGATCGCGGCAGCGCGGTCGCGCGGCGGCCCGAAGACGCCCGCGCCGGCGAGTTGCATCGCGCCGTAGCCGATCCGGTTGAGGTCAAGGTCGCCGACCCGGTAGGAGCCGGCCAGGGTGGCAGGTGGGTTGGTGGTGGTCATGGATTTCCCTTCGGACTCGGGTGAATCTCTTCGCCAACGCATCGTCGCCAGCGCGTGGGTGATGCGTCATCGCCAGATTCCGGTGACTCCGGGGTCAGCCGTCACCAGCCCTCACGCCTTACTGGCACCAGCCATCTGGCAGCCGCGGCGGATCCGGACGGCACGGCTGTCCGCGGAAGGTCGGTTCTGCGGCGCGCGGGCCGCGCGAATCACCATGATCCGGTGACGCCTCCTCACCTGCCTGGCGGCAAGCCTGTGTAGTGGCCCGCCCCGCCGGCAAG
>Ga0207428_10006353_pt1 | contig 10932 bp, 11 predicted proteins | sample RhiMethybrSRZTD1_FD_187600 | JGI IMG/M metagenome (GOLD analysis project Ga0207428, IMG submission 187600) | Populus rhizosphere microbial communities from Tennessee, USA - Rhizosphere MetaG P. TD hybrid SRZTD1 (SPAdes) (version 3) | ecosystem: Host-associated > Plants > Roots > Rhizosphere >... | reverse complement strand
TCCTTACCTTGTATAAGGGACTCAGGTATATCCTGCTGCTGGTAGAAGCTAAACCACCAAGGTCCATTCGATCCAAATGAAGGTGGCAGGAAACCAGGGAATGGAAAATCCATGATCACAAGCTTAGTAACATTACTTGGGTGGTTGGCAGTATAAGAAAAAGCTGTCTGAGACCCAACGTCATGTGCTGCCAAAAGGATTTTGTTAAAGCCCAACAGCTTCGTTAACTGATAAATGTCTTCAGCGGTAGTTTTCCCATCATAACCAGTTAATGGTTTTGAGGAATCACCAAATCCTCGAAGATCAGGCGCAATGACAGTATAGTTTTTGGCTAGAGCTGGCATAATATAACGCCATTCATACCATGATTGTGGATATCCATGCAATAAAACCACAGGGTCTCCCTTACCGCCAATCACATAATGCATTTGAATGCCGTTAACGGCTGCTGTATGATGTGAAAAAGTCGTGTTATCTATTACAAAAGATATTCCCTCCAGTGCCTTTTGTTTTTCATCTGAAGTTAAATTAACTTGTGATTGTTGCTGTGCCATAGTAATGTGATGGTCATTCAATCCAAAGTGCATGATTATGACGCTAGATAAAACTGCTAGGACAACCAGGACTATTAGAGGATGTGATGACTCAATAAAAGGGTCTTTCTCGCCATTCATCAGCACTTATCGGTGTCCTATTGTATTTTAATATTTTTCATTAAACAAGTTATGTAACTCTATTCGTATTCCAGATCCTAAAGCCCATTATTTATCACCTATTATTTCATAAATATCTCGTCTACATAACACCATTTCCAGCTTTCACCAGGCTCATATGACTTTATGACCGGATGACTTGTTGATTTGAAGTGTTTTGTTCCATGCTTGTTTGGAGAAGAATCACAACAACCTACATGCCCACATGACAAACACAATCGTAAATGTACCCAGTCAGATCCAATTTTTTCACATTCTTCACATCCTTGTGTCTTTCCTTTCGTTTGGAGGTTGACTTGTTCAATGTGTTCACACGATTCCATACCTATATTATGCGTTTTAGTATTATTTAAGATTGATAATGATCTGTTTCCTGTCAAGTATGCTTTAGGACTTCGAATACTACTATATTTAATAAAGATCAAAACTATATGTATACTCTAAAAGAAATGAATACCTATACTAGTACTAAGAAAGTAGCATTGATTGGGTTTAGGAATTTGTACGGTAACAAGGTGAATTGAAATAGAAAAGAGTAAACGAACTTATAAAAAGGATCAAAGGACTTGAACAGTGTAAACGATGAAAATGAGCATATACAAGGCTCGATTGATTTACCCATTAGTTTAATAGAATATGGTGATTACGAATGTCCGTATACTGGAATGGCTTATCCTATAGTCAAAGAAATAATGAAGAGGTTCAAAAATAAAATATACTTTGTATATCGTAACTTTCCTCTCAATGATATCCATCCTCATGCCCAGCATGCCGCAGAAGCGGCTGAAGCCGCTGCAGCTCAGGATAAATTTTGGCAAATGCATGATTATCTCTTTGAACATCAGAAGGCACTGGATGATAGTCATCTATTGCAGTACGCAAAAAAAGTCGGATTAGATCTTAATAAATTCAAAAAGGAAATGACAGGACATGTCTACGCTCCTTTAATAGAAAAATCATTAAAGAGTGGGATTAATAATGGAGTAGAAGGTACACCAACTTTCTTTGTGAATGGTAAACGCTATGAAGACTCATGGGATTTGGAAACGTTTTCTGATTTTTTGAATACTATAAATCCTTAACTCCAATTTAATCCCACGATATGAGCGAATTAGTTACTATTAAATAGATAAGTTCATTTATAGGATACGGAGGATAAGACAGACTGGATCCTTAATCAATTAGAATTGAAAAGTAAGTCTATCCCACAGCTATTATACAGTTCCTGGATATAACCATCGTTGCAGCAAACGATTGACAATAGGTAGTGCAAAATAGGTAAGCGAAATAACTAATATTGCGCTGAAAATTATGGCATTTCCAAATATTGGCCACTGTCCAATCAAGGGATTAAGAATATATCGGGATGCAGAGCTAATAGCAAACGCAGCAAAGAAAATAACAATAGTCATTTTCCATCTGGGCGGTGGTGATTGACTAAGACTTTTCAATCCTGGCAGAGTAAACCAGGTTTCCAAACCAGTAGACTGTTCGTAATGGCGTGTAGAGTAATTGTTTACTTCCTCTATTAGCTTTACTGCTTCTTTTGAGTTATCCCAAGTTTCCATCGACACCTTGTCAGTAAAACGGCGGATAATATACCGCATAGATGATTTGCTACTTCCAGGGATAATTATTGTAACACCAAGGTAGCCAGGAGCTTTTCTTTGAAGTGCCATAAAACGCTTTAGCCAATTGTCATACTCTCTTTCATGGCCAGGATTAATATTCCTACAAATTACTGAGGTAACTTCATTTTGATAATCGCTTGGCAATTTTATTACTGATACCTATGATCTTTTCGCATATATGATTAGCTCTAATGTACAATACAATTTTATGAATCACCTAAAAAATTCACCCGCGCCAATTAATGCCAATGGGCCGAGTTAACCACTTAACTACACTTATGGATAGTAGGCTTAGTTAATCTGATAGACATGTCAATTCTCGACTACTATTGAAATTTTAACAATTTTTGTATATATTAAAATAAACCTTTATTCATACTATACATAACTGACTGAGTATGTATTCATGAATGGTAATGAGGAAGAATTATGGGGAGGTAGATTATGAAAAGAAAATTACGTAGCCATAACATATACTACTTGACTAGTAAAGTTAATAAATATTATTGCTAGAGGCCTGATAGGAAATTATTTGCAAGTTAAAGTATACCTGTAGCAGGATTACAATGAATGATCTTGTAGTTTGGATACTGTAAATTGGTAAAAAGCAAAATTTATCCTGATGAAAAGTCATCCAACATATCCAATGTTGGTACAAAAAACAGGGTCCCCGTTTTTGGCGTGCTGAAATCCAATAGCCTGTCATAATTTCCTCTAGGAGAGCCAATAAACATATTTTCCAGCATTTTCTTTACAGTACTAAATGTGCTGGCATAAGCAATAAAGTAAGTTCCCATTTCATTAGTGGATACGTTTCCAAATGGCAGGTTATCGCGAATAATTTTAAATTCATCGCCTATATTGGCCACAGCAATATGAGAATTTGACGGTTTTATATCATCCGGCATTTCGATATCATTCAATTTATATCTACCAAATACTTTTTCCTGTTCCTCAGTAGATAATTCTTCAAATGCATTTAAATCATGAATATATTTTTGAACAAAAAGGTAACTTCCACCTTTATAGACAGGATCATCGTCTCCGACCAAGCCAAAGAATACTCGTTCTTGTCCTTGGGGATTTTCGGTACCATCAACAAAACCAAGAATGGAACGACCATCCCAATATCTGAAACCATGGATTTCTTCTGTGCTTATTGCTACTGATTCCAAAACGTCAGATACTGCATGTGCCAAATCATAGCATACACTACCACTATTTCCTCTGATATGAAAATGCAGATCTCCTTTTGTAGTAATGGCTGTGTGTTTTTCACCAACAATAGGTGCAAAGTTCTCTAATTCTTTGGGGGTTGGATTAGGGAGATGGAGATCAATCCAAGCATCATATCCTATCCCCATTACACAACTTGTCCCAGAATCAGGAAAACGGACATAAGCTGAATTATCAAGATTAATAACCAATTTACAAATCCTCTTAAAAGCATCTTTAAAATCTAAATTCTTCTTAAAATTCCAAACCATAAATATGGCGTTGTTACCATGATAATCTAATACATTTTGTGGCTTGATATCCATATTATTATAAGACATGTTAGTTATTCAATTAAAGCTTACTACAAGGCTGACTTTAAACAAGCTAGATTCTGAAGTAAATATCGAATCTATAAAATTGGGTACTGCACCCCATGGACAGAAAGAGGTCGCTGAAATATTATGATCCTTTGGCATTAGGTTCTGGTGGATATAAAGCAATTAAAGAAAACTTGGTTGCGGCATTTAAAAAGTTGGAATAAATTATCCTCATTTTGAGGAGTTGGGGGTAACGGTAAAAAATATTGTTCTTATTCTGGAAGATTCTAAATGAAGTATCTCCATCAGTGCTTTTTAGTAGAGAAGATTCTTGTCCCATGTTTGAATCTGCTATCTTGGTACCATTACTGTCTAGTAACACAATTCGTTGTAAAACCGTATAGAACCGATATCAAAGTTTTATAAGTAATGGCCTTGCTATTTACAAGATTGTCTAAGAAATGCTTCGTTATGTCTTTTGTAATTCTAATATGTGTAATTGGAATTGCAATTCTAAATAACTCTTTCAATATATATTCGGGGGTTATGGCTGAAGCTAGGTCGATAACACCTGTCACAATAGAAATCCCGAAGGGTGCCCAAAATCCTTCCAATAATCAGTTTTACATTCCAGCCGCTGCGAAAATATTCACGGGAGCACAAGTGACATGGATAAATAATGATAGTGTTCAACACACGGCTACAGCAGAGGACACCTCATTTGATACCGGTCTAATAGCTCCAGGACAAAAAGCAACTATAACTGTCAATCAAGCAGGTACAATCAAGTATATCTGCACCATACATCCATGGATGACGGCTACTCTTACTTCTTCTGGAACTGAAGGTGGTAATGCCGTTAATACAACAACATCGTCTCCCCAGCCTTTGCCTGAGGGCTTCTCCTACAGAACTGAGCCACAAGTTATAAAGACATTGCCCAAATCTTCAGTGACCGATACAGGAACAGGAACAAAAGACTCTGAAAACTGGATAACTGCAAATCACGACATACACGGAACTAGAAGTAGCAATCAAACAGCCATCAACAAGAATAATGTTAATACACTTCAGCCTAAGTGGATTTTAAACTCTGAATTTCCCATAGAAAATCCTCCGTTAATAGTGGGTGATAAAGGATACGCTCAAGACAATTCTATGAAGGTAATTGCCTTTGATGTCAACAGTGGACTCAATTTATGGAACTTTGACCCTGGTAACTTGAATACTCAAAATCAGCAACTTCCAAGAGGAGTATTTTCTCACGGCATGACGTATGATAATGGCGTAATTTTTGCTCCCACGGGCGCAAATGGTACAGTTGTTGCACTAAACTCAACCGATGGAAAATTAATATGGCAATCAGCTGTCATCGGTAATCCGCAGCTTGGATATAGACTTCCCAGCCCGCCAATAGTGTGGAAAGACTATGTTGTCGCTGGGTCTGCACTAGGAGATAATCCTCCTTTCTCGCCTGCAGCAAAAGGTAGTATTACAGCGTTTAACCGTACAAATGGTGATAAAATTTGGAACATGACGACCGTAATAGGTCCATGGATTGAGGGAACCAATGCACAAATAAACGGAGGAGGGGCCAGTTGGTCTGGTGGTTCATTAGATAATGAGACAGGGTTATTGTATATGCCGACGGGAAATGGAGCACCGGACTTTAATGCAACTAGTAGACCGGATGAGCAAAAATATACAAATAGCCTTTTGGCGATAAATATAACAAACGGTAAAATAGTATGGAATAACCCATTTCTGGCAAAAGGAACTGTGTTACCAAATGTCAGCTTACCTGATACGCATGATTGGGACACTTCTTGGGGAAGTAATTTTATTAAGGTAAAATTTGATAACGGCACCTCTCAAGGAATAGTGATAGGTCATAATAAGAGAGGAGACGTTATGGCCATGGATGCTTCAACAGGAAAACCATTGTGGTGGAAAACAATAGGAACCTTGTACCGCACTGATTCGATTCCAATGATAAATGGTAGTGGAGAAACATGGCCTGGTACGCAATATGGTATAGAAGGGTTCTCTGCAGCTGATAACGACACGGTATATGTGGCATCTAGCAGTATGGGATTTAATTTCTTTGTAAATGGAACGGAAGGGAAAGCTGTGCCTGTCTTTGACTCTATTTCAAACGGAGTCGGAAATGGAACTATAACTGCAATCGATGTGAGGACGGGAGACATTAAATGGCAGCATCCAACAGCATATCCAACATGGGTCTCCCCATTAGTAACAAATGAAGTCGTTTTCTCTGGACACATCACAGCAACAGGAAAGCCATATCAATTTAATGACTTTGGTGCTCCTACCAGAACTCCATTAGTACCATCAGGAATAATTATGGCATTAGACAAGGATACGGGAAAAGTTCTGTGGCAATATAATGTTGGAGCGCCTATTGGTATTGGTGGGCCATCAATAGGACATGGCGGTATGTTGTTTGTAACCACCGGCAGTCCTGCGGAAATATCGTCTAATGCTGGTGGTTATATTGTAGCGTTTGCCCTCCCACCATAGCTCATCGAACTCGCAACACTCAGAAGCAAGCCCCCTTGTACACACGCTGGGGTATCAGTATAAGAGGTAAATTACTTTGTAATGATTCACTGAGGCTTCCGCCAATGCTTATCCACAAATAATCTCAGCTTGCGAAAAAGAAACTCAATCTGATTATGTTACAGCCCAGAAGCTGTGGCTCTGGAAGGTTTAAATCCCACGGAACCCGAATAATATTGATACCATAATTAGTAAATATATGTAATTTAAAATATATTTTTGGTAGTGAGTGACAAGCATGGCATTATGAATTTCCTGTACAATTCTATTGGCCGAAATCTGACCTAAAATCTGGTTTTCCTCCATAAGTGGAAGAGCCCTAAGTCTATCTCTCTGCTCCTCCAATAAAGTTTTCTCAAAGCTCAATATTACAAAAATTAATCCACATCAATAAAAGTAGAAGTATTTGTAACAATATTCATAGGCTTCTAGATACTCCGTTAATGTTGAATTAGCACTCAGATTATAAATTCCTTGAATGCCCAGCTCTAAAATAATAGTAAATTTTACATAGCTAAACACCAGAGTATCATTATGCCTTTAAGCACTGAAGCCCGAGGCATGGTAGAAAAATACATAGACACTATGCTAGCTACCATACCACTATTAGTTCAATATTTCAGTCTAAAGACTAATCAACAGCATTTACAATACAAGGAACCTAATGATGTTGTTTTTGGGTATCTGTGGGGGGCTGTTTCGGCCGCCATTCTCCCTATGTTATTACCCTTCAGTCTTCAACAAAATACACCTGTGGAAGATACATTTGAAGAAGTTAGAAGAATGTTAGAAGTTAGGAGTGCAGAAATTCACGATACGATAACTCATACTAGTTAAGGGCGTCAATGCTGTTTCCCCTTATTTAGTAAAGTCTATCTTATATTCATGATGTTTGGTTCCATTTCGAGGCAACTTAGCATTTTCTAATATTGTATACATTGATGTCATCACCTTAACTATGAATATAGCAGCTTACGTTGTCTGGTCGAGTTTAGTTGGAGTAACAAAAAAGGAATGTTTACAAATAGAAGATTTAATTCGAAAATTTGAAGAATTCCAATTTCCCTAAACCGGTAAGGAAACCAAAAGGGAAAATAGTATCGGAGTTAAGATTGCCAGTAAAGGGACTGATGATGGTAATCCATACGTTCTCATAATAAGAGCAGGAAGAAGCCAAGTTGTTTAACACTTATAGTACACCCATCTAACAGTCGTCTCACATTTAAGTCCGAGGTTATTCCGTTAACACTTAAGAAGCATGTAGTCTATATTAACTTAAATGAAATTCTCAACTACTACAATAGCGACAGTAGCTTTAGTTGCAGGAGTACTATTCGGATATACATTCACAGGGTTCTATTCGATCAAAGCACAGAATATGACAGCACCAGTTAACATGACAAGCGATAAAAACTTGCAAACCAATACGCTTCAATTGAGTGCTAATGAGAAGAATGGAATCTTGACATGGGCTAACAAGGAGGGTACGAATCCAATTCTAAACTTTAAACAAAATGCAGATAATGTCGTACAGTTAATGAATCCAACTGACTTAGTACATCAGTTGATCATAACCTCGGCAGGAAAGCAGGTTGCGTCTAGTGGTGATTTACAACCTGGAAAATCAGGACAACTCTCATTTGCAAATGTTAACCAAGGAGAAACTCTAGAATACCATTGTCTGTATCATCCAAGTACGATGAAAGGGACAATAACAATTTCTTCCTAATTTTTTCTCGCTATTAGATAACTTGGATTGTTATAAGAACAACTAGCTAAATACCATGGAGTAAAACCCTACTACATGCAAGCTCAAATCCCCTCGATTTATTAATTTACTAACAATGTTACTATAGTAATAGTAAGTACACTTTTTGATCCTATTTGAGTTATGATATCTGAATAGACTTGCTCGCTAGCTTTTAGCGCTTCATAATTTGCCATTATCTTATTTACTTGTACGTAATTCTTAAAGTTAATCGTAAAACCTCCAGAATAGCCGTGATAATATTAATTCCAGAATTATTAAACCAGGATACAAAATTTTTATATGTCAAAATATATTGTTCCCAAATATAGCTATAATATCAATAATTCATTAATTTGATAAATCAAGCAGCGGCTGACCAGTCATAAGTCGCCGATTGGTTATGATGTTACTAAAAATTTGGCTTCCAATTTGATAACAAAAACGTAGAAGTTAAATTTGAAAATAATATAGAACTTCTGTAATATTTACAAATAATGATTGAAATTTATATTGATTTAATAATGAAATCTTGATATGATAACAGAAAATATTAATTCAATGAAAACGAAGTAAGACAGGATAAATATGCAAACAACTTCAGGTAAAGATATCAAATCAACGAAGCCATTGCCGGCTCCGAATAGTGACTTTTACCAACTCGCGGAAAATCTACCTCCCGAAGAGCTCACGACCCTGAAACAGGTGCGTTCATTCATGGAGAGCAAGGTCGCTCCCATCATTAACAAGTACTGGGTAGAAGATTCGTTCCCGTTCGAGTTGCTTCCCGCTTTCAAGGACTTGAATCTCGGTGGTCTTGGAATGCAAGGCTACGGTTGCAGAGGAGGAAGTGCACTACTCACCGGTCTTGTTGCAATGGAGATGGCACGCACTGACGTTTCGGTAGCAACATTTTTCGGCGTCCACAGTGGCCTTGCCATGGGCTCCATCTATGCCACCGGATCGGAAGAGCAGAAGCAGAAGTGGCTGCCGCCGATGGCCCGCTTTGAAAAAATTGGGTGCTTCGGCTTAACCGAACCGCTGGTCGGCTCCGGTACATCCGGGGGTCTAATGACGACCGCTAAAAAGGAGGGCGATTCTTGGGTATTGAATGGGCAAAAGAAGTGGATTGGCAATTCTCCGTGGTGTGATATTTCGATTATTTGGGCGCGCGATGTCGCGGATAAGCAGGTCAAAGCTTTCATCGTCGAGAACAAGACTACACCTGGCTTTAGCGTCGAGAAAATTCAGAACAAGTTCGCGCTTAAGGTTGTCCAGAACGGCTTGATCACCTTGAAGGACGTTCGGGTGCCTGAAGAGAACCATCTCCAGTCAGGCATGTCGTTCCGAGACACAGCGCGGGTGCTGCGCCAGACACGGTATCTTGTAGGTTGGGAGGCGACGGGATGTCAGATGGGCGCTTTCGAAAATACCCTCAAGTACGCCCAGGAGCGGTTGCAGTTTGGAAAGCCGATTGGCTCGTTTCAACTCATCCAGGATCTTCTCTCAAAGATGCTCGCTAACGTGACTGCCTGCCAGTGTTTGGTGGTTCGCCTGGCGCAACTGGACGACCAAGGCAAGCTGACAGACGCTCAGGCAGCGCTCTCTAAGGCATTTACCACTGCCAAGTGTCGCGAAACTGTGGCGTGGGGTCGCGAAATATTTGGCGGCAACGGCATTTCTATTGATTATAACATTGGGAGATTCTTCGCGGACGCGGAAGCGCTTATCAGTTACGAAGGAACATCTCAGATGCAGAACCTCATTCTCGGCAAAGCCATCACGGGGTTGAGTGCCTTTCTGTAACCCCCAACGTAATCAGAAGACCAAACCGTTAGTAGAGGATACGATCTTATGACTTCAACATTAACACTTGAGAACGTTTTGTATGATAAAAAAGGCGCAATCGCCTACGTGACCGTAAACCGCCCCAAGGTACTAAATGCTCTCAATCAAAAGACGTGGGAAAACCTGCGCACGGCTTTCGAAGATGCACGGGAGGATACTGCAATTCGCGGCGCTATCCTAACTGGAGCTGGCGATAAAGCCTTCATGGCCGGAGCAGACATTGGCGAGCTTGCGACGATTACCGCCGTAGAAGCAAAAAAGTCGAGCAGTTACGGGCAGGAGGTTCTCAACCTAGTCGAAAATCTCGGCAAGCCTGTGATAGCAGCAGTGAATGGCTTTGCGCTCGGCGGCGGATGCGAAACGGCTATGGCCTGTACCATCAGGGTGGCTGCAGAGGGCGCGAAATTTGGACAGCCTGAAGTTTCGTTGGGAATCATTCCCGGTGGCGGTGGAACGCAACGTTTGCCACGACTGGTCGGTAAGGGGCGGGCCCTGCAGCTGATTCTTTCCGGAGGAATGATCAATGCCCAGGAAGCTTATCGCATAGGGCTTGTTAACGAGGTCGTTCCAATCGCGGATTTAATTCCACGTGCTGAAGCAATACTGAATCAGATTTTCAAGAACGCTCCGATCGCGGTAAGGTACTCACTTGAAGCAGTGAATAAAGGATTGGAAACGAGCGTCGCCGAAGGCTTATCGCTTGAAGCTTCGTTGTTCGGGATTTGCGCTGGAACGGAAGACAAGAACGAAGGCACCCAGGCGTTCCTTCAAAAGCGTCCAGCGAATTTTAAAGGAAAGTAAAATAATCTAGGAGGAAATAAAACACTTATGACAACTGAAAATACATCAATAATCGATAACATCTTCTCGGGACTGAA
>Ga0207428_10006347_pt1 | contig 10935 bp, 8 predicted proteins | sample RhiMethybrSRZTD1_FD_187600 | JGI IMG/M metagenome (GOLD analysis project Ga0207428, IMG submission 187600) | Populus rhizosphere microbial communities from Tennessee, USA - Rhizosphere MetaG P. TD hybrid SRZTD1 (SPAdes) (version 3) | ecosystem: Host-associated > Plants > Roots > Rhizosphere >... | reverse complement strand
GCCATCGGCCGTGTCGTGCGATCGAGGGTCAGACTCAACGCAAAAAAGATGCTGACGTTGACCGAGACGACGATCGCGAATGCGATCACGGCGAGGGAGCTGTTCAGATCGGGCCGCAGCAGCAGCCCTACAGAAATCCAGCAGAGAAGCGCAAGGACCGCGGCGATCAGGAATCGCCAGATGGGACGCACACGGCCATCGGGAGACCGCAGCACGGCAGAGGCCATGCTGCGGATCGTATGTCAGAGCGTCTTCAGATACTCAACCAGATCGCTCTTCTGCTGCGCGTCCAGGTTCAATCCAAAACGCTGATCGTAGTGCTCGACGACGGCCGGAAGATCCGGTGCACTGCCGTCGTGGAAATACGGCGGGTGCTGCCACAGGCCACGCAGCGGCGTCGTGCGATAGCGTTTGGTGGCGCTCCTCGATGCGTATTCGGGTTCGGTGCCGATTTCATTCGCGTCGTGCAGCAACGGCACTTGCCGTGACGCACCGTTCAACACGTCGGTGAACGTCGGTCCCTGGTGACACGTCGCACAGCCAGCCTCGTTGCGAAACAGCCGGCGTCCGCGATTGGCTGCCTGTCGATCGAAGCTGTCGCGCGGAGGTTCGGGCGTGCGCAGTGACAACTGGTAGGCCAGCAGGTCCTCGAGCTTCGGTGTCACGAGATCGGGCGACTGGTGGATCACCAGACCGATGCGTGGATCCGTGAAGTTACCCTTTCCGCCCATCTGCCCGATGCCCACATAGGCGTTCCAGTACGAGATGGGGCCATCGCCGGTAAACGTCTCGAATCCCACATTGCGCAGCCCGTAGATCGACGGAATCACGATCGGCAGTGAGGGGCTGTTCAGCGGAATCAGGTTCATGCCGTCGAACGCGTGATGACGTGGATCGTATTTGCCCGGCCCCCACGACGAGAACTCGGTCTTGAGCGCCTCGTCAAGTGAAGGTGAGAGTCCGACGATCGCGCCGACATTCAGGTCTCGATTCGCCCATCCGTCGAGCCGACGTCCAATTCCCGGCGTCAGCGAGTCGTCAACCGTCGAGTGACAGAGCGCGCAGGTAATGCCAATGCTGGTCAGCTCTCCGTCGTCGTTGACCTGTCCCTTCACGCCGACGACCGCGTTGAGCTTCAGCAGGCCCACCGTGACGGCAGGATTCGTGAGAGCGGGGCCGCCGGCGAGAATCGCGTCGATCACGTCACGGGGCAGCGCCTCGACATCGACCTTGAGTCCGACACCGAGCGCGGTGACCGGATCGATCGTCTGGATAACCTCGTGCATGCGAAGCACGGTGGTCCACAACTGCTCATCGCCGAACGTGTCGAAGCGGAAGATCTCGCGTCCCTTGCGTGCATCGGGACCCTGCGCACGAGTCGTGACCTGGAATGTGAAGGTCAACGCGAAGAGGCCCACGGCGATGGCGTGGGCGTATGTCGCGCGGCGGGCATTGATGGGCATGTCTTTCTCCTGCCCATCAGAGTCGCCATCAGCTGAAAGGTGACAACATCACGCTTCGGACTGCCCGCAGTAGCTGAGGCGCCTCGACCGGCTTCGCGCAGTAGCCGTCGAAGCCGGCCGACAGTGCCCGTCGGCGATCCTGCGGACGAGCATAGGCGCTGACGGCAATCGCCGGCAGTGTGGGATGAGACGCGCGAACCCGCCGGATCAGCTCGTAGCCGTCGATATCCGGCATGGCGATATCGGCGATCAGCAGGTTGGCTTCGACATCGGTCAACACGCCGAGCGCCGATTCGGCGCTGTCGCACTGCACGACGCGCGCGCCATGACGTTCGAACAACGCCGCGAGCAGCTCGCACGAGTCCCGTTGATCGTCCACGACGAGGACCGTCAGGCCGTGCATGCGAAACTCTTCGTCGAGCTCCACGGGCAGAGACACGCGGGCTGCGGCCTCGTCAGATCCGTCGACTGACACCGGCAGTCGAATGTACACCGTTGTGCCCAGCCCGGGCCCGGCGCTCGTCGCGCGAATCTCGCCGTCGTGTTGCTCGATCAGGTGGCGAGCGATCGCGAGTCCGAGGCCGAGGCCGCCGTGACGGCGAATCGCGCGGCTGTCCGCCTGCCGAAAGCGATCGAAGACATAGGGCAGGAACTCGGGCGCGATGCCGGCACCGGAGTCCTGCACCTCGATGATGATGGCATCGTCCTGATACGCGCAGCGCACGTCGATGCGTCCGCCGCCGGGAGTGAACTTCACGGCGTTCGATAACACGTTGCCGAGCACCTGATGGAGCCGTTTGGCGTCGCCGTCGATGACCGGGAGATCGGCCGGAATGGTTTTGACTAACTCGATGTTCTTGCCCTGCGCGGCCGGCATCATCCCGCTGACGACGGTGTCGATGAGCGGAGCGACCAGTACCGGTGCGTGCTCGATCTCGAGCTTCCCGCTGATGATGCGGGACACGTCGAGGATGTCTTCGATCAGGCGCGCTTGCAGGTTCGTGTTGCGGCCGATGACATCGATCGCGTGACGAAGCCGTTCCGGAGACACGATCCCTGTCTGGAGCATCTGCACCCAGCCGAGGATGGCGTTCAGTGGCGTGCGCAGCTCGTGCGACAAGGTCGCGAGAAAGTCATCCTTGAGCCGGCTGGCTTCTTCCGCGGCGGCCTCGCTGCGACGGGCCTGCGCCTCGGCGCGCGTACGCTCGACCGCGAACGCGACCTGCCAGGCGATGAGGCTGACCAACTGCAATTCGTTCGTGCTCAGCGCATGCGGTTCGTCGTAATACAGCATGAACTTGCCGATGACACGGCCGAGGCTGACGAGCGGAATAAACGCCATCGCGGCGATCCGTTCTGATTCGATCGTCGGCAGGAACGCGGCGAGCGACGGCTCGAGCGTGACGTCTGGCACCACGAGCGGTTCGGGATTGGGCGTGTCAGGCCGCCATGGCGAATGGCCTTCGACGGCGCAGCGATATTCAGCGGAGATACCTCGCCACGCCGCAAAGCGCATGACGCCCTCGCTGTCGTACAGCAGAATGGACGAGCGAGAAAGACCAAGACCGTCGGCGAGCGCCTGAAGCGCAATGTCGCAGATCTCCTCGACCGTTCGCGTTTGGCTTATGGCGCGCGTCAGCGTCAGACACACGGCCATCGGCGGAGCCGTGGTCATCATGGCTGTGTTCCCCTCTGGCTCGTCAAGTCGAATGGGCAGGCTCAATGCATAGACAAGGCCACGGCTCAGAACCAAACCGTCTGATCCGTGAATCCGCCCCGTGTCTGGCGATTCCCGACCTGAACCGGCGCTGTGGGGGTGTGTCGCCGGTTACCATCTCGGCGGTCTCTGTTGCTCAGACGTTCCAACGAGTTCCACAGAGGTAACGTGCGTCCGTACCACCGCCGAGTCGGGGTAAAGAGGCCAGGGGCAACGGGTATAATGTCCTGTTCGCACTCAACTCGACCCAGACGGAGAGGTACCGAAGTGGTCGTAACGGGGGCGCCTCGAAAGCGTCTTGTCGGGTAACCGGCACGTGGGTTCGAATCCCACCCTCTCCGCCAGCCTTCGCTCGCCTGCGGCGAGCTTCGGCTGGGCAAGCCAGCGAGCCGCGCACGCGAAGGCTGTCCCGCCGTAGCGCGACGCGCGAAGGCGGACTAACCGCCCGTCGCTAGCGGCACCGAATCCCACTTACCTTCTTCAAACAACCCGGCCCCGCCGCCTCACACGGCACGAATGTGGCAATCACAGCTCGGCTTGCCCGCTTGAGTTCGGCGCTTCGCCTGCAGTCAGGTTGAGCGTAAGAAAGTCAGATTGTGAATTCCGACCTCTCCGTCGATACGCTCGACACGCAGGCGCTCGATGCCTTGCCCGTGGCGATCTGCGTCACCGATCGCGACGGTCGCCTCGTTCGTTTCAATCAACGCGCGGTTGACTTGTGGGGCCGCCCTCCCACCTCGGCGGATGTGCAGCGCGGCCCCGCCGCGCAGGCGATTCGCACCGGGCAGACCGTTCGCGATGTCGCCGTTGTTGTCGACCGGCATGCCGGTACGCCGCTGACGACCCGCGTCACCGCGACGCCGATCACCGACGCGAACGGACTGACAACGGCTGCGGTGAGCACGTTCGTCGAAAACGCGGTCGATGCGGACGCCGCACTCCAGCGCGCACGCCTGGCCGCGATTGTCGTGTCGTCGGACGATGCGATTCTCAGTAAAACGCTGGATGGCATCATCGAGTCCTGGAACATCGGTGCCGAGCGAGTGTTCGGCTATACAGCCGACGAGGCCATCGGGCAGCACATCTCAATCCTGGTTCCACCCGATCGGCTTGACGAAGAAGCCGAGGTGCTCGCGCGTCTCCGGCGCGGCGAGAAGATCGACCATTTCGAGACGGTACGCCGTGCGAAGGACGGACGACTCGTCGATGTCTCCATGGCCGTGTCTCCGATCAAGGGCGCGGACGGACGGATTGCGGGTGCCTCGAACGTCGCGCGCGACATCACGGAGCGCCGCCTCGCCGATGAAGCGCTGGCGCGCAGCCGCCGCCGGTACCAACGCATCTTCGAATCCGCGGGAGTGTCGATCTGGGACGAGGACTTCACCGCGGTGCGGGCCGCGCTCGATGATCTGCGCGCATCTGGCGTCCGCGACTTCGCCGCATACTTTGTCCAGTATCCCGAGGAAGTCGAACGCTACATCGGTCTGGTCCGCGTCGTCGACGTCAACGAGACGACGCTGCGCATGTTCGGCGCCATCGATAAGCGTGCACTGCTCTCTTCGCTGAACACGGTCTTCACGCCTGAGACGCGCGACGTCTTCATGCAGGAGCTGGTCGCGCTCGCCGAAGGACACACCGCGTTTGAGGCCGAATCGGTCTTGCGGACACTGCACGGCGATCGCGTCGACGTGCTGGTGAGCATCACGTTCCCGGTCGCCGGAGAACCGGCCGACAGCGTGCTCGTCACGCTCACCGACATCACGCTGCAGAAGCTCGCCGAGCAAGCGCGTCGTGACAGCGAGGCGCTCTTCCACGAGATGGCTGATACGGCCCCCGCGATGCTGTGGGTCAGCGATCTCACCGGCGCATGGACGTTCTTGAGCCGGCAATGGTACGAGCTCACCGGTCAGGAGCCGGAAAAGGCACTCGGCCTGGGCTGGTTGCACGTACTGCATCCCGACGATCGCGACAGCGCCGCCGACGCGGTGTTCGAAGCCACCGATCAGCGGCGTCCGTTTCACTTCGAGTGCCGGCTCTCGCAGCCCGACGAGGGCGAACCACGCTGGACGATCATCGCCGGCCAGCCGCGTCTCGGTCGCGACGACGAGTTCCTCGGATTCGTCGGCAGCGCCATCGACATCACCGAACGGCGCAAAGCCGAGGAGGCGGTCATTGAAGAAGTCCACACGCGCGAGACGCTGTCGCGTGTTGGCGCAGCGCTCGCTTCAGAGCTCGATCCCGACACACTGATTCAGTCGGCGATCGATGCCGCGACGGCGTTGACGTCGGCGCAGTGGGGCATGTTCTTCTTCACTGTCGTCGACGGCAGTGGCAATACGCACGAGCATCAGGCGGTGTCAGGGCTGCCGGCGGACGCGTTTCCCGGCGACCCGGACGCGGCCACCCGGAGGCATCGCCGTCCAGCGATCCTGCGCATCGACGATCTGCTGTTGGGCGAGTCTGAGGCGGGCGAGGTCGATCGCCGAGGGCTGCCACACGATGTCCTGGTCCGCAGCTATCTGTCCGTGCCCGTCGTGTCGCGGACCGGCGACGTGCGTGGCGGCGTGTCCTTCGGCCACACACGTGCCGGTGTGTTTCGGCCCAAGCATGAGCAGCTGGCCAGCGGGATCGCGGCGTGGGCGGCGCTGGCGCTCGACAACGCCAGCCTCTACAAGGAAGCGCAGGAAGCCAACCGCGCGAAGGACGAGTTCATCGCGACGCTGTCGCACGAGCTGCGCACGCCACTGAATGCCATGCTCGGCTGGGCGCATATGCTGCGCTCGAACGTGCTGCCGCCAGAAACGCAGCGGCGCGCGCTCGAAACGCTCGAACGCAATGTCCGCACACAGGCGCAGCTCGTCGACGATCTGCTCGACGTCTCGCGCATCGTCGCCGGCAAGCTGCACATCAAGGGTGACGAGGTCGATCTCGCGACCGTGGTCACGACCGCGGCGGACACCGTCCGTCCGGCCACCGTGGCCAAGGGCCTCTCGTTCCGCGTCATCGTCGATCCCGATCAGCAGGTGATCGTCATGGGCGACGCCGATCGGCTGCGCCAGGTACTTTGGAACCTGCTCAGCAACGCGGTGAAGTTCACGCCCAAGGGCGGCCGAGTCGAGATCGAGCTGCGCACGACTGACACGAGCGCGTCGGTGGTCGTCACCGACACCGGTCAAGGCATTCGTCACGACTTCCTGCACCATGTCTTCGAGCGTTTCCGTCAGGCCGACAGCACTGCGTCGCGGAGGCATGGCGGTCTGGGACTGGGGTTGGCGATCGTGCGCCACCTGACGGAAGCGCATGGCGGCTCCGTCGCCGCCGAGAGTCCAGGTGAGGGGCTCGGCGCCACATTGACCGTCCATCTGCCGGTTCGCGAAGTGCGCACGCGTCCGACGACAGGTCAGAGCGTCGAGCCGCGAGGAACGGCGCTGTCCGGCCTGCGCGTGCTGCTCGTGGACGACGAGGCCGACACGCGCGATGTGCTGCGCGTGCTGCTTGAAGTGCAAGGCGCAACTGTGACGGCGGCCTCGTCGGCCGGCGAGGCGCTCGACCTGCTGCGGCGGCATCCGACCGACGTCCTGCTCGCGGACATCGGGATGCCAGAGCAGGACGGGTACGCCCTGATCGAGGCCGTGCGAGCGCTGCCGACCTCCGAGGCGATTGTTCCGGCAGTGGCGGTGACCGCCTACGTCAGCTCGCGCGATCGGGCGCGCGCGTTCAAAGCCGGCTACGGCTGGCACGTGGCCAAGCCAGTCGATCCGGATCAACTCATCGCGGTCGTCACGGCTGCGTCACAGAGCCATCCGTCATCGCAGCCGTCATAAGCTGTCGCGCGCGCACCCCCTCAGGGTGCTAGACAGGGCCCGGAAGGAACTGAAGGGCGCCCGCTTCAATCGCCATGGATACCGTTTCTGGGGACTGTGTGTCGAGAAGTTGGTCATCGACGTGCACCGCGGTTGAGCCGCGAATCTCGACGCGGCGCGCATGACGCGGCGGCATCGACAACGGCCGCTCGCCGCCGCTGATGCGATGGGCGAGGTACTCGTCGAGCACGCGGCGATGCTGCTCCGTCGCGATGACCACTGAGAACAGTCCGTCGGTGGGAACCGCCTCGTCCGACAGCACGAGATTCGGTCCGATCGACGGGATGTTCAGCACCTCCACGAGGAGGAAGTCGCCGATCTCCTCCTGGCCGTCAATCACGATCGTCCATCGCTGGGGCTCGAGACTCGCGAGCACGTCGCGAAATGTCGCGACGGCATCCTCCGGCTTGACCGTGGGCGAACCTTCGGTCGCGTTCTCCTCGAGCGCCTTCGCGGCCGAGATGCCTGCTGGAATCAATCCCGCGCCGACCGACTCGAAGAAGATGCGCTGGCCCCACTCGGCGCGTGCGAAGCCGATGTCGAGCGCTTGCGGCCTGGTACGCCCCCACGCTTCGACGAGCGTGTCCAGCGGGCCGTCGCTGCTCAGACTCTTCGCGATGTTGTTCGCGGTGCCGAGCGGTAGGATGGCGAGCGGCAGCTTATGTCCGGCGAGCACGCGCGCGGCCGTGGCCACGGTGCCGTCACCGCCCGCGGCGACCGCCAGATCGGCGTGGCTGGCGAGAATGCGCTCGACGCGATGCTCCTTGTCCACGACCTGCACGAGATGATGACCGTGCCGCTCGAATAAGGCGGTGATTTCATCGACCGAGCTGCCGTCGCCCGCGTCCTCGTTGTGAAAGAGTACGACCCGCACATGAACCTCAGCGTTCTGCGATTCAAGTTTCGATCCGCACGGCACAAGCAGGCGCTGCCGCACGCGGCGGCCGATTCTTTGCAACCCGAGTGGAGATGCGAATCCTCGTCTCGAACGACGATGGCGTGTACAGCCCAGGTATTCGCGTCCTGGCCGAAGTGGCCACCGAATACGGCGAGGTGCGCATCGTCGCGCCGGATGTGGAGCGCTCGTCCGCGGGCCACGCGATCACGCACTCCCACCCGTTGTCCTATCGGCGAACGACGATTCGAGGGCTGACTGCGTATCGCGTGAACGGAACCCCTGCCGATTGCGTGTCGTTGGGTGCCAATCAATGGGGCAAGGTCGATCTCGTCCTGTCGGGATTGAACATCGGGCTTAATCTGGGGAATTCGATCTGGCATTCAGGAACCCTTGCCGCCGCGCGGCAGGCGGCCCTGCTCGGCATACGCGGCATCGCGTTGAGCGCACCCGCTGGAGCCGAGCCCGACTTCGAGCCATACAAGCCGTGGGTGCGGCGCGTGCTCGACACCTTGCTCGGGGAGCGGAGTCTGTCCCTCGTGAACGTCAATATTCCACGCGAGCCGCGGGGGTTGGTGTGGACCCGCGCGTCAGTGCGTCGCTACGACGGCCGAATCGTGCCGACGCAGGATCCACAAGGACGCGAGCTGTTCTGGTTCACGGTCACGCCGATCGAAGGCGCTGACGAAGGCACCGATCGATGGGCGATGGAGCGCAGCTGGATTTCCCTGACACCGCTGCGGCTGGATCTCACCGACGAGCAGCAGCTTGGCGTGATGCGCCTCCGTCATCCGCTCGACGAGTCGATCGCGTCTGCCGTGTCGCCGCCGACGACATCACCCGAGGCGGAGAAGACGGTCCGCGATGATGAAGCCGCGCATGCGATGACCAAGACCGTGGACGAGCCCGCGGTCACTCAGCCAGCGACCCCCAAGGTCATGTAGGGGCGACGCACGCGTCGCCCTACTCAGTCTTACGCTTTGACGAAGGTCGTGATCTTCCGGCGGGTGCGCTCTTTCAGCGAGCACTCGCGCAGTTGGTCGGCGAGCGCTTCGAGGTTGGGAACGCCCGTGATGATCACCGTCGAGAGGTCGGGATCCGACGAGCGCAGGTGCAGCATCGAGTAGCCAAGCACGCGCATCCCGAACGGTCGGTGGATGTCGAAGTCATCAATGCGAAACAGCTCCACACTGGCCTTGATCGTCGAGAACAGCCCAGTCTCGATCTGAATGCGCTGCGTCGTCAGCGTGTAGACCACGGATTTGCTTTTCGCCCAGTAGACGAGCCAGGCGATCCCGATCGTGATTACCACGAGCGCCCATTGACCGAGCGAGGAGATCACCGCAGGATTGCCGGTGAACAACAACCGTTCGACCTCGTCCTCTTTCGCGCTCTCGTACTCGCCGAGATCCGTGTTGCAGAAGCGGCACTTGATTGCAGCGGCCTTGATCGTTTCGCCGCAGACCGGACACGGCTTGCTGTCGTCGCTCACATCGCCTCCCCCCACGCAACTACCAACCACCAACTACCAACCACCAACCAGATTGTGCCGATCCGAGCACGGTACTTGCAAATTCGCGCGGGAGTGGAGGAGGTGTCCATGGCGAAGTACGGAAGAGGCGCATCGAAAACGGTGAAGTCGGCGATGCGTCGCCGCAAGCGAGGCACGCTGAAGAGCGGTTCGGGCCGCAAGGTCACGAGCCGCACGCAGGCGATTGCCATTGGCTTGAACGAAGCGAGGGAAAAGGGCGCCAAGGTGCCGTCGCGAAAGCGGAGCCGGAAGCGGACCGCCCGCAAGCGGAGTACGTCTCGTCGATCGGCCAGCCGGTAGTTCGCGAATTGCCGCTCGCCATCTGCATGGTGCGGCAATCCGGCCGCGTCAGGCGGGTTTTGCGACGCGCGCCGTTGAAGGACTCTCCCCGCGGCGCGCGTCCCTTTTTCGGGGCGTTCAGTGCGTCGACGTGGCGGAATGGACGCCGCGATTGACGGTCTCGGCCTGCTTGAGATGCGCCTCCACCGTTGGCAGAACCTTGCCGGCCCATGCCTTCAGATCCGGATCGGCGCCCGACTGCGACTCCTTGCGCACATCAGCCGCGACTTTGCGGTGACCGTCAACCATCGCCTGCATGTATTCGCGGTCGAACCCGGCGCCGCTCAGTTTCGAGAGCCGGTCCGAGAGCTTCTTGTGCTCGGCGTCGATCGCGGTCGGCAGCGTGATGTTCTTGGTGCCAGCCACGCCCTTGAGCTCATCGAGCGCTTTGCTGTGGTCGTCCACCATCATCTGCGCGAACTTCTTGACGTCATCCGACATCGCCTTCTGCAGCGCGAGCTTGCCGAGGTCGACCTCCGCCATGTTGGCCTGAGCGGCTTTGATGGCGAATGCGCTATCGCTCGCTGCGGGGTGTGATGACGATTGGTTCGGCTTCGTGGAGGACTTCTGCGACCCAGTCGAAGACTGCTGCGCCCCAGTTGCGGTCGCGAGCGCCACAACGATCAGCATCGCGAGTGAAAGTTTCATATTGGTTGCTCCCTTTACTGGTCCTACCCGCCCGGTCGCAAGCGGCATGCCCGGGAGAACGCGGCTCATCCAACGAGAGCGGCCGGCAATTTGCTCATTCCATCGGGCTGAGTTCGTGATGGCCGAACCCAAGAAGCCGAGGCTGAGTTCGCCGCGTGCCTCAATGAGCGCGATTCGCCGTCAGGCAGAGGTGTGCCGGCGCTGCGACCTCTGGAAGCACGCCACGCAGACGGTGTTCGGAGAAGGCCCGAACGGCGCCCGCATCATGCTCATCGGCGAGCAGCCGGGCGATGCTGAAGATCTCGAAGGCAAACCGTTCGTCGGTCCAGCCGGCCAGTTGCTGCGTCACGCGCTCGAGGATGCCGGCATCGATCTCCGCGATGTGTATCTCACCAACGTGGTGAAGCACTTCAAGTGGGAGCCGCGCGGCAAGCGGAGGATTCACAAGAAGCCGCGCCACAGCGAAGTCCAGGCGTGCC
>Ga0207428_10006343_pt1 | contig 10936 bp, 5 predicted proteins | sample RhiMethybrSRZTD1_FD_187600 | JGI IMG/M metagenome (GOLD analysis project Ga0207428, IMG submission 187600) | Populus rhizosphere microbial communities from Tennessee, USA - Rhizosphere MetaG P. TD hybrid SRZTD1 (SPAdes) (version 3) | ecosystem: Host-associated > Plants > Roots > Rhizosphere >... | reverse complement strand
CCTCGGCGTTGCCGGTGCAGGTGCTCAAAGGCATGGCACCGATTCTCATGCCGTACCTGCAACCCGGCAGCAAAACAGGTTGCTTGCCGACTGATGTCGCGCGGCGTTAACAAAACCATTACGTCGTGCGGCGGTAATTAACTATTTTCGGCATGGATAATTCCAATGCATTGAGAGCAAAGACACTGTTCAAGCAACAATAATTCAGACTTTTACTTTGAGCCTTGGGCGTTAGGCTGATGACTCCCATTAACACTCAAGGTTTATTAACAACATGCCTGACTTACAAGGAAGTACGTCGACAACCGACCATAAAGGCCGGCACTACGAATTGATCAAAAACCGGATTCATCCGGTCTTTCAAAGCACTTCATTGCGAAATGTCCGGGAACTGGGCCGCGTCGAAAAATCGCCCGCGCCCTGGCTCAAGACTGCCACTGCACTCGATCAATCCCGCTTACAAAAAGCCAGCCTCGAACTCTGGTCTTCCCGCAACAAGGTGGATCGGTTTCTCGACCCGTTGCAAAACGTTTATGAATTTGCCGAGCCCCTACTCACCGATGCGTTGAAGAAACTGGATATCGATGTCGACGTTAAAAAAACGTATTTGCATCTTTATCTGCCCAAAGAACGCCCCTGGTATGTCATTGATACATCCGGGGGCGTCGTCACCCGTACTGTTTCACTGATCGACGCCGCACTGCACAACTTCGCGCTTGGTGAAAGCTGCGAACCGGACTCCGATTACATCAGCCAACCCGATCAGCATGGTCAGTTCGTTGTCTTGCCTATCAAGCACAAGCTCTCCATCGCAAGGTTTCAGGCGTTGTGCCGTGAGCTGGACATCGGCGCCCGCTACACCCGATACCTGGAAGAACAGTTGCTGCCCCGTGATGGCGTTGCAAAGTATTTGCTCCAAAGCCGTATCGTTGAAAGCGAGAAAGCCGCTTTCAGAGCCGCCGTGGAACAGGCGACGATGGCCGGCGATATCGACGCCGATGCCCGCGACAGGGTCATTGAAATGCTGGAGGGCCAGCGCAACACCACCTGGAAAGGCAAGCCTGTGCAATTTGCCGACCTGTCCATTCTCGACAATCACTTGACCGGCATCGTGCTGATCACTGCGGACCTGGAGCAATCGCACCAGGTGATGCCAGTGATCGCTTATGTGCCGCAAGATCCGCAGCACCCGCTCAAGCAATACCCCTCGACCGTCGCGTTCATGAACGAATTGACGCGCCAGTTGCGCGACGACGCGCTTATCGCGTCCACCGGGATGACGTACCGCCAGTTCTTCAGCCGGTTCATCGACCATTCGCAACGCGGGCATTTCTTCGGCGGGCTGCAACAACGCCTGTTCGAGGTCAAATGGCATCGAAAGGAAACGTTCGATCCGGGCCCAAGCTGGCGGGATGTTCCGATCGATAACCCGCGTTTGAGTTTCGACATCGAGCCAATCACGGGCGAACTCTGGGTACATCTTTATCAAAACAAACTGAACAAGATCCTCAATGACGCGCGGGACATCGCCGTGTCGACCGCCGATACCGATCGCAAGGCCCGGTGGGCCTGGTGGGACAACTTCAAAAAAATAGTCTCCGATATTTTCAATGTCGCGCTGTTGATTGCCACGCCGTTCGTTCCGGGGCTGGGCGAACTCATGCTGGCCTACACGGCGTATCAACTGACCAGTGATGTCATTGAAGGCGCTGTGGACCTGGCCGAGGGACTATGGGCAGAAGCCGCGGATCACATTGTGGGGGTCGTGACGGACGTGGTTCAACTGGCCGCGTTTGCCGCCGGGGCGAGCATCGCCGACGCGTTCCGGCTCAAGGTTTCTACAGGGATCGAGAGCCTGCAACCGGTGAGCTTGCCCACCGGTGAAACCCGCTTGTGGCACCCGGACATCGAACCCTACGCCCATCCAGACCTGTCGCTGCCAACCGATTCCAGGCCCGACCGGCTCGGCCTGCATCACCATCAAGGCCAGGATATTCTTCCTTTGGAAGGTCGCCACTATGTGACCCGCAAAGATCCGCAAACTGCACAGTATCGACTTGAACACCCCACACGCCCCGAAGCCTATGCACCGAAACTGGCCCATAACGGTCGCGGCGCCTGGCGTCATGAAGGGGAAAACCCGTTGACCTGGGACGGCCCGAAGCTCATGAAACGGCTAGGGCACATGACCGATGGCTTGAACCCCCAGCAACTGGAAGACATCCGCCTGATCAGCGGCACCGAAGAAGACGCACTGCGGCGCGTGCATGTCGAAAACGCCGAGCCGCCGCTATTGCTGGAAGACACGGTAATCCGCTTCCGGACGATGGAAGATGTCGCCGCCACGACCACGCAGATTCGTTCGGGAAGCCCGATAGACCCGTCATCGCACTGGTTCGAGCAACTGATCACCGAACTGCCGGGCTGGCCGTTCGACCATGCCTTGAGGGTGTATGAACGATCCGACCTGCTCGGCGCGTCCCGCCTGTACGGCAACGCCAATGCCCGGCCGGAACGGACGTTGAATATCGGGCTGGCGGATGTAATGGCAGGCAAATTGCCGGAGCGGGTCGTCAGGTTTCTCGATGAGCAACAGCTCGAAGCGCTGGTCGGACCGGGACTCTCCAGACAGGCGAAGGTGCAGCGCCTGCGTGATCGCCTGGCCAACCAGGTCGAAGGGCGCAAGGCCGACATCGCGGATTACATCTATCGCTCGCGCGCGCGCAGTACCGATCGACGCGTTCAGGTCATGCAGCGGCAATACCCTGAACTGCCGACGATCATCGCCGAACGCCTTGTCGCTAATGCCAGACAAGACGATCTGCGCATCGTTGCCGAGCAGCAGCGCCTGCCGCTGGACCTCAAAAGCCGCGCCCGTGAGTGTGCTTTTGAAACCCGCGCGACACGGGCCTGTGAAGGCTTCTACCAGAACGAACGACTGACAGCCGACACCGAGCGCCTGTCGCTCAACGCGCTGCGTTTGACCAGTGGGATCTTGCGCGATCTGCGCCTGGAAATACGTGACGGCACCGCCGACGGTCCTTTGCGTTGCAGTGTCGGTCCTGACGATGCGCTCAATATTCGAATGCTGTTACGCGACGAACATGGCCGTTATGAAGTTGTTGATGGCCACCATCGCAAGCTTTCCGATGCTGTCGACTTTTATGAAGCACTCCTGGGTGCCATGCCCGAGCAGGCTCGCCGTTCATTGGGCTATGGGCTCGGCCAGGGGCAAGCGTTCAAGCAGTGGATAATGGTCAAGTCCCGGCCACCGGCCGAACGCCGCACGCTCTTGCTGGAACCCTCCATTCGTCCGGTGGCGGAGCTGGAAACGAGCCTGATGTTGCGCGGCCCCGTATTTTCCAGAGAGCCCGTCACCGTCGAGCAAGCGCTAAAAAAACTGCATCCACACCTGAGCGAATATGAAGTCGATAATCTTGTCCGCTCCATACCTCCTGGCATCGATCCTTTTCAGTGGATAAAAAATCAAAAACAACGACTCATAGAACTGCAAAACATCCTTGACGCATGGAAGGTAAAGCACACGCCGTTCGAGCCCGATAACACGCTCCTTGCGCCCAAGGAAGCCATTTTTATCGCTGATCGCCTGATGGAATGCTTACAGCGAAAAGCTCGGGTATTGGGTGAGCGCAGTACTCACTTCGACAAGGGTTATGCACTGGACTTGTCCACTGAATTACAAAGTATGAACCTGGAGCCCTGGTGGAAAAAGCTGCCAGACATCCGCCCTTATCTTGAACAGATCAGCACCTTGAATCTGGATGGGACGCAAATCTCGCCGGGCTCCACGGGGTTATTGAAAAATTTTTCCCGGCTACGCCATCTGAGCGCACGTCGCTGTCAGCTGACCCGCTTGCCAGACAATGTGGCCAGCATGCACCTGCTCGAAACCCTACGGCTGAGCCACAATCATATTGCGCTGAACACCAAGGCGGTCGAGCAATTGAAGCATCTGACACGCCTGCAAACCTTGCGGCTCGACAACAACCCGCTGGGCCAGCCGCCCAATGTCGAGCGCATGCCACGCCTGAAAGTGCTCAACCTTTCAAACACCGGGATCGATGCCTGGCCAGACGGACTGCTGAGCAAACATCGTCCAACGGGGTTTTTTCTTGATCTGCGGGATAACCCGATCAAGACCGTCCCCACTGTCGTCAAGGGATCAAGGCAAGCACTTCTAGTGGCGCGCGCGCGGCTGGACATCGACTCCTTGCACGATATCCAGCGCCAGCTCCTGTTCCAGTACCGCGATTCATCGGGCTTGCCGCGCCAGAACACCTATGCCCCTCTGGCCGCCAATGCGCGCGCCAAATGGCCGGTCGATGATGACTCCTCGCTTTGGGGTGCGAACTCGCCTGGCCTGGGGACTTACAGGGCCGAGGCCTGGGACAATCTCATGAATGAGCCGAACAGCGAAGGCTTCTTCAGAATCATCGATAGCCTGACCCATTCGGCCGATTTCAGAGCCGGTGGAGCTACGCGCAAAGCCTTGTCCCGTCGCGTCTGGGAACTGATCGATGCGGCGGATCTGGATACGCCACTGCGCGAAAAACTGTTCCAGACCGCCGAGCAACCCACCACGTGTGCCGATGCTAGCTCCGAAGTTTTCAACAACATGGGCGTGCAGGCGCTCGCCTCACAGGCGTATGCGTATTCGACCTACGCCGCCGAACTGGAAGCCCGGCTGGTGAAATTGAGCAAGGGCGCCGCGCGTTTGCAACGGGTCAACGACATCGCCCGGGCCGATGCACTTTCACGCCCGAGCAGGGCCGAAGAAGTGGAAATTTACCTGGCGTATCAAACCCGCCTGGCATTGCGCCTTGGTTTGCCCTGGCAATCCGAGGACATGCTTTACCGGCAGATCGCCGCCGTGAGCGACAACGCCATCGAACAGGCCTACACCACCGTGTTGGCGCTGGAGGAAGGGGACGGCTTGCTTGACGCCATGCTCGAGCAGCCGTTCTGGGACCGGTACCTGCGCGAGACCCATGACCTGAGATTCCGTTCAGATGATCGGGCGTTCGATGAGAAGTTGCGACTTCTCGAACAACGCAGGGAAGCTGGCGAAATCAATGAGCAGGCCTATTTGGAAAGCCTCAACACGCTGGCTGATGAGAAACTGCAATTGGGACGAACCTTAACCCGAATGCTGCTGGACAAACACGCGCTGTAAACGAGTAACCGGCTCCTGTAGTCCTGGTGTTGCCTTGTCTTCAGGAGCCTGGCTTTTTACCGAGCGTTACATCACAACCGAATCCCAGATAACGGTGATGTTGCCGCTGAACGTGTCACTGAATCCAGGGCGGAACAACGAGTCGATGGAGGCCTGGGTCATCTCGAAACGCAGTGTCCCGCCTTTTCGATCCACATAATGCTTAGGCTGAAAAGGTCCGCGCGGAACGTCGACCTGCAGATAAAACTCCTTGACCGGCACATTGTTGAGCTCGATCCCGTTGGGCAGGGTGAGTATTACGTTTACGACAGCGCTTTCACCGTTCGGACTCCGAAGAGCGCATGCGAGCACGTCCGCTTTAATGCAACGCAACGTGACTCTGAACATCGACGAAGCCGAGATGTAAAACAGTTGGTCGGCGTAGATACGGGTCGGCTTGCGACCGCTCTCGATCCAGGGTTGCCAGCCGCCTTCGGGCTGCAGCGCGACCTTGTTCCCACCCGGTGGCAGGTCTACCTTCAGCGTGTGCTGAACATCCAGTACGAAATCGAGGTCCAGCGAAGTTTGGTCCGGCACCATCGCTTGCCCCATATCGAAGTCTCCACCCCGCCCGACGGAATACGCCAGCGACCCGGTGTAAAGCCCGGTCGACATGCCCATAGGATTGGGCGTGCGCAGCTCATAGGCAAAATCGAAGTACTCGAACACCATGGCTGGAACTTGGAACGCGGGTACCTTGGTACACGCCGCTTGCACTGGCGTCTTCCAGAAAAAACTATAGGACTTATCGCTGTAGCTTCCTACACCGCTGTACAGACAAGGCGGGGCTGCGTAATCCCAGCTGCCGCCGATGCCACCGATCCAAAGCTTTTGGTGACCTTCAAGTATGTCTGTCACCCCCACCAGACTGGCGGCTGAATGACTCAGTGAATATCTTGAACCCATGCCAGTGATGCGTATTTCGACGGTTTCCGTTTCCTGGGTATCGCGATTGGTGACGGTCAGCTGCCGCCAATCGGCAGGCGCTTTCACCCCTACACCCGAGAGGCCGGGAGAGATGGGGCGAGTGGAGTTGAAACGAATCGGCACCTGGATGCTGAACATCTTTTTGCCCGCGCATTCGGTTGGATGAATCGCGCAATATCCGCTGTTGGGCGTCGTGTTGATGAACATGTTCCTGTTCGGTTGCGCAGGATCCGGCCTGAACAACGCGCGGATCTCCTGGTTCGCCGCCTCTGCCGAGGGCACGCACAGCGTCATCAGCAACGCCAATTTACCGGTCAATTTTTTCAAACATTCCATTCGTGTCATTCCCGATAGATTCGATACTGGGCGCTTCATTCTCCCGGCACTCTGGCGTTGAACAGCAGCAAGACGTTGCCGGCGTAATCACCCGCGCGATATCCGCCGACTGGCTTCACCGGGTCGATCTCCAGCGCCACCCGCTTGCCCGCCGCGGCTTCTTCCCGAGACACGACCTGGCGCATGACAGAACTCAGTTCAACGCCGTTGAACCTGACCCGCAGTGCGATGTCGTCGTCCGGCCTGCCATTCGACAGGTAGGGCGTACTTTCCAGGCGCGCTTCAATCGCGCTGGTGTCGTGGCGCACATCGAAATCCTTGCGCAGACTGCCCAAGGTTGATGTGGGGTAGCTCCAGAGCAGTGGCTGCGGCCGATGAATCCAGTCCGGTTCGGACGGAATGATGTAGAAAGCCCGACTCGGAACCGTCAGCGACACTTCGAACGTATGCTCTTCGCGAGCGGCCCAACTCATGGCGCTCATCAGTCCAGTGATTGCCATCAGTACGACGACGGCGCCTTGCTTGCTCATATTCATTACCTACCCCGCCCATGGAAGCAGCCGTTAGCGGCTAACTACCTTCAAGTCCTGTTTACGTTCGCCTTCGAGCAACTTGAAACGGTATTCACGGCCCTTTTCCTTGTCGAAGCCGAATGATTTACCCGCCAGAACATGGTGTTTAGTGGTGGCTCCACAATCGCTCTCCTTGCTCAATGAACAGTTTTTGAACTCATCGATGACGAGCACCGAGTTGCCGTTGTTGCGCAGTTCGTAACGGCTGTCGGTTTCAGTGATGGCCGTTTCGAAACGGGCGTCTTTGGGTCGCACGAAGAAGATCGTGCCGAACCCGGTCATGACGTTGACGCCGGCGCTCAGGGTCTTTTTGTAGTCTTCGCGCTCTTCGCCGCTGACCACGAATTCGTCCTCCTTTTCCGGCACCACCGGCACGAAACGCACGCGGAAATAACGTTCGCGGTCACGTTCACCCATGTACAGCAGGCGAGTGCCCTGCATACCCTGCGCCGGCACGATCAGCCGCGCGGGGCTGGCCATCAGGCCATTGCGCGACGCCTTGTCAGCGGAGGTCTCGACCGGGATTTCCCGAGATGTACCGTCAGCGTCATACACGATCTCCAATACGTTGACCTTGACGAATGCGGTGCTGTCACCGCTGTTGAAGACCCGCTTCAGGTAAGTACTTTTGTCGCCATCCAGATAGTCATAAACCGTGCCGACATTGATTTGCGGCCCGGCGTTAGCCGCCACGCAAAACACACTGAGCATCGACAGCAAAAACAGACGTGTCATGTTTTCAATCTCACAAAATTCGAAAATGGAGGGTTGCGGAGGTTCACACTTCCGAATCCCAGATAATGGTGATATTGCCCCTGAGCGTGCCGCTGAAGCCGGGGCGTATCAGAAAGTCGATCGCGTCCCGCGGCATCTCGAAACGCAGCGAACCTGGCTTGCGATCCAGATAGTGACCAGGCTGAAACGGGCCTACCCAAACGTTATTCAACAACGGGGTCTGATTGACCGCCCCACCACCGGGGCCGTTGATGCCTACGGGCAGACTTAGCCGTGTCTCGACCTGTGTGCTGTCGCCGTTTTCACTGCGCAAATAACAGCGAGTACCGCCCAGCGAATCGCACTGCATCATCACGCTGAAGCGCGAGGTCGCCGAAATGTAGAAGAGTTGATCGCGGTAAATCCGCGTCGGCTGGCGACCGCTTTCGATCCAGCGGTTCCAGCCGCCTTCTGGCTCCAGCGCCACTTTGTTTCCACCCGGTGGCAGGTCGACCTTCAGGGTGTGCTCTACGTCCAGGTTGAAATTGAGCGTCAATACCGAGTCGTCCGGCTGCATGATGTCCCCCATGTCGAAATCCATTCCGGGCCCGACGGTGTAGGTCAGGTCACCGTAGTATTGGCCCGAAGACATTTTCAGTGGGTTGGGCGTACGCAGTTCGTAGCCAATCTGCACCTGCTCATAGGTAAAGCCCGGGATGCGATAATTGGCCCGAGCGGCGCACACGCTCGTTCCGGACGTCAGCCAGAAGAACGTTCTGGCGTCTGGCCACGCATACATGCCTCCGGTACTTCTGCACGGCGATGGCGGTGCCCAGGTCCAGTCGCCCAACAGGCGTATATGCCAGCCGGGCCATGTCGTGGGCTCACCTTCGCCCACCAGGTTTTCCGCCGTATCGGAAAGAATGTAGCGGCCTCCGATCGAGACGATCCGCACTTCGACCTCGGCCTCTTCCTGCGTGTCGGCATGCCGCACACTAAGCCTTCGCCAGTCCCCCGGAACCCGAAACATCGGGGCCCTGCGCGGGTCGTTGTGCCCGGCCTCGATCGCACCGACAGACCGAAAGCCGATCGGTGTCAGCAGAGAAAACAGTTCTCTCTCCTTGCAGAACGCAGGTTGATTCGCGCAATGCCCGGTGACGGGCGTCATGTTGATAAATTCGTTGTGCATCGGGTTTGCCGGGTCGGGGCGGAACACCGCGCGGATATCCATGGTTGCGCCCGATACCGGTTCACCTGCCAGGCTCAACAGCAGCAACACCGTCAGGCCCCCCAGTGAACGTATAGACCTTTTCATCCTCAACCCGCCTTCTGCTCGGTGAAGGTGATATCGGCCAAGGTGTCCGGCGTACACCGCAGGTCACCGATCATCAGCACGTTGTTTTCACTGCGATGCCGGTCGGCATCGAGACGGAACTGGCACAGCAACTGGTTGCCCTGACGCACTTCCAGCGTCGGCGAACCGGCGTTCATTTCCATCGAGAAGAAACCATCGACCTCCGTCACGCCACGACTGGCGTGGTTGATCACATGGTGACCCTTGAGCGGCTGCCCTTGCGAATCGACCAGCCGGCCCAGCACGGTCAGGGTTTTCATCACCCGCACCTTGCGGTACTCGACCCCACCCTTGTTCAAGTGATAACGGGTGCGGGCCGGTTCGATGGTGGCCGCCGGCACATGGTTGCCTTCGAAATCGAAACTCACCGAGCTGTTCTGGTACGCGGTAATCGGGATGAAGTTGCGCCCTGGCTTCAGCGCCGCGCTGCCGCCGCTGTAATCGTCGGCGCGCAGGGCAATGTCGTCGATGTCCGACTCCACATCGACAATCAGCCCGGCACCGCGCATCTCATGCTGGCTGGTCAACACCATCTGCTGGCCGCCGAGGACCAGGGTACTGTCCAGGTTGAGGCCGCCGGTAAAATTGCCGTTGAAGGACGATCGCTGAACGAAACCATCACCATTGATCGCGTCGGTACGAAAGTTGGCGAGGCTGGAAACGCCGACGCCGTAGGTGTCTGTGAGTGCCGTCACCGAGACGTTTTGCAGCACGTGATCTTTCAGGTCTTTGCGCCAGCCAATGGAGGCGTTGTTGTCGCGACCGCCGTCCCGGGCCGTGCGCGAACCGATGCTGCCGCTGATCTGCTGTCCAGGTGCGCCGAGTGCCAGGTTGATGCTCAGGTCGACGCCGCGATTGCGGTCGTTGCCGCTGCTTAAACTGCCTGGCCGATCGAACAATGACAGCCGCCAGTTGCCATCGCTGCCAAACAGGTTGGTGCGCTGGTTCCAGCCCAGATCGAGGCCGACGCCTTCGACGTTGCCCTCGCTGTGGGACACCCGGGCATTGATCGTGCTTTTGCTGTTGAGTCGATGATTGAGTGCCAGCGAGGAGTTGCTGGTCTCACCGACGAATACGTTGCGTTGCCGTATCCGGGTGCCATCCGGCAGGGTTTCGTAAAGGTTGGTGGTGTCCAGCCAGCTGCGGTTGTGGCTGATCACCACGCTGCCGGCGCCATAGCTATAGAGGCTTTGCAGGTCCAGACCGGTGCCGTGGTCCTGTGTCTGGTAGACGTTGGCGTACAGGCTGAGGTGATTGGCCAGGGTCCAGTCGACGGAACTGCCGTATTGCAGTTTTTCGCGAACCTGGCGCGCCGACAGCCCTAGGATAACCCGTGGGTGCGCCAGGTAATTGACCGAGGCCCCGGCCGTGGTGCTGCCGCTGGACTGCTGATTCCAGTTGCTCCACAGTTTGCTTTCTTCCCCGGCGAACAGGTTGTAGCGCCAGCGCTCGTCGAGGTTGCGCCAGTTGTTGGGCTTGTACACCAACTCTTGAGTGCTCGAGGTGATCTGGCCGTCCTCGATCAGGCGCACTTCGACTTCATAGATGCCCCCCGGTAGCGGTCGGGTGTCGAGGGTCTGCAAACCGGCGGGCACCGACTGGGTATTGATCAACAGACCGTCGCGGTAGATCTCCACCGAGCCCTGGCGATTGGCCGTGACGTAGATCGGATAGACGCTGGGCATCAGACTGTTGATGGCGAGGCTGTCGGAGCTGCCATACATGACGCCGACAGCCGTGTCGGGACTGGTGCCGAACGTGCGCGGCTGGCGGGTCAGTCCTTCGGAATTGGGGGTGAAA
>Ga0207428_10006342_pt1 | contig 10937 bp, 10 predicted proteins | sample RhiMethybrSRZTD1_FD_187600 | JGI IMG/M metagenome (GOLD analysis project Ga0207428, IMG submission 187600) | Populus rhizosphere microbial communities from Tennessee, USA - Rhizosphere MetaG P. TD hybrid SRZTD1 (SPAdes) (version 3) | ecosystem: Host-associated > Plants > Roots > Rhizosphere >... | reverse complement strand
GTCGAGATCTCGAGCAGCGACTCGTCGGCCTCGACCGTCTCGCCTTCCTGCTTGAGCCACTTCGTGATCGTCCCCTCGGAGACGGAGACGCCCATCTGCGGCATGACGACCTCGATCGAAGCGGTGGCCGCCATCAGTACTCGGCCACCTCGCGAATTCCGGCGGCAACGTCCTCGACCTGCGGGATGAACGCCTTCTCGAGCTGCGGCGAGAACGGCACCGGCGTATCGGGTGCCGCGATCCGCTTCAGCGGCGCGTCGAGGTCCTCGAACGCTTCCTCCGCGATCGTCGCCGCGATCTCGCCGCCGAAGCCGCCGGTGTGGGTGTCCTCGTGGAGCACGACCACCTTGGAGGTCTTCGACACGCTTGCCAGCACTGCCTGCTTGTCCCACGGAATCAGCGTGCGCAGGTCGACGATCTCGACGGAGACGTCCTCGCCCTCGAGCTGCTTCGCCGCCTCGTCGGCGGTGTGCACCATCGCGCCCCAGGTGATCACGGAGACGTCCTCGCCCTCGCGGTGGATCCGCGCCTTGCCGAACGGCGTCTCGTAGCGCTCGTCCGGGACCTCCGCCTTCAGCCGCCGGTAGAGGTGCTTGTGCTCGAAGTAGAGGCACGGGTTCGGGTCTTGGATCGCGGTCGCAAGCAGGCCCTTCGCGTCCTCGGGCGTCGCGGGGCAGATCACCTTCAAGCCGGGGATGTGTGCGAACGAGCTCTCCGGGTTCTGCGAGTGGAACGGGCCGCCGCTGAAGCCGCCGCCGGAGGGCAGCCGCACGGTGATGGGCACCGGCGTGCCCGCGCGCCAGCGCTGCTTGGCCGCGACGGTGACGAGGTGGTCCCATGCGCAGGAGATGAAATCCGCGAACTGCATCTCCGCGACCGGGCGCATGCCCATGATCGCGGCGCCGGTACAGCCGCCGACGATCGCGGTCTCGGAGAGCGGCGCGTCGATCACGCGCCAGGGCCCGAACTCCTCCTGGAAGCCGAGCGTGACCTTGAAGGCCCCGCCGTAGACGCCGACGTCCTCGCCGATCACGAAAACGCGTTTGTCGCGCCGCATCTCCTGGCGGAGACCGTCGCTGATCGCCTGGAGGTAGGTCTTCTCGGCCACTACTTGTGGTGCGGTGTGTCGAGGTCCTCGGGAGTTGCGAAGACGCCGTCCTTGAGCGACGAGGCCTCCGGCAGGGGCGACTCCTCCGCGCGCTGGAGCGCGTCGTTCAGCAGCTTCTTCACACCGGCCGAGATCTCGTCCTCCTGCTCGTCGGCGAGGTCGGCGTGCTCGCGCAGCCAGCTGCGGAACCGCTCGATCGGGTCGTTCGCGGCCCAGCGCTCGAACATGTCCTTCGGGACGTAGAAAGCGTCGTCGTGCACGGCGTGGCCCTCCATGCGGAGGGTCAGGCACTCGAGGAGCGATCGGGTCGTTCGCGGCCCAGCGCTCGAACATGTCCTTCGGGACGTAGAAAGCGTCGTCGTGCACGGCGTGGCCCTCCATGCGGAGGGTCAGGCACTCGAGCAGTGTCGGGCCGCCGCCTTCGCGCGCCTTCTCGATCGCTCGCCTGGCCTCGCGGTAGACGGCCAGCACGTCGTTGCCGTCGACGACCACGCCCTCGAAGCCGTAGGCGTCGGCGCGGTCGGCAACGTGCTCGGTCGCGTACTCGAGGTACGTCGGCGTCGAGTACGCCCACTGGTTGTTGTCGCAGATGAACACGACCGGGAGCTTGCGCACTCCGGCCAGGTTCATGGCCTCGTGCGTGTCACCGCGCGCGGACGCGCCTTCGCCGAACCAGCCGACCGCGACTCGGTGCTCCTCGCGGATGCGGAAGGCCAGTGCGCAGCCGACGGCGACCGGCAGCATCGCGGGCAGGTGGCTGACCATCGCCAGCAGGCCGAGCTTCGAGTCGGCCATGTGGACGTTGCCGTCCCTGCCCTTCGTCGGTCCGTCGGCGCGGCCCATGTACTGCGCGAAGATCCGCCAGGGCTCGACCCCGCGTGTGACGTGGACGCCCATGTCGCGGTGCAGCGGCGTGCCGACGTCCTCGGACCCCATCGCGGTGGCGACGCCGACGCTCGCGGCCTCGTTTCCGCGGCCCGTGTAGAACGAGCCCGGGATCTTGCCCTGCTTGTAGAGGATGTGGCCGCGCTCCTCGATTGCGCGCGTGATCAGCATGTTGCGGTAGACGGCGAGGAGATCCTCGCGGTCGAGGCCTGCCTCCCTGACTTCCTGCAGCGAGCCGACGGGCTCGGCTTCTCGCGCGATCGCCATCGCGCGGAACTCTAGCGATCGGTCTGGCTACAGTCGCTTCGTGGGGAGCGCACGGAACTGGCTGCAGGAGGAGCGGCGCAAGACGCTCGGCGACTGGGTCGCGTTCTGCCTCCGCTGCGGCTTCGTGCAGCGCTACTTCGAGGAGCACGTGGACGAGCTGCCCGCCGAGTGTCCGCAGTGCGGCGGCGAGTTGCGGTCGGCGAGTTGCGATCGCAGTGCCCCCGCTGCGGTGCGCGCTTCGCCTCGGCGTTCGCGGTCGAGTGCGAAGAGTGCGGCGCCGAGCTGCGCCCGCCCGAACAGTTCGGCGTGAAGATCCGTCGCGCTCGCTAGCCGAACGGTTCCACCAGGGACTGTCCCTGGGTATGGCGCGGATCGGACATGGCGTTCGTGCCGGAGGTGTGACCTTTCGTCCACAGGCGGCGCATGGCTCCGGCGATTCCAGGCATTCTGGATCCGTGGTGGCGACGGAGCAGGGCCGAGAAGGCCTGCTCGGGTCGTTTGGTTATCCCTGCGCGCGCTCGAGGACGAGTGCTGCAGCGGTGGCGTCCTCGACGGCGTGGCCCATCGACTTGTAGACCGTGATCTCATCGTCGCTCGTGCGGCCGGGGTGGTCGCCGCTCAGGATCTGGCCGAGCTCGACCGCCATCGACGGGTCCAGGCCGCTCAGCTCGTGCGTCCCAGCCGGGAAGGGCTGGAACGCCGTCGGAGACTCGACGACCAGGAGCCCGGCGTTCACGGTCGCCTCGTCGAGCTCGGGCCCGTCGCCGACGCCGACCGAGCAGACGTGGGTCCCTGGATCGAGCCAGTCGCGCCGCAGGACCGGCGAGCCCGCGTGCGTGCAGCAGCAGACGACGTCTGCTCCGCGCACCGCCTCCTCGAGCGACTCGACGGCCGTCGCGCCGGTCTCGGCGGCAAGCGCCTCTGCGTGCTCGTGCGTCCGGCTTGCGACCCTGACCTCGTCGAAGTCGCGCACCCGCCCGACCGCGTCGAGGTGCGATCGCCCCTGCACGCCGGCGCCGAGCACCGCGAGGACCCGAGCGTCCTCCCGCGCGAGCGCTCGCGTCGCCACCGCCGAGCTCGCGCCCGTGCGCACCGCGGTGATGTGCGTTCCGTCCATCACCGCGCGCGGTGCCCCCGTCTCGGCGTCGAAGACCGCGATCAGCGCCTGGTGCGACGGCTCGTGCCCTGGAAAGACCGAGACGAGCTTCGCCTCGAGCACGCCGTCGACGTAGCCAGGCATCGCGGCGAGGAAGCCGTCGGGCGCAAATGCAGCCACCCGCGGCGGCACAGAGGCACGGCCGGCACTGAGCTCGACGAACGCCCGCTCCAGTCGATCGAGCAACAGGTCGACGTCCAGCAGCGCCTCGACTTGCTCCCGCGCCAGGACCAGCACCGCCATAGTCTGAACGGAGCGTCGCGCCGAGTTAGGCCGTAGGCCGTATCTCCGAGAACCGGATCACCGTGACGACGTCGTCGTCGCCGACTTCGCGGTTGTAGAGCTGGCCGAGGAAGGACGCCATCTCCTCGGGCCGCCGGATCTCCGGGTTGTCGTGCTCGATCTCCCGCGGGGACAGGTCGCGCAGCGTCTTCACCTCGACCTTGTCGATCACCGCGTCGAAGATTCGCTGCCGCGGGCTGAAGCGCGTGCCCGCCAGCACCTGGACGATCATCCCCTTGCGGTACTTGCGGGACTTGTCGCCCAGGCGGATGGTCGCCGTCTTGCGGCCGCTGCGCAGCTGGTCCGCCACCATCGGCGAGTAGAAATTGAGCGCATACACGGCGTCGTCGTCTCCTGCCACGAGGCGCGGGGGATCATAGTGCCCTCACGGCCTCGAGCGCCTTCGCGGCCATCTCCCGCTCGCCCTTGTACGCGAGCAACGTCGGCCCTTCGGCGAGTGGAAGCCACCGCACCTCGGCCACCTCGTGCGCCGTCGCAGGCGGCAGATCGCCGAGCCGGCCGCCGGAGTAGCGGACGAGATAGAAGCTCACGACTTTGAAGATGCGCTCCCCGCTCCACGTGAAGACGTAACGGATGTCGCCGAGCTTGCCGAGCGATGTGCCCTCGGCGCCGGTCTCCTCCGCGACCTCACGCACCGCGGTCACCTCGGCTGGCTCCCCGCTGTCGATCCGCCCCTTCGGCAGCGCCCAGAGGCCCTCCGGCTTGCCCCCCGGACGGATCGCGGCGAAGACCCACTCGCCGCGCAGGCGTCGGACGAGGACACCGCCGGCCGAGAACTCCCGCTTCACGCCCGTGTTTGTAACAAACGGGCGAAGCCGGCGCGCCCGCCCTTTGCATCACCCGCACCGGAAGCGCTAAAGTGCCCTGGCACTCCGACAACGAGAGTGCCAGACCCTGTCACAAAGTCGCTACACCGAAGGAGGGGCTGGATGAACATACAGCCACTGGGCGACCGCCTGATCGTCGAAGCCCTCGAGGACGAGGAGACGACCGCGAGCGGCATCGTCCTGCCCGACACCGCCAAGGAGAAGCCGCAGCGCGGCCGCGTGCTCGCGGTCGGCCCGGGCTCCCGCAACGACAAGGGCGAGCTCATCCCGATGGAGGTTGCCGAGGGGGACGAGATCATCTTCTCCAAGTACGGCGGCACGGAGATCAAGCTCGGAACCGACGACGTCCTGGTGCTCCGCGAGACCGACGTCCTGGCCAAGGTCGTGGGCGGCGGTTCGAAGGGCTCGAAGAAGAAGAAGGAGATGGCCGGCGCGACTGCCTAGCGCGCGGCCGAAGGAGGAACTAAATGGCACATAAGGAGTTGAAGTTCAACGAGGATGCACGGCGCTCGCTCGAGCGTGGCGTGAACATCCTCGCCGACGCGGTCAAGGTGACCCTGGGCCCGAAGGGCCGTTACGTCGTGCTCGACAAGAAATTCGGCGCACCGACGATCACCAACGACGGCGTCACCATCGCCCGTGAGATCGAGGTCGAAGACGTCTTCGAGAATCAGGGCGCCCAGCTCGTCCGCGAGGTCGCGACCGCGACCAACGACGTGGCGGGCGACGGCACCACGACGGCCACCGTGCTGGCCCAGGCAATCGTCCGCGAGGGCCTGAAGAACGTCGCCGCCGGTGCGAACCCGATGGGTCTCAAGCGCGGCATCGAGTCGGCTGTCGACGCCGTCGTCGAGAGCCTCAAGAAGCAGTCGAAGGAAATCTCGGGCAAGGAGGACATCGCCCGGGTCGCCACGATCTCGGCGCGGGAGCGCGAGATCGGCGACGTCATCGCCGACTCGATCGACAAGGTCGGCAAGGACGGCGTCGTGAACGTCGAGGAGGGCCAGACGTTCGGCCTCGAGCTCGAGTTCACAGAGGGCATGCAGTTCGACAAGGGCTACCTGTCCCCGTACATGATCACCGACCCGGAGCGCATGGAGGCCGTCCTCGAGGACCCGTACATCCTGGTCGCGAACCAGAAGATCGGCGCGGTCAAGGACGTCCTGCCGGTGCTCGAGCAGGTCATCCAGGCGGGCCGTCCGCTACTGATCGTGGCGGAGGACGTCGAGGGCGAGTCGCTCGCGACGATCGTCGTCAACAAGCTGCGTGGCACCTTCACCGCCGTAGCCGTGAAGGCGCCGGGCTTCGGTGACCGCCGCAAGCGCATGCTCGAGGACATCGCGATCCTCTCCGGCGCCGAGGTGATCACGGAGGAGATGGGCCTCAAGCTCGAGAACACGAAGCTCTCGCAGCTCGGCCGCGCTCGCCGTGTCGTGGTCACCAAGGACGCGACCACGATCATCGACGGAGCCGGCGATTCCGACGGGATCAAGGCCCGGATCAAGCAGCTGAAGAGCGAGATCGAGAACACCGACTCCGATTTCGACCGCGAGAAGCTCCAGGAGCGCCTGGCGAAGCTCGCGGGCGGTGTCGCCGTCGTCAAGGTCGGCGCTGCGACCGAGACGGAGATGAAGGAGAAGAAGCACCGCGTCGAGGACGCGCTGCAGGCCACCCGCGCGGCCCTCGAGGAGGGCATCGTGCCGGGCGGCGGCGTCGCGCTCCTGAACGCGGTTGACTCGATCAAGCTCGACGGTGACGGCGACGAGCGCACCGGCGCGGCGATCGTCGCGCGGTCGCTCGAGGAGCCGATCCGTCAGCTCGCCGACAACGCGGGCCTCGAGGGCTCGGTGGTCGTCGACAAGATCCGCCAGTCCCCGAAAGGACAGGGGCTCAACGTCGACACCGGCGAGTACGAGGACCTCGTGAAGGCGGGGATCATCGATCCGACGATGGTCACGCGCTCTGCGCTGCAGAACGCGGCCTCGATCGCGAAGAACATCCTGACCACCGAGGCAATCGTCGCCGAGCCGCCGGAGAAGACCCCGGCCGGCGCTGGCGCCGGCATGCCCGACATGGGCGGGATGATGTAACCAAGCGCCTCGTGCGCTTCGCAGAAGGGCCGGCTCACGCCGGCCCTTCTGCTTTTTCAAACCAGAAACAGTCACAGTGACAGTCCCTGTTCGGAGCAAAGTCCGGGGGCGACACCGGCGTTCCGGCCTAACAACGACGAAACGGCCCAAGGGCCGTTTCGTACGAGGGGGATGGGGAGGTGGGTCGCGATGAATATCGGCCGCGCGCGTCGCCTCTCGCTCCCCCTTTCGAGTGAAGTCGCGTCCCTACACTGAGGCGCATGGAGACCGCCACGGGAACGCTCTACCGGCTCAACCGCGGCTACGTAGCTGTCACCGGCCCGGAGGCGGGCGACTTTCTCGAGCGCATGGTCTCGAACGAGGTCGTGTCGCTCGAGCCGCGCGAGGCGTGCCAGGCGTTGCTGCTAACACCGAAGAGCAAGATCGTCGCGCCGCTGCGAGTGGTACGCGAGGGGCCGGAGGCATTTCTGCTGCTCACCGAGTCCGACCTGGCGGAGACGGTTGCCTCGACGCTGCTGCGCGCCCGGTTCGCGGCGAAGTGCGAGATCGAGGTCAAGCCGTACCTCGGCTACCTTCGCCTGGGCGAGGGTGACGGGATCCGCAACGACGACTACGGCCTCGCAGCGTGGGAGTCCTGGGGCGACGAGGAGCTCGACGCCGCCGATCCGCAGGAGCTCGAGCCGCTCCGCATCGAAGCCGGGACCCCCGTGTGGGGCAAGGAGCTCGACGACGCGGTCCTGCCCGCCGAGGCCGGGCTGGACGAGACGCACGTCTCCTTCACCAAGGGGTGCTACCCGGGCCAGGAGCCGATCGCCCGGCTCCACTACCGCGGCCGCCCGAACCGACGGCTGCGCGTGCTCGAGGTCTCCGACGCGAGCCCCGGCGACGAGATCGTCCTCGGCGAGAAGACGGTCGGCCGCGTCACGAGCGCTGTCCCCGGCCGCGCGCTCGGCTACGTCAGGCGCGAGGTCCCGGACGACGCCGTCCTGAAGATCGGCGGCGCCGAAGCGCGGCTACACTTCTCCCCCGCGCGCCCGTAGCTCAGGGGATAGAGCGCTGCCCTGCGGAGGCAGAGGTCGCAAGTTCGATTCTTGCCGGGCGCATTGACTCGACTACGGCTGTTTGCGGGACCCTGAGCGAGATCTCCATCCGGCGGCTCGAGCCCGCGGACGCCGGCTGACCAGCACCTTCGTGCCATAGCCGCTCCGCAGGAACGCCAATACGATCGTCCTACGAACGACGGCGAGAGCAGCGGTCAAGACCCCGGGCCGACGATGCTCTTCGCTTTTTCGCGCTAAGGCCTGGGGAAGTAGAAAGGAACGTCACGTGAAGAAAGGAATCGCCGCGATCGCGGCTCTCTTCGGAGTGCTCGCAATCACGTCGGGCGCATTTGCCGCCCAGCACTACCTCATCACCTCCTCCAGCCAGATCAAGGACGGCGCGGTTCGGCTCGCCGACCTCGCCCCGGGCGCCCGCAAGGCGCTGCACGGCCACAACGGCGCGAAGGGCGACCGCGGGCCGGCAGGCCCGAAGGGCGACACCGGGTCGCAGGGCCCGCAGGGTCCAGCGGGCAAGCCCGCTACGACGCTCCAGCGGCTAGCTGGGGACTTCTCCGGCACGAACGCGAGCGTTGCGACCTCGCTCGACGGGGTTCAGTTCGGCCCGTACTCGAACGGCGGCGCCTGGGGCGGCTCCGTGCGGTACGACGGCGCGAACGGCCTGAAGCTCGACCAGATCAAGCAGCTCTCGTACAACGTCATGTACTCGGCGGCCGACGAGGCGAAGATCGGCGCGCCGTACCTGCGGATCTTCCTGAACAACGGCAAGGACGTGATCTTCGACGCGACGCAGTGCGCGACGACCGCCCCGGACAAGAACGCGTTCCACAACTTCGAGGTCGTCGGCAAGGACGTCCGCTACGACGACGACTCGTGTGACGGCGTGGCCCCCGACCAGCAGCACTGGTCGAACGTGGTGGCCGACCACGGCTCGGAAGTGATCAGCGGCATCTACGTCACGACGGGCTTCAGCGGAGGTGCGGACCTCACTGCGCTGCTCCGCGGCCTGAGCGTGAACGGGCACCAGTTCACCTTCGGCTCGGCGTAGAAGGATCCCGGTCAAACAAGCCCCGGATGCTCACGCTTCGGCGTGGGTGTCCGGGGGCTTGCGCATGGGGCCCAGCGCGGCAAGTGCCACTCGTGCCCTTGTGGTGCCGAAAGTGACAAGCCGTTCGACTTCGATAACACTCCCGGAGTGACGCAGGAAGTAGGCGGGCTGACACTCGGCGGTGACGTCGAACAGGCCCTGGCCGGCATTCCCGTGCCGAGCTACGTTCTGGACACAAACGGCGTCGTCCGCTGGGTCAACCCCGCCGCCGAGCAGCTCCTCGGCAAGGTGCAAGGCCGGCACTTCACCGAGGTGGTGGGGCCTGAGGACCGGACGCGGGCACGCGAGCTCTTCGCGAGCAAGGTGCTTGGAGCCGCCTCCGCGACCGAGACGACCGGCGTTCTGGTGTCGACCGGGGGAGACCGAGTCGCCGTCGAGATCAGCGCGGTGCCGCTCGTGGGCGGGGACCGCGTGGTCGGCGTGTTCGGACTGCTGTCCGCGCGCGAGGAAGCGCCGAGCGCGCCGCCACCGCATCTCACACCCCGCCAGGTCGAGGTCCTTCGCCTGCTCGAGCAGGGGCGCTCGACGAAGCAGATCGCTCAGGAGCTACATCTGAGCTACGACACGGTCAAGAACCACGTTCGCCATCTCTTGCAGGCGCTCGGTGTGCACTCGCGTCTGGAAGCGGTGGCGCTCGCTCGGCAAGGCTGGAGCACCGAAATGTCGGGCAATTAGCGTCGGGCGCTCGAGCATCTCGAGATCGCCCGAGTCGTAGCACTACTGACGCGCCGCCGGTCGCTAGTAGAACCTTCCGTCCGTGACGATCGCCCTGCAGGTCATCATCTCCGGGCTCGCCGCAGGTGGGGTCTACGGGCTCTTCGCCGCGGGGTACTCGCTGATCTACCGGCTCACCGGGATCGTCCACTTCGCGTTCGGCGACCTCGTCGGGCTCGGGATCTTCACGACGCTGCTCGTCTTCGCGGGCACCACGCCTGTGAGCCAGGGCGGCGCGCACGAGCCGAAGTTCATCTTCGCGCTGATCGTCGGGCTCGCGGTGTGTGTGCTGGCCGGCGCGGCGACCTACGTCGGCCTCGTCCAGCCGTACCTCAGCCGCGGGTCGACGATCGGCTGGGTCGCGGGGACGGCCGCGGTTGCCTTCGCTATCCGCGCGCTGATCGGTGCCGTGTTCCAGCGCTCGAGCTACGTCTTTCCCGATCCGCTGCCGTTCCACCGTGTCGGCACGGCCGGCTTCGTGCACATCGGCGGCGCGCAGGTGCAGGCCCGGGCCTTCTTCGTCGGGGGGCTCGCGATCGCGCTGGCGCTCGGGTCGGCGTGGTTCCTCGAGCGGACACGTCACGGCCGGGCTCTGCGGGCCGTCGCGGACGACCGGGAAGGCGCCCGCGTCGTCGGCGTGCCGGTGGAGCTGCTGATCACCCTCGCGTTCGCGCTCGTCGGGGCGCTGGCGATGGTGGCCGCGATCGCCGCCGCCCCCGGCGAGGCCGTCAACGCCAACACCGGGACGTTGCTCGGGCTGAAGGGCCTCGTGGCCGCGCTGGCGGTGCGCTTCGGGCCTCCGCTCAAGGCCTTCGCGGCCGGGCTGGTGCTCGGCGTCGTCGAGTCCGCGATCGCGAACGTCCACCTCGGCGGTTGGCAGCTCGGCCCGTCGTACCGGGAGGTGCTGCCGCTCCTCGCCGTGCTGCTGCTGATCTCGCTCTGGCCGTCGCGCGAGGCACTGGAGGAACGCGAGTGAGTGGGCTCGCACAGACCGCGGTCGAGCTCCGACGCGCCGCCGGCGAGGCCCGGACGCGCTGGAACACGCCGTCGTGGATCGCCCTGGGCGTGCTGGTCGTGGCGGCGGCCGTGCCTTTCCTCTCCCTGCCCGGCGTGCGAGTCGATGCGCTGGCCGACACCGCCTACCTTGCGCTCGCCGCAACCGCCCTGGGGCTGATCGTCGGCCCGGCGGGGCTGCCGTCGCTCGGCACCGGCGCGTTCATGGCGATCGGCGCGTTCACCTCCGCGCTGCTCGTTGCGCGCTCGGGGTGGCCGCTGGAGCCCGCGGCGCTAGCCGGGACCGCGGCCGCGCTCGTCGCCGGCGTGATCTCGGGCGGCGTCGTCCGCCTGCGCCGGACCTTCGTCGCCGTCAGCACCTGGTTGCTCGCGTGGCTCGTGTGGCTCTTCCTGCTCGCGTTCCCGTC
>Ga0207428_10006337_pt1 | contig 10942 bp, 7 predicted proteins | sample RhiMethybrSRZTD1_FD_187600 | JGI IMG/M metagenome (GOLD analysis project Ga0207428, IMG submission 187600) | Populus rhizosphere microbial communities from Tennessee, USA - Rhizosphere MetaG P. TD hybrid SRZTD1 (SPAdes) (version 3) | ecosystem: Host-associated > Plants > Roots > Rhizosphere >... | reverse complement strand
GCATTCTGGGCAAGGTTCATGCTCGCCAGGCCGAAGTCGACATCGCGTTGCTGTGGGAGTCCATCGGAAACAGCGTTCGCGAGTTCGAATCGCCCGAATTGGCCCAACTCTTCTTCTCCGAATCGACACCTGAGGCAACGTCGGCAGTATTTCACGCGCTGTCAGAGGACAATCTCTTCTTCAAACGAAACGGGCTTCGCTTCGTTCCCAGAACGGCTGACCAAGTCACGACCGAACAGACACGTCGAACCAGGCAACGCGAGCGCGAAGAAGTACGCGATCACCTGACACTCGCCGTCAAACGCCTTGTTCACGAGCGTGTTGAGATCGCATCGGACCTGGAACCTGTCGTTGACCGTATCCAATCCTGGATGCGCCACAAGACCGGTGACGAAATTCAGGGCATCCTCGAAAGCCTTACCGGCGTGGCCCATGCGCGTGATGCGGCGTACGACATTCTGGTCCGCTCCGGCCGGATTTCGAATGATGACGACCGCTTTCTCATCATGGCCGGCATTGAGGAATCGTTCAGCTCTGGACACCTCAACGCCGCTGCCGGTTTGGTTCCACCGGCTCTCTCCGGGCGCGTAGACTTTCGAAACCTTCCCGCGATCAGCATCGATGACGACGACACCGTGGAAATCGATGATGCTCTCACAATCTATCAGGACGGAAGCCAGTACGTCGTTGGCATTCACATCGCCGATGCTTCGGCCTTCGTCACGAGAGGAGATGCCCTCGATGCAGAGGCGTTGAGGCGGGCCTCGACCATCTACCTGCCTACCAAGGCTGTTCGCATGCTCCCGGAGCGCCTGTCCACCGATCTCGCCAGCTTGAATAAGGGCGTCGATCGTCCTGTGTTTACGATTGAGGTCCGCTTTGATGCGGACTTCAATCGATTGGAGCATCGCCTTGTGCTCGGATCTATCCAGGTCCGGGAACGCCTGACGTACGAAGAAGCGGACGAGCGCATTCGTGGTGGGGATTTCGGGCTGACAGCTCTCCATCGCATCGCTCTCCGGTTGCGGGCGGAGCGCGAAACTCATGGAGCCGTGAACTTTCGTCGGCCCGAGCTCAAGATCCGAGTCCTTCGCGGAAAACAGAAGGAAGAGATCCGTATCACTTCAAATGACCCTAATTCCGCGTCCCGCATCGTCGTAAGCGAGATGATGGTCCTCCTCAATCGTCTTGCAGCGGACTTCGCGGCCACCAACAACCTGCCCGTCATCTTTCGCACGCAGGAAGCTCGCGATCCCCTGCCCCTGGAAACTTCTCCGATTCCTGAGGCTCTGGCTTTCGACAAACTCCGACGCACGTTCAAGCGTTCCCGGCTTTCGTTGACGCCTGGTCTGCACTCCGGTCTCGGCCTTTCGGCCTATACCCAGGTTTCTTCACCTATACGCCGCTACTCGGATCTCGTCACCCAGCGTCAATTCACTGCGTTACTCGAAGGTAGACCGATCCCCCATACTCGCGAAGAGTTGCTGCATGTGCTTGCCGTCGCCGAAGGCGCCGAACTTGAAATTCGATCTCTCGAAGATCGCTCAACCAGCTATTGGCTCCTCACGTTTCTGGCTCGTGAGAGAATGGGCGTCGTTTTGAATGCGGTGATTCTCGACAGGAAAGGCACAGTCGAAGTGGAAGGCTACTATTTGCGCGGCAAATTGCCTGATCCCGGCACGGAAGAGCCGGGCAGCATTGTCCAGGTCACAGTAGACGGCATCGACCCGATCCGGGCGGAAATCCGGTTCAGGCGAGCCTGATCGGAGCCATGCCTCGTCCCCAAAAGCCCAGCGCCCTGATGGAGAGCGCCGAAAAAACCGCAGCCGTTCTTGCGGGCGTTGACTACGGCGTCCACCCGGAAGACTTCGTTTTCTACGAACTCCACCGCCTGATCGAAGAGGACCGCGCATCCCTGGACGACTCGGAATTCCGCACACTGATCGATGAAGGCATTCGCGCCCACGTTGAGAACAACCTCGATCTCCGTGCCCATCTGGCAGGGCTACTCCGATCGGCCACGCTGACGGGCGACGCCCGGACAATGGCGGGGCGCATCGTTCACGCGTTGGAGGACATCGAGGCCGACCTCTGCAATGTCGCGGTGCTGGTCCGCAGCTACACCACATATCTCCTCTTGAAACTCGAAACGCTGGAGGGAGATTCCACCGACGATCGAATCGCCGCAGCAGCGGATCTCCTCTTCGAGTCCACTGGAGATCGCAGCGCCGCGGAAACGGCTCTCGATGTCCTGTGCGGGACGGCGTCTCCGGTAAGCTCGCGCGTCCTGGCGCACGCCATCTCCGAGCCCTTGCTCGATGAAAACCTTGAAGAGCGCGCATTCAGGTCTCTGAAGGCCGCCTGGCCGCTGCCGCGCCACTATTTGCTCTATAACCTTCGAGACCATCCTCACGAGGACATCCCGATCCGCTGGTTTCAGCTCTTCGCTGAAGTCGATGAGCCCTCCACTGTAGAACTCATACTGGAGGAGTTACGCGCGCACGGCGATAATCCGCGCTATCAGGAGGATCTGGCCGCACTCATGGAGGTTCTGCAAACATGCCGCGACCCGGAGATTGAAGACAAGATTCTCGATGCGGTGAATTCACCAGCCATGAATGCGGCAGTCGTTCTCCTTCTTCGAAAATTTCTGGAAGGATTCCAACCGTCCAAACCTGAGGGGCGCGCGACCGACAGCGCATGGGCGCGACGCTCACGCGCGGCACAGTTGAACCGTCTCTACCTCTCCGCCGCAGCTTTGTTTGAGCAAGGCAGGCTGAAAGAGGCGGCTCAAGCTCTGGAGGAAGTCCTTAAGACTGATCCTGGATATCCGTTCGCCAGCATGCTGAAGAAGCTGATCTAAGCGGGGCGATCGATTGCCCTTCTGGCCGGTTCCTCAGCCCTTCCGGGCTGCTGGTTTGCACGCCGGAGGCGTGAAGGAAATTAGCCCCCGGTGTGCGAAGCGTAGCGAGCCACCGGGGGTTGGTGAGTCCTGGAGAAACGCACGCCGGAGGCGTGCGAGGAGAAATCTGCGGTTCAGCAACACGCCTAGCCTGGAGGTGCGTTCCAGCTGAGTGCTGTCGCGAAAAACACAGACAATTTGTGGCGAATTCCGCGGAACATCGTTGTCGTCGCGGTAAAAGCCCTAAGTTTCAAAACTCGACCGGGCGGTTGAAAAATTGCCTCCTTGTCCCGCGTTATGGAGGTCCTCCACTATAATGCGCTCCATGAGCCTCGGGCATCTTCACGAAGAAATCCTGGAAGCGACGCGATATCTGCCCGAGAGTTCTGCGTTGGTCGTGACCGAAGTTCCGTGGGACGACTACGAGCGACTCCTGGAGCACCTTGTCGAGCGTCCTCGTTTTCGGCTGAGTTATGACAGGGGGCGGTTGGAGATTTTGAGCCCCTCGCAAAGGCATGAAGTTTGCCTGAAGCTCATTGAAGACCTGGTTCGCGCGTTCGCTCAAGCCCGCAAACTGCCTCTCGAAAAATTCGGGCAATCGACCTGGAGGAGACGTGTCCTCGACAAAGGGGTAGAGCCAGATGCGTGTTACTACGTGGAGAATGCGGAACGCGTGATCGGCAAAGAGGATCTGGACCTGGAGTTCGACCCACCTCCAGACATCGTCGTCGAGATTGACATCACTACGCGCTCAATGAAGAAATTCTCTATCTATGCCGCATTGGCGGTTCCGGAAGTCTGGCGATACGACGGCGAGAGTCTCCGGATCTACGAGCTATCTGCTGGTAAATATCAGGAAATTCCTGCCAGCAGGTTTCTTCCGGGCCTTTCCGGATCGGTCCTGGCGAAGCACATCGAGCTGAGCAAGACTCAAGGTCAGACGAACGCGCTAAACGCATTCATCCGGCGTATAAAGATCCGTCCGCTAGCGCCTAATAATCGCTGCAGGATTTGAAGTACGCGCAGACAGGGCACTTGAGCTCACATTTGTGCTCCTGAAGACGCGCACCACAATTTGGGCAGGTTCTTTCGATCTTCTCCAGATGGTTCGGATCAGGCTTTGCGGTCGTCGTGAGGTTTGTCATCCTGTGTCTCTTTTCCAAAGTACTCCGCAAGGTGTCCCAGGATGGTCGCGGCATCTCCGGGCCGTCCTTCGAAGGTCGTAATACAACGCGAACGGCGCCATCCAGTGCCTCGCTTGACGCCAACGATGATGTACTCATCGAAGAAACCACTTTCCTTAAGAAACCGAACTGCCGACTCCGGCGTGAACTCATTGACGCGAAACTCACACACGCTGATCAGATCGCGGAGCCGCTCGGTTTCTTCAGGCTCGGCGAATTCGAGAAAGGGATCCAGGCCATGGACTTCGCATCGCGCGGGGGGTTCTCCGTTCTGTGACAGAGCTTCGAGCTGGGCTTTAACAAACTCGCCGAGCGCACAATCTTCGAAGCCCTCGATCACAGGGCCCGTGCGCTGCAGCGACATAAAAAAAACGCCTTTGCGGGGAATAAGTCTTCCGATGTCATCAACCTCACCAAGCAGCGCAGCCTCTTCAACAGACGGACACAGCAAAGCCAACGGACGTATCGTGGATCGGCGCACGTTCTGGGGCGGCACAAAGACACTGTTCCGGATACGAAACCGCAACTCAACCATCAGCTCCTCCTCAAAACCCGCTCAACGACCAAACGGGCAACACATTTATTAAACGCATCTCGGACAGAAGAGGTCCGTTTAGGAGCTGTAGTAGCCGCTCTTTGCGCGAATCTTGACGTCGCGACCGGGCGCTTCAACGCGAATGGAGTGGAAGCCCGGCTTCCGAGCAGTGTAGTAACCGATGTAGTACTGCTTTGCGAGCTCCTGCCGGATGGTTTCCATCGCCGGTGGCACTCGATCGGTTTTCTGAAGATAGATCACTCGTCCACCGGTTTCCTTCGCAAGCGAATCAATGGTGTGTTCATCGATCAGAATACGTGATCCGATAGGAATGAAATAAAGAAGGGCTCCGGCTTTCTGCGCTTCAATCAGCACGTCCTTGAAACCGGATTTACTCGCGGTGTCGATGCCGTCTGTAAAGACAAGGAGGGCCTTTCGCTCCGGCTCGCGCTCCGACACTTTTCGCAATCCTTCCACGAGCGAGTCGTACAGAACTGATGTTCCCTGGACTGTGAGCGCCTTCAGTCTGGATTCCAGCTGCGAAATGGGCTGCCCCACGTCGTGAAGCGTGCGCACCCGTGTTCCGAACGTCAGGACGAAAAGCTCACTGAAACTGGAGGTGTGTTCCGCAAAGTCCAGCAAACCCGTCTTCATCCTCGGAAGGATGTCGACCATGCTGAGGCTGTTATCGAGCAAAATGCCGATCGCGGAATCCACATCTTCCCTTTCAAAGACTGCAATCTTTTGCTCGACGCCGTCCTCGTAGATTCGGAAGTCTCCCTCGTTCAGACCCGTGACGAATCGCCCAGCCCCGTCCTGGGCGGTCAGGACGACGTTGACGAGATCTACGTCAACCCGTAACGGTCGCTGCGCTGGGAGTGCTTGCATAATTACACTGATTAGCAGTCCGATGCAGAGAGAGAAGGCCAGTCTACGGCGCGCATTCAGAGAAGATTTGAAGGACCCGGTTGGAAACAAAATATTAATCCCTTCGGCCGAACTCACCGTATAGACGGTACAACTCGGAGTTTGTCGGAAATATTCTCATACCCGTCTTTACGAGCTTCATGGCGTCAGCGGTTCGTCCGTCCGCCTGATACAGTTTAGCAAGCCGCATATAGATCTCAGGATCACGGTCATATCCATAGTGGATCGCTGTCTCGTACTGTATAGCTGCCTGCTTATGGTCGTTCTGTTCCTCAAAGAGCTGGGCCAAGCGGTACCGCGCCCAGAATGTGTACTTGTCGACCTGAAGCCCCTTCTCGAGAGCCTTCACCGCGCTTGAAACATCCTTTCCTGCAAGATAGTAGTCGCCTAGCGTTCCATACTGGTGGCCAAGGCCAAGCGGCCTGGTGGCGATGTATCGCTCCATCCAGGCCGCGCCATTGGTGAAGTCCTTGCGCATGCCATAAAGTTCAGCAAGCCGCTTCAGCGGTAGTTCGCGTTCGGGTTCTGCGGCCACGGATGCTTTATAGTGCTCGATCGCGCCCTCGGCGTCGCCCACTTTTTCTCTGAGCAGGGCGTGCATTTCTTCAATCGAAGCGATCCAGCGGCTTCCCGGTTTCGCCGCGGCTCGCGCTTTGACCAACGCCGCTTCCGCGGCCTCCAACTCCCCGCGATCATAGGCAATCTGTCCGATGGCAAGCTGCAGGGAAGCATCGTCGGTTCGCGAAGTCTGACTCAGGACACCCATGGCCTGGTTGGCAAGGTTCTGCCGCTCCATGTCAAGGAAGGGTTCGATCAGACTGGAATAAACACTCTCCGGGTCTCCCAGTTCTGTGCCTTCGGGGATAAGACCGTCCTTATTCTCGTAGAGCAGGTTGACATTCAGAGTGCGTGTCTCGCGAAAGAGCTGTCGCGGGGCATGGAATTCGAGGAGAGGAAGATCGTCGCTGTTGTGCCCTGCGTTGGCTGAAAACTTTCGCGCCTGTTCGCTACCCATCACGTAATAGGCAAGAATGCCCTCGGGCCGTGGAATCTTGAAATAATCCCGCAACTCCACGGCAACGCGGGGATCTTCTGAAGCCAGGCGCACCCATCGAGGAAGATTCAGGCGTTGCGGCTGTCGTGTCCCGATAATGATCAGATCGCCCGAACTGACCCACACGGAAAGGTTAGGAAACTTGTCCTGAACTTCACGCAGGATCATCCGCAAGTCCTCAGGATCAAGCTCGTAAAGCTGGATCCACTGCGCGAAAACGCCGTCCGGTTTCAGGACCTGAGCGGCTCGCTCATAGAACTCGGAGGTAAACAGGCTGGCAACGCCGGCGATCCATGGATTCGAGGGCTCAGAGATGATCACGTCGTACTGCTTACGCGTCACGTTCATGTAGTTCCGTGCGTCGTTGTACATGATGTGAACCTTCGGATTCTCGTAGCTCTTCCTGTTGAACTCCTCGAACTTGGGGCCGGCGCCAACGACAGCCGGCTCGATCTCCAGACAATCGACTTCTTCGACCTCCTCAAATGCCGTCATGGCTCCGACGGTTACACCTCCGCCATAGCCGATGATCATCGTGGAGCGGGGGGTGGGATGATACAGGATCGGCAGATATCCGATCATGAGCTGAGTGATCATGTCGGCCTTGTTCGATGCGTCCACTTTCCCGTTGGTGCGCAACCCCACATAGTCCTCTCCCTTGCGGACAGAGATCGTGGCGTTGTTGCCATCCTTGAAGTAAACGACGTCCGTGTCCTGATAATACTCACTGATCTTGAGCTCCGGCCGCGACTCAAACGACCGCGAGTAGACGAGAATGCCGCTGTCCAGTGAACTCCTGGACCAGAACACGCCTCCACGCATGGATAGCGTCGCGATCACCAGCAGCGCGAGCGCCCCCCATTTCGCAACGTTCCGGGGCCGTTCCGCGCCAGGCGCAGAAAGCAGGAGGGCAGCCATCGCAGAATTCACAAACAAACCCGCAAGAATCGCGCGTTCAGTGCCCAGCAAAGGGACGAGTACGAAGCCGGCAGCAAGCGATCCTGCAATGGCCCCGAGGGTATTCACCGAGTACACATTACCGATGCTGCGGCCCAAAACTGTAAGCTTGTTGGAGTAAATCTGACTTGCCACCGGCATGGCCGCTCCCATGCAGACCGTGGAGAAAATCATCAGGGCCGCGCAGAGCAGAAACTGGGTCGTCATCACGGCAGGGAACGTGTAGGAGAGAGCCTTAAGCAACGCGATCAGAATATAAGGAGCCACGAGGTAGCCCACAAGAAACAGCAGTGCCCCGCCGGCGACGCCCAGTTGCGTCAATCCAAGCAGCCGCAGACCGGCAGCACGACGCCACTTCACGGCAATCGAACTGCCGAGAGCGATACCCACCAGGAATGTCACCAGCATGATCGAGAATGCGTAGGTCGAACTTCCGATCATCGCTGTCAGCGCACGGGTCCACGCGACCTCGTAAATCATCGAGACAAATCCGGATGTTGCGAGGGCCGCGAGAACGAGCCTGTCCGTTTTCGCATCACCCTGCTCCCCGGCAACCGATGGATTCTGTTGCTCTGGAACCGCGGATTTTCCCTGCTGACGCGAAGCCATCAGAATTGCCGTAACACCTATCCCGATGTTCAAAGCCGCTATGAGGAAGGTGCTGCGCGTGTTTCCCAGTTGGGGGACAAAGAATAGCGCTGCAGCCAGCGTTCCAAACGCAGCCCCGAAAGTATTCAGCGCATACAGCAAGCCCACCTTGCGCTGCACTTCCTGAACGGCTTCGGTGAAAAAGCGGGCAAGAACCGGCAGCGTTCCTCCCATGAGAAACGTGGGAACGATGAGAATCAGGAAACTCGTCAGAAATCGGAGTAATCCGTTGCCCCCCGGGACGTTCTCAAGAGACGGCGCGAACGCCCAGTAAAGGGTGTCCAGCGATCGAAACGCGAGAGGGACCAGAGAGGCCGATATGCCGATGCCGATTTCCAGCAGCCCGTAAAACCTCAGGGGGCTGGAGACGCGGTCCGCCTTCCTGCCAAGCCACCAACTGCCGAGAGCCAGACCTGCCATGAACGCGCCCAGAACCACGGAAATCGCATGAGACGTGTTCCCGAATACAAGGCCCGTGAGGCGAACCCAGATCACTTCATAGACAAGGCCCGTCGCACCCGACAGAAAGAAAATTAAATACAGAATGCGGAAGGACTTCATAAGCGCGCGATTGTACAACTATCTTGACCAGTAGAGAACGAGCATGGCGCCCGCGGACGCCATAGACACCGCAAGAATCTTGAGTCTGGTCATCGGCTCTTTCAGAAACATCGCGGCAAAAACGACTATCAGCGCAGTGCTCGTCTGGTTCAGCAGCGCGACGATGCCGGCCTGAGCGTACCGAAAACCTGCCAGCCAGCAGAAAAGCGAGAGATAGGCGCCAAAGAACGTTCCCGGAAGCATGAATTTCCAGGCTTGCTGCGGACGAAAGACCGCATAAACCGACTTTTGCTCTAATGAGAATGGGGCAAGCAAAACCAGAATGGCAACTCCGCCGGCCATTCGGATGGTAATCAATTGAGAAAGCGGATAAATATGGAGCAAAGGCCTTACCAGAACGATTGCAAACGTCACGGTCGCCATGGACAAGGCTCCCAAACCACAACCGATCCAAAACTGCCGGCGCGTAATGGCCCCACCAAAACCGCGGCTCGAACTGAGGACCACGCTCGCAAGTATCAGAACCCCACCAAGGAGAGCGAAGGGAGCCAGCGTTTCGCTCCAGAACAGAAACGACATAAGAATGATGAAGGGACTGTACAGACAGTCGACCAGAGCGGTTCGGCTGGCCCCCAGTCTCGCCAGGGTCATAAAAAAGAGCATGTCCGAAATGCCGATCCCAATGGCTCCGCTAACCAACATCAGCGCCAGGTCCGAAGGCGGAATTGAAAGAAAGTTCGTGGTGCCTAGAAAAACGGCAGTTGAGACACAGAACACCAGCGCAACGCAGTTCTTGAACAAATTCAGCCCGAAGGGGCTGACGAACGCGATGGACCTCTTATATAGGACAACACCAATGGCGTGGAGCAGCGCCGTGAGGAGAGCAAGGAGTTCACCCATGGGATTCAAAGCGTTAGCCGGAAACGGAACCCGTCGGCGGCAAAATCACTCGCGGAACAAGCGCGTGATTGTACAACTATCTTCTGTACTCTTCGTCTAAAAGAGACATGATCAAAGATCTCACTAGAACCTGCGACCTGTGCCACAGGATGATTCCGTCAGGTGAGTACGTTCAGAGAAATTCGGAGCGTAACGGCCCCGATGTTCTGATGGTTTTGGTTGAGAATGAAGATCGCGATTTGCGGCTGATTGAACTTCCCGATGGCAGCATCTCCCTGGATACCTGCTGGAGTTGCTATACGAGGATGCCGTTCAATCACAGCACTGCCCTGAACTGAATCAGTCCCTCACCTGCAGCAAAACCTTACCTGTCGTCCGGCGAGCTTCCAGTTCGGTGTGTGCTTTTGCCGCTTGCGTTAAAGGAAAAATGAAGTCGTGGCTCAGCCTGAGTTCGCCGGAATCAATCCACCTGAAGAGGTCGGCAGAGCGCCACTGAATCTCCTCGCGTGACGCCGCGTAATGGTTGAGCGTGGGCCGGGTCAGAAAAAGCGACCCTTTGCTCATCAGCACAAGCGGATCGATCGAGGGGATGGGTCCACTTGCCTGTCCATACAGCACGAGGTAGCCGCGAGGCCGCAAACAATTGAGACTCTTTTCGTAGGTCGCTGCACCCACACCGTCGTAAACCACGTCCACACCGCGTCCGGCGGTCAGTTTCTTCACTTCACTTTCGAAATCCTGCGTGGCGTAAAGGATTGTCTCGTTAGCTCCGGCGGCTCGTGCCAGTTCAGCCTTCTGCGGTGTGCCGGCTGTCGCGAGCACTCTGGCCCCAAGGCGACGCGCAATCTGAATCAATAACTGCCCCACACCACCGGCGCCGGCGTGCACCAGCGCCACATCCCCTGAGCGCAAGGGGTAGGTGCTGTAACAAAGATAGTGGGCGGTCATACCCTGAAGCATGATTGCGGCACCAGCCTTGAAGTCCACCGATGCAGGAAGAGGCGCGAGCCTCCATGCGGGGACTGCAGCGAACTCTCCGTAGGATCCGAGCGTCATGGCATAAGCGACGCGATCGCCTACACGGACGTTCTCCACCCCTTCGCCAATCGCGGAAACCACACCCGCTCCCTCACTACCCAGAGTGCAGGGCAGCGTTGGAGGCTTGTAAAGCCCTGCGCGGTAGTAGGTGTCGACAAAATTCACACCCGCAACATGGACCTGGACTATCGCTTCTCCGGTTCCAGCAGTGGGAACCGGAGCGTCTTCATAAACCA
>Ga0207428_10006334_pt1 | contig 10943 bp, 12 predicted proteins | sample RhiMethybrSRZTD1_FD_187600 | JGI IMG/M metagenome (GOLD analysis project Ga0207428, IMG submission 187600) | Populus rhizosphere microbial communities from Tennessee, USA - Rhizosphere MetaG P. TD hybrid SRZTD1 (SPAdes) (version 3) | ecosystem: Host-associated > Plants > Roots > Rhizosphere >... | reverse complement strand
CGTCCGCGCCGCGGCGATAGCCTCGGGACGGGGTCAGATGAGCGGAAACCAGCCGGGACCGCCGAGCGAGACCACGCGCATCCGCGACATGCCCGCGCCTCGCATGGCCGAGGGCGTGGCCGCCAAGCCGATGCGCTGGGCCTTCACCTGGCCCTATCGCGTCATCCTCCTCGGCGTCTACCGGGCGGGGTTCCGCCCGTGGCATCTGACGCTGCTCGGCCTGGTCACCAACGTCTGGGTCGGGGCGTCCCTGCTCCGGGGCCAGTTCCTGCTGGCGGGGTTGCTGCTGATCCCGGCCGGGATGTTCGACATCCTGGACGGCGCCGTGGCCAGGCTCCGCGGCGAGGACAGCCGCTGGGGTGCCTTCCTCGACTCGGTCCTGGATCGGGTGGCCGACGTGATCCTGTTCGGATGTCTGTTCTGGTCCCTCGCGGGGCAGGGCCTCCGGCTCGAGGCGGCCCTCGCGCTGCTCACGCTGGTGATCGCGCTCTGCGTGAGCCACGTCCGCGCCGAGGCGGAGGCGGCCGGCGTCGAGCTCACCGAGGGCTACTTCCAGCGGCTCGAACGCTACGTCGCGATGATGATCGGCCTCCCCGTCCCGGGGGCGCTGCTGCCGGCGCTCGCGATCTTGACCGTGCTTGGCGCCGTCACGCTGGCGCAGCGCGTGTGGTCGGCGGTGACCCGGGTCGTCGCCGCGGGTTCGCGGAGCGCGATCGACCGGGTGGCCGTCCGCGACCACGGTCCCCCCGACGAGCCCTCGCCCGAGTCGGCCTCGGGTCCGAACGCGACCCTGGGTGCGTGACGTCACCGAGGAGCCGAAGGGAGCACGTGCCACAGGCGGCTCCGTCGGCGAAGATGCACGCGTGGACGAGTCGTTTCGGCGGGTCGGTTCGCGGGCCGAGGTTCCCGAGGGAGAGCTCCGATCCTTCGACCTCCCCGGTCTGCGTGTGGCGATCGCGCACGTGGAGAACGAGCTGTACGCGTTCGGCGACGAGTGCACCCACGAGGGGTGCTCGCTCGCCGAGGGAACGCTCGGCGAGCGGGAGGACACCGTGGTGTGCCCCTGCCACGGGAGCGAGTTCGACCTCGCGACGGGCGAGCCCGTGGAAGGGCCGGCGATCGATCCGGTGCCCGTGTTCGCCGTCCGCGTGACCGACGAGTGGATCGAGGTCCGCCCGCCGTCCGAGCGGGGGTGGTGATGGCCAAGGAGCTCCTCCCGCAGGCGGCCGTGATCTTCGGGGCGTCGGGCGATCTGACCAAGCGGAAGCTGTTGCCCGCCTTCTGGCACCTGTGGCTGCAGCGGCGGCTGCCGAAGGGGTTCGCGCTGGTCGGGTACGCGCGCTCGGCGATCACCTCGGAGGAGTTCCGGCAGTCCGCGTTCGACGACATCACGAAGTTCGCCAAGCACCCGCCCGAGGGCGAGGACTGGGAGGAGTTCGCACGGCGCCTCTCGTACCACCAGGGCGAAGTCTCGGAGCCCGGCGCGATGAACGACTTCGTGACGTACCTGGAGAAGATCGACGCCGAGTTCGGCACGGAGGGGCGCAGGATCTTCGACGCGGCGGTGCCACCCACCGTCTACGCCGACATCGTCCGGCGGATCGGCGAGACCGGTCTGCATCGGGACGCGAAGATCGTGCTGGAGAAGCCGTTCGGACACGACCTGCAGAGCGCGCGCGAGCTCAACGAGGTCATCCACACCGTGTTCGACGAGGCGCAGGTGTTCCGCATCGACCACTACCTCGGCAAGGAGACCGTGCAGAACATCCTGGCCTTCCGGTTCGCGAACGGGATGTTCGAGCCGATCTGGAATCGTCGCTACATCGACCACGTGCAGATCACGGTCGCCGAGAAGATCGGGATCGAGGGGCGCGGGCCCTTCTACGAGCAGGTCGGCAACATCCGGGACATGATCTCGACGCACCTGTTCCAGGTGATGACCTTCGTCGCGATGGAGCCACCCGTGTCGTTCGCACCCGACCGGCTCCGCGACGAGACCGTGAAGGCTCTGCGATCGACCGACATCTCGAGCCCGGATCGCGTGATCCGGGGCCAGTACGAGGGGTACCGCGAGGAGCCCGGCGTCGCATCCGACTCGACGACGGAGACCTTCTCGGCGATGGAGCTCGACATCGACAACTGGCGGTGGGCGGGCGTGCCGTTCTTCCTGCGGACCGGGAAGGGGCTGGCCGAGAAGTGCAGCGAGATCACCCTGAAGTTCAAGAAGGTGCCGTTCAACGTGTTCCGCGGGTCCGACATGGACCTGCCGATGCGCGACCATCTCACGGTGCGCGTGCAGCCCAACGAGGGCATCACGATCGGCTTCAACGTCAAGCAGCCCGGACCCGGTATGCATCTGGGCAGGGCGGCGATGGACTTCGACTACGACGAGGCGTTCGCGCACACGGAGCTCGCCGACGCGTACGAGCTGCTGCTCCTCGAGGCGATGCGAGGCGACCACTCGCTGTTCATCCGTCAGGACGGCGTCGAGCGGGCGTGGGAGATCCTCGAGCCCGTGCTCGAGCAGCCGACGCCGGTCTGCTTCTACGAGCGGGGGTCGTGGGGACCGCAGGAGGCCGAGGAGCTGATCCGGCCCCGAAAATGGCACGTGTCGGGCGTCCACGACGCGCACGACTCCGTGAGCCGCGCCGATCCGGTCTCGAAGGAGCGCTGAGCGCGATCTCGTCGCAGCCGGGCGATCCCGGATCGACACGGCCGATCTCGGCCCTCCGCGTCCTGCCCCTGTCGGCGGGCGATGTGGAGACGCTCAACCGCCGCCTCCCCGTATGGAACTCGGGCGAGTACCTTCGGCGGCTGCTCGCCCAGGGACGCGGGGAGCTCGTCGAGGCGGTCGCATGGTTCGGGGATCTCCCCGGCGGCCGGGGGATGGTGCTGTTCCCCGAGCACGAGGAGTTCTCGACGTCGGCGGTCCGCGAGGGCTGCGCCGAGGTGCGCGACGTCTTCGTCGCGCGGCCCAGGCGACGGCTCGGAGCTGCGACGATGCTCATGGAGTCGCTCGAGGAGGCGGTACGAGACCGAGGCATGGCCAGGGTCGGCCTGTCGGTCTCGCTCGACGAGGAGGCGGCCCCCGCGCGGGCGCTCTACGAGCGGCTGGGGTACGTGCACGCGCACGGGCCCTTCGTCTCGAGCACCGACCTGATCCACGACGACGGCCCGGTCGCCGTCGGTGCGGTGATGACCTACCTGGTCAAGGAGCTGTGACCTCCTCGAGCCTGCCCTCGAGGTAGGAGCGCTGCCGCGGGTTCGTGACGAGCTCGAGCGCCCGGCGGTACGCGGCGGCCGCCTCCTCGTAGCGGCGGACCCGACGGAACAGGTCGGCCCGAGCGGCGTGGAACGGGTGGTAGTCGTCGAGCTCGACCTCCAGTGGCGCGAAGAGCGCGAGGCCGCGCTCGGGACCGTCGGCCATCGCGATCGCGACGGCGCGGTTGAGCTCGACCACCGGCGAGGGCGAGCTCTCGACGAGCCGGTCGTACAGGGCGGCGATCTGGGGCCAGTCGGTGTCCTCGGGTCGGGGCGCTCGGGCGTGGAGCGCGGCGATCGCGCCCTGGAGCTGGTACGGACCCGGTCGGCGGGCGGCGAGCGCGCCGTCCAAGGTGGCCAGGCCCTCGTCGATCATCGCGTGGTCCCACCGGGCCCGGTCCTGGTCCTCGAGCAGGATCATCGCCCCCAGCGGATCGGTTCGGGCGTCGCGCCTCGAATGCTGCAGGAGCATCAGTGCGAGCAGGCCCCGTATCTCGGGTTCGTCGGGCATCAGGGTCACGACCAGGCGGGCCAGGCGGATCGCCTCGTCGCAGAGATCCGTTCGAACGAGTGGGCCGCTGGTGGCGGCGTACCCCTCGTTGAAGACCAGGTACAGGACGGCGAGCACGCCCGGCAGGCGTTCGGGCAGGAGCTCGGCCGGCGGGACCCGGTAGGGGATCGCAGCCTGACGGATCTTGCGCTTGGCCCGGACGAGGCGCTGGGCCATCGTCGGCTCCGGAACCAGGAAGGCGCGGGCGATCTCGCCGGTCGTGAGGCCGCCGAGGGTCTTGAGCGTCAGCGCGACCCGCGCGTCCATCCGCAGGGCCGGGTGGCAGCACGTGAAGATCAGCCGCAGCCGGTCGTCGGGGATCCCGCTCACGTCCGTCTCGTCTCCTCCGAGCGACTCGAGCGCCTCGACGACGCCGAGCTGCGCCGTCTTCTCGCGCAGCGTCCGCTCCCGCCGGAGCCGGTCGATCGCGCGGTTGCGCGCGGTCGTCGTGATCCACGCGCCGGGGTTGTCGGGGATCCCGCGTTCGGGCCAGACCCGCATGGCCTGCGCGAACGCCTCCTGGACCGCGTCCTCGGCGAGGTCGAAATCTCCCAGGACCCGGATCAGGGTCGCGACCGCTCGACCCTGCTCGCTCCGGAACAGGCTGTCGACGACGGCGGCGGTCGCGGTCCCTACGACGACGGCCGGCCCTCCTCGTCGAAGAGCATGACCGGCCGGATCTCGACCGAGCCGTCGTCCCCGACCGGCATCTTCGCGCTCGCCTCGATCGCCTCGTCCAGGCTCGGGCAGTCGACCAGGTAGAACCCGCCCAGCTGCTCCTTGGTCTCGGCGAACGGCCCGTCGGTGGTGATCGTCTTGCCGCCCCGAACGCGAACCGTGGTGGCGTCGTGCGTCGGGTAGAGGGCCTCACCGGCGAGGTGGTACCCCTTGTCCTTCAGGTACTGCGTGTAGTCCCCCCACTCCTGCATGCTCTTGGCCATCTCCTCGGGAGAGTTGCTGCCCCCTTCCGACTCGTCACCGTAGATCAAGAAGATGTACTGCACGCCGTCCTCCTTCTCTTCTTCGCCCGTCCGAGTGGCCTGCGGTCGGCCCCACCTTAACGACGAACGGGTGGGGCGCGATTCGACCGTTGGTCGGACGTTCAGATGCGGAACCCGACCGCCTTCTGGGGCATGCCGAAGGCCTGGTCGGCCGCGACGATCGCCATCCTGGCGAGGAACGAGTACCCGGTCTGCGTGAAGTGCACGCCGTCTGAGGCGCGCACCTCGACGAGGTCGCCGCGGTCGTTGCGGACGAACGCCGTGTACCCGCCGTCCCGGCCCTCGAACGGGGTCCAGGCGTCGAGGTAGGTGCCGAACGGATCCGCGGAGGCGGTCTCGCGGTAGATGTCGTTCACGCGGCGGTAGAAGTCCCAATGACGACGCTCCTTGACGATGGGGATCCCGACCCACACGACGTGCGTCCCCGCGCGGGTCGCCTCCCCCAGGAGGTTGGCCGCGCGTTCGCCGTACCCCTCGAGCCACCGGACGCTCCCGACGGGGATCGAGGTGCCGTCGCGCGAGATCTGCGCCTGCGCGTCGTTGCTGCCGAGCAGCACGAAGACCAGGTCCGGCCGGAACTCCTCGACGATCTGGCGCATGCCCGCCTCCCAGTTGAAGTAGTCCTCGCGCGAGAGCCCGGTCGACTGCCGGCCCAGGGACAGCACCCGCACCACGGAGGGGTTCATCCAGCGCTCGATGGCCGGGCCGAGACCCTGGGAGAGCGAGTCGCCGATCACGGCAACGCGGAGCTTGTTCGACGGGGTCGGGACGCGAAGGTCGGGGCCACCGCGGGCCACCCCTCGGGCCACAGCCTCGGCCTCGCCCGTGGCCGGGCCCGACGTCCCGGCGGTGTGCGTGGCCCTGGACCCGACCTCGTCGGGGGGGAGCTCGAACGCGGGCAGGATCAGCTCGCCGCCGGGCGCGGCCCCGGGATCGCGCCCAAGTGCGCGCTCGACCGAACCGGTCGCTCGGGACAGGAGCAGCTCGTCTGAGATCGCAACGAGCGGCCGCAGGAGCGCGAGCGCCGCCGATCGCCGCGGGCCGACCGGCCCCGCCTCGGCACTCCGCTCCAGCAGCGGCGCCGCGAGCAACGCCCACAGGCACAGGCAGACGACGATCGTCACGAGGACGTCCCACGCCGACGCGCGCCGCGGCACGGGTGGTTGCTGCGGCCTCGACTCCTCTCGAACCACGATCGGCCGTTCCATCGTCTGCATCAGGCCGTCACCTCAGAACCGGAAGTAGATGAACGGGGTCACGCCCTGAGGCCCGAGCGTCGTGATCACGAACAGGCACAGCGCGAGCGCGCCGCCCTGGAGCACCGGGCCGAGCCCTCCGAAGCCCTCGCGCAAACGCGCCGTGGGATCGGCCGGGAGGTACTGAACGCCGAGCATCGCCGCGATCGTCAGGAGCACCAGGGGCGTGACGAGCGCGGTGGTGCCCGCCGCACCGAGCCTGCCGAGGATCTCGAACGCGCTCGCGATCGAGTCCGCGCGGAAGAACACCCAGCCGAGGCAGACGAGGTTGAACGTCACGAGTTGCTTGCGCGCGACGATCCACCGCGACGACGGTTCGACGATCCCGAACCCCTCCGCCCGTCGCGCCCGCCAACGCCCGATCACCTGCCCGATCCCGTGGAACGCCCCCCACGCGACGAACGTCCACCCGGCCCCGTGCCACAACCCCCCGAGAAGCATGGTGATCGTGATGTTCACGGCCGTACGGAACTCGCCGTGCCGGCTCCCGCCGAGCGGGATGTACAGGTAGTCGCGCAACCACCTGGACAGCGTCATGTGCCAACGGCGCCAGAAGTCCCGCAGCGAGACCGCCGTGTAGGGGCGGTCGAAGTTCGCGGGAAACTCGAACCCGAGCAGCAGCGCGACACCGATCGCGATGTCGCTGTACGCGCTGAAGTCGGCGTAGATCACGATCGCATACGCGTAGATCGCGATCAGGACCTCGAGCCCGCCGTGCGCGTTCGGCGCGCCGAACACCGGGTCCACGATCTGGCTCGCGAGGAAGCTCGAGATCACCATCTTCTTGAACAGCCCGCCGACGATCAGGAACGAAGCTCGCGACACGTCGATCCTGCCGGCGTCCCGGGGGCGGCGGATCTGCGGGATCAGCTCCTCGCTGCGGACGATCGGACCCGCGATCAGGTGCGGGAAGAACGCGAGATACACGGAGACGTCGAGCCATCGCGACACCTGGATCTGGTACCGGGAGACGTCGACGACGTAGCTGATCGCCATGAACGTGTAGAACGAGATCCCGATCGGGAGCAGCACCTGGAGCAGGGGCAGCGGCGGGCGGAGCCCGAAGGACTCGAACGCGTTCGCGACGTTCAGCGCGAAGAACCCGTAGTACTTGAACCACGCGAGCGGGAGCAGGAGCACCGCGACGCTCACGAGCGTCCGGCGACGGCGCGCGCGATCGTGGTTGGTGCGTTCCACCCACAACGCCGACGCCCACGCGAGGGTGCTCACGAGTGCCAGGAGCGAGACGAGCCGCGGGTCCCACCACCCGTAGAAGACGTAGCTGGCGGCCAGGATGCACCACTTCCAGGCGGTTCGGTGCTGGTTCAGCAGCCACGACAGGGCGAACACGACCGCCAGGAAGATCGCGAAATCGGTCGTCGGAAACAGCATCGTCGATCACGGCGGCCGTGCGGCCGCCCCTCGCTCGGACCGTGCCTCGGGCCATGGGGTACGGGTCGACGTTAGGCTAGCGAAGCGCCATGACCGAATCCCCGGATCCACTGGATTTCTTGGACCTCGATCACCTCCTCAGCGACGAGGAGCGCGCCGTTCGCGACACCGTCCGCGATTGGGTGGGCGAGCGCGTCCTCCCCGGCATCGAGACCTGGTTCGAGGCGGGCGAGTTCCCGCTCGAGGTCGCCAAGGAGCTCGGCGCGATGGGGCTGCTCGGGATGCACCTGACCGGCTACGAATGCGCCGGCTCGAACGCCGTGAGCTACGGGCTCGCGTGTCTGGAGCTCGAGGCCGGGGACAGCGGCTTCCGCTCGTTCGTGAGCGTGCAGGGGTCGCTCTGCATGTTCCCGATCCGGGAATTCGGCTCCGACGAGCAGAAGGAGCGCTGGCTGCCCGCCATGGCGCGGGGCGAGGTGATCGGGTGCTTCGGTCTGACCGAGCCCGACGTCGGCTCGGACCCGGGTCGGATGCGCACGAGCGCCCGGCGCGACGGGGACGACTGGGTGGTCTCCGGGACGAAGATGTGGATCACGAACGGCAGCGTGGCCGATCTCGCGATCGTCTGGGCCGGCACCGACGACGGCATCCGCGGGTTCCTCGTCCCGACCGAGACACCCGGGTTCTCGGCGAACGACGTGCATCGCAAGCTCTCGCTGCGCGCGAGCGTGACGTCGGAGCTCGTCCTGGACGAGGTGCGGCTGCCCGCCGACGCGGTGCTCCCGGGCGTCACCGGCCTGAAGGGCCCGCTCTCCTGCCTGTCCGAGGCGCGGTTCGGCATCGTGTGGGGCTCGATGGGGGCGGCGCGCGCCTGTTTCGAGTCGGCGCTCGCGTACTCGACCACGCGCGTCCAATGGGGCAAGCCGATCGGCGGGTTCCAGCTCACCCAGCGCAAGCTCGCGGACATGGTCGTCGAGCTCAACAAGGGGACGCTGCTGGCGCTGCACCTGGGGCGCATGAAAGACGAGGGGCGGCTCGCGCCCCAGCACGTGAGCCTGGGCAAGCTCAACAACGTCCGCGAGGCGCTCGAGATCGCCCGCGAGGCCCGCACGATCCTGGGCGCCAGCGGGATCACGCTCGAATACCCGGTCATCCGGCACATGAACAACCTCGAGTCGGTGCTGACCTACGAGGGCACGACCGAGATCCACACGCTGGTCCTCGGCGAGGCGCTGACCGGGCTCCGCGCCTACGAGTAGCCCCGAGCTGCAAGCGGGTAGCCTGTCCCGACCCGACACCGGAGGTCCGATCCGCGATGGCGCGAGAGCTCGACTGGGCAGTGTTCGAAAAGGCCGTGGAGATCACCGCATCCGCCGTTCGTGGCGCGATGGGGGGCGAGAAGAGCCAGCCGGCGTCCTACGCCGGTGATGTGTTCAAGGACGTGTGGGTGGCCCTCAAGGCGGCCGTGGAGGAACTCCCGGAGCGAGGGCGCACCGGGTTCTAGGGCTCGTCACTCGGTGCGCGAGATGTCCCGGATGGACACGATCCCGACGAGCTCGGCGCCATCCAGCACCGGCAGGTGGCGAAAGCCGCCATCCAGCATCAGGTCTCGCGCGGTCCTGACGTCGGCCTCGATGCCGACGGTCGTGGGGTCGTGCGTCATCCAGTCAGCGACCGGGTGATGAGCGGCGTCGAAGTCGCTCGCGAGCGCTCGGAGCACGTCGCGCTCGGTGAAGATCCCGGTGGCCCGGCCGTCCTCGATCACGAGCGCCGAGCCGACGTGGTGCCCGCCCATCAGCGTCGCCGCTTCGGCGACAGTGGCGGTGGGTTCGACCGCGACCAGGTCCTTGCTCATGATGTCTCGGACCGTCGTCATGCCGCCCAGCAAGCCTAGTCGCCGGCGTCTCGGCAGGGAAGCCCTGCGCAAGTGGTACGCGCCCCGGCGCCGCGCGTACCCGTGGCGTGGTTCGCACGATCCGTACGCGGTCTTGGTGTCCGAGGTGATGCTCCAGCAGACGCAGGCGGGCCGCGTGGTGCCGGCGTTCCGCTCGTTCCTGCGCCGTTTCCCCACGGTTCGAACGCTCGCGGCCGCACCCCGCCGGGATGTGGTGCGCGAATGGGGCGGCCTCGGCTACAACCGTCGCGCGGTCAGGCTCTCGGAGGCCGCCCGCGCGATCGTCCGCGACCACGGCGGCCGGATCCCCCGCGACCTTTCGGCGCTGCGCGAGCTGCCGGGGGTCGGTCCGTACACCGCGGCGGCGGTCGCCTCGCTCGGGTTCGGCGAGCCGGTCGCGGTCGTCGACACCAACGTGCGGCGCGTCGTGGCTCGGGTGCACCTGGGGATCGACGGTCACGACGTTTCGGCACGGCAGGTGTGGGCGCTCGCCGACGCGTGGCTCGATCGAGGCGATCCGATCACGTGGAACCAGGCGGTGATGGATCTCGGACGGGAGGTGTGCCGGCCGACCCCCCGTTGCGACGCCTGTCCGCTGGCGCGCGTGTGTCGGTTCCACGTCGCCGGAGCGATCGCGGCTCGCGGACCGAGGCGGCAGGGGGCGTTCGAGGGCTCGACGCGGCAGGTTCGGGGCGCGGTCGTGCGGGCTCTGCGCTCGCATCCGTCGCTCACCCGAACGCGACTTTCCGCCGAGACCGGTTTCCCTCGAGAACGGGTCGAGGGCGCTCTCGACGGTCTCGTGCATGACGGGTTGCTCGAGTTCGATGGGGAGCGTGTTCAGCTGGCGGGTTCCTGAGAGCGGGCTCTTCCGAGGTCGCGGTTACTGGATTCTGGCGCCCCCGACCCGAAGGCCCCTGCGAGCCGCTCTCAAGCCCCGCTCAGGAACGGTCGAATGGACTGCATCGTGTTCGGGACGATGGATAAGCGAATCCACGAAATCTCGGCTTGGGCCGAGACGAACGGTTTCGCATTCGACATCGCGGACCCCGACGACGAGCTCGAAACTCTTCCGCTCTTCCTTCTTAGCCCGCTCATCCGCAGCTTCTGGAACGTGGTGCGCGGCGATTGGAACGGCGTCCCAGTCGAGGCGTTCGATCTCGCGATCGGTCGAACGACCGAGGCGTACGGCATGTCAACGTGCGCGGTCACGGGGCTCACGGTCAACTCACCGCACTTGTTCGTCACACACCGATCCTTCTCAGACCGTGCGACGGACCTGATCGTTTTGCACATCGAGACCGAGTCGGAGGCGTTCAACGAAGAGTGGGAGATCCGTTGTTCGGACCGCCGGTTCGCTAGTGCTGTCGTCCATCAGGGGATGATGGATTGGCTCCTCGAACAGCGTGAAACTCCTCCGCGAACCTCCTTCGAGCTCAACGGCCCGTGGCTGCTCGCAATCACGGAGATGTTGCGACCGCAGGAGTATGGGATCGTGCTCGACGACCTAACCAACTTTGTCGACAGGATTCCAGGGTTCCTACAAGATCTGTATCCGTTGCCTTCATGACGTAGTCCAGGCCCTCCCGACG
>Ga0207428_10006332_pt1 | contig 10945 bp, 9 predicted proteins | sample RhiMethybrSRZTD1_FD_187600 | JGI IMG/M metagenome (GOLD analysis project Ga0207428, IMG submission 187600) | Populus rhizosphere microbial communities from Tennessee, USA - Rhizosphere MetaG P. TD hybrid SRZTD1 (SPAdes) (version 3) | ecosystem: Host-associated > Plants > Roots > Rhizosphere >... | reverse complement strand
TCATGGGTGTCACCTGCGGATCCGACCAGCCGTGATACATGAGGAGTTTCCCGCCGCGATCAAAGAATGGCTGAAGGTTTGGGTTGTTCGTAGCGGTTGCGCCGTTGTCCGACTTTGCCGCGCGATCAATGTCCGCAGCGATATCCATCGTGTGGTAGTCCCACGACCGGTTGCTGAACGCGACGTTCTGCAGTCCTGATATTGATAACCCGAGTGGCGCCGGCCCTCCGAGCGTAGCCCAACCCAATTCCGATCCTGGAACAAGGTAGCCCGAGAACAAGGTCTTGCCGGTCCTCGCATCCTTAAGGGGTGATGTCATCTGTTTCGCAGACTCGACCTGTCCCTTCGTCAAACAGTTTTCACTTTCACCCGCCTTGCACAACAGCGAGGCATAATCGAACTTACATTTCAGCGGATCTTCGATTACGCCGTCCTTCACGCCGTCTACCGCGTCACAGGCATTCAACACTGCACTGTTGATCATGGGATACTTCGCGGCCGGGATTACGCTGTCCGGATTCTTGTTGAGCAGGAGATTCAGTGCCGTGCGCGCACCGTGCATACGCATCTGGTCGATGGCAGAAGCTCCGGCAATGATTCCGTCAAAATCCGCCGGATAGCGTTGGGCTTCCGCAAGACCCTGTCGTCCGCCTTGAGAGCACCCATTGTAGTAGTAGTACTTCGCCGGATTGCCGTAGTGCTCCGTCAGGATGACCTTCGACTGAACCGTCATTTCATGAATCGACCGATAGGCCAGATCGATTACTTTTTCCGGATGCCCCAACGCGAAATCCGCATTGTTGCCGGTATGCCCAGTATCGGTTCCGGCAGCGGCGTACCCTGCTGCGACGGCTGTTCCGATTGCGGGATAGGGAATACTGCCCGCCCATCCCCCGTTACCCACTGCCTGAAACTTGCCGTTCCAGCCCGATTGCGGCAACCAGACTTCGATCTTGATATCTGAATCGGCACTGGGTGTGAGTGTTGCCTCCACCCGGCAGAATGCGGGCAGATTCGCAAAACCTCCTCCACCACGGCCACCACGGGTTGGCGGCACGAAAGCACCCGCAGCCACAATGGCCGAGGAAGTAACCTTCGCGTTCGTGAGCTTCACATTGGCCAGCGATTCGCACGGTGTTGCCGCCCGAGCCTGCAACTGGAAGGCAATCGCAATTAGGCCAGCGCCGTAAAGTTTTCTCAGCTTCATGGGACCTCCGTCTGGGTGTTGGCTCGTGAATATATCGCGCGCAATCAAATTGCGCTACCATCTCCCGCATGGGCTTAATGGACTTCATCCGCGGCGAACTCATCGAGATTCTCGAATTCAACGACGATTCTCGTGACACCATTTCCTGGCGATTTCCTGACAGCGATCGTGAGATCAAACGAGGGGCGCAGCTCATTGTGCGTGAATCACAGATCGCACAGTTCGTCTACCTTGGGCAGTTCGGCGACACGTTTACGCCGGGCAAACACGAGCTGGTGACGGACAACATTCCCGTGCTTTCCACCCTGAAGGGCTGGAAATACGGATTCGAGTCGCCTTTCAAGGCAGACGTCTACTTCATCAACACGCGGCTGTTTACCGGCAACAAATGGGGCACGGCAAATCCGATCATGATGCGCGACCAGGACTTCGGCATCGTGCGCCTTCGCGCCTTTGGCACCTACGATTTTCGGGTAGTCGAGCCGAGGCTGTTTTTGAAGGAAGTCGTTGGTACCGACCAGAATTTCCGAGTCGACGAATTTGCGGAAACAATGCGGTCGCGCCTGGTAAGCATTTTCGCCGATTCCCTGGCGACGGCAAAAATTGCGGCACTCGACATTGCCTCACGGTACACGGAACTTGGAGAGGCACTTCTTCCCATCATCAATCCGATAGTCGCCGCGAAGTACGGTGTCGAGTTCCCGAGCTTCATTCTCGAGAACGTTTCCGTTCCGCCCGAAGTCGAAGAAGCGATCGATAAGCGATCGAGCATGTCGGCTGTCGGAAACCTGAATGATTATGTGAAATATCAGATGGGCCAGGGAATGGGCAAGGGAGCTGGCGGCGCCGGAGGCACCGCGGCGGAACTTGCGGTTGGCTTCGGCATCGCGCAGCAGATGATGAAGGAAGGAGCCATAACGTCTCCTGCAGCAGGCTCACCTTCGCAGGCTCCCGATCTGATGGGACTGCCGGAAGCTGCCCGATTCCTCGGTGTCACTGAAGCCGACGTCATGGCAGCAATCACTGAGGGCGGTCTGAAGGCTAAGAAAATCGGCTCGCAATACCGGATCACGAAAGCCGCTCTCGACGCATTTCTCACCGAGTGAGTTCTGTCACTGCCCTCGGAAAGCGTCCCTGCCCCGATTGCGGCGGGGACATGGAGTGGAACGCCACAAAACAGGCGATCGCCTGTCCTTACTGCGGCTTCGTCCCCAAAGAACAACCCGCAAGCGCCGCGGAAGCGGCAGGCGTTGCGGAACACGACCTCGAAAAAGCTCTGGCCGGTGCCGGGGACGATCGCCGCGGCTACGGCACTCCAACCGTCAAAGTGAAGTGCCAGAACTGCAATGCCATCTCCGTCTTTGAGCCGTCGCGGGTCGCGCAGCGCTGCGACTTCTGCGGATCGCCTTCCATCGTTCCCTACCAGGAAACACGCGATGCAATTACGCCCGAGTCGCTGCTGCCGGTAAAGTTCGATGCTTCACGCGTTCGCGATATCGTCAAGAGCTGGGTGCATTCAAGGTGGTTCGCTCCGGATACTTTGAGATCCGGCGCGCTGACAGACACGCTGAAAGCGATCTATCTTCCCTACTGGACCTTCGACGCTTCCGCCCACGCCGACTGGACTGCAATGTCCGGCGACTACTACTACACGACAGAATCCTATACAGACGCGAAGGGCCAGCGGCAAACCCGGCAGGTACAGCATGTGCGCTGGTATCCGAGTTCCGGAAACCTTGATCACTTTTTTGATGACGATCTCGTGCCGGGAACCGTCGGAGTGCGCATGGATCTCTTAAGCAAGGTCGAGCCGTTTCCTACGAAGGAGCTCAAACCCTATGACCCGACGTTCGTCCGGGGCTGGACCGTGGAACGCTATCAGGTAGACCTGCGAAGAGCCGCAGAACTGAATCACGGTCAGATGGATCAACAGATGCAGTCGCTCTGCGGGCAGCAGGTGCCCGGAAACACTTATCGCGATCTGCAAGTCAGAACTGCTTATGCGGAACGGACCTTCAAGCACATCCTCGTGCCCGTATGGCTGGTGAATTATACGTTCGGCCCGAAAACCTTTCAGGTGCTCGTAAACGGGTACACCGGAACTACTGCAGGGGACCGGCCCATCAGTTGGGTTAAGGTTTTTTTCTATATTGTGATCCCAGCAATCCTGGTGCTGATCATCATTGCCCTCGTGAACGCGCAGGAAGGCTGATCACCGAAATGCCGGTTTAAATGCCCGTCTGCAGTTCGTCCTTTGCCTTGTACCAGTCTTCCTCGGGAGAACCCAGCGGTCTGCCACGTTCCTCCCAAAGAGTGTAGGCTCTTCGCTCGACGTCTTCGTTGGAAACAACCGAAGGATCGTTGCTGTCGACCGAGCGTGCGGCCTCACTTGCTTTAACCGACTTGCTTGTGCGTTTCGATGGGGATTTCTTTGCGGGCATGTGCGACCTCCTACAACACACGGCGCCCAATCGTTACGGAATAAGACCGACGCCCTTGTTTTCTAAATTGTCTCGACCCGGACAACGCTGTGACCGGATCGAGTCTATTGTTCAAATCCCTAGGTCAATTGAGGTCCACCATCCGGAACCGTGGTCTGGGAATTCATCCCGAAGTCGATTTGGGAGCTTGAGGACGTTGACCTACCGGATTGCGATTGACCTGCTCAGATTTTCCCAGCGGGATGCTCAGACATTTCCAGTCGCTTGAACGGAACATCTTGCCAAGGTAGACCATCTGACCAACGTGATAGCTGGCGTGTGCCATGAGGCGATGAAGCGCTTCATGCGCACGAAACTGTTCGCCGCGAATCACGATCGTCTTGAAGAGGTCGTTGTCAGAGAGTGAGTCCAGTGTTCTGAAGAGTGTCGTCCAGCCCTCTTCCCATTTCTCAAGCAGTTCACATCGAAGGACTGCTCTTGGTTGGAATTCTTCATCACGGTTCCGCCAGGGCTTTTCTCCGTCCGCGGTCAGGAAGTCGGTGAATCGCGATTTGAGGTTTCCGGACAGATGCCAGACAAGGACAGCTATGGCGTTCCCTCCACCGGGCCCGCTTTCCGTCAGTTCGGCGTCTGTCAGTTGCACTATGGTTTCGTCGCCGAGTTTTTTATACCGTCCAAATTCGCCTGCGATGGATGCAATGATGTCTCTCATTCGCGGTGACTCTGATCCTTTTGGAACATCATACCGGTTCCCGATCGAAGGCACCACGATCCTCGAACAGTTCGAAGGCAACAAAACTGTCGCTACAACGACCATGAGTTCTCGCCGATAATCCCTGCAGGCGAGGTCTCGTTGGATACAGCAGCCATCAATTATCGCGTTGCAGATTTCCTGAAGGACTATCTCCCGTTTCAGGTAATGGATGTGGAGGATTTGCGTCACTTTGCCCTGTTGGGTCGAGTTCGTTTCTTTGAGCCCAACCAATTTATTGTGACGCAGGGCGCTTCTCGCTTCGAGGTTTTCGTCATTCAACAGGGGACCGTCTTGCTCTGGGACGAACGGAGTAGCGAATCAAGACTAATCGATGTTCGGGGTGCTGGAGCGATGCTCGGCATCGATGAGTTCGATCGGCTCCGCTCGTATCCCTACACCGCACGATCGGCCAGCGATGTGTTGATCTATTCGTTTCCTGCCGATGAATTCGAAACTCTCATTGGGAAGTATCCGGATGCGCTCCAGTACATTTCTGCCTACGGACGTGTGAGCACCGATGAACGTATCCAAAACCGGCATGATCCCCAAAACGCATCGCTGCGGAGCCTCGGATCGGCAACACAGCCGCCACCCTGCAGCCCGGGAATCAGCATCCGCGACGCTGCTCAACTCCTCTTAACTGCGAACGCAGAAGTGCTCCTGGTTCCCGATACGGAAGAAGGGACCAGCAGCCTGTTGACGGCAAGCTCTTTTGTTGAATGGGCGGCAAATGGCGGTGGCAACCCGGATCAACCTGCGCGAAGCTTGTTGAGAAAGGCTCCCGTTACAATGCTGGCGGACGCGACAGTCGTGGAAGGAGTCCTCGCAACGGCAGCCGTCAATGCCCCCGGGTTAACGATTACCTCCGATGGAACCCCCCAGGGCAGGGTTCAATCCATCGTTACGGCTCGGGATCTTGAAAGCGTTTTCGGCGATCGGCCGCTGGAAATCCTTCGCGATATTCGCCGCGCGACGACTGTAGATGCATTGAGGAAAGCCAGGGAGCGATCACGCTCCTTCGTTCTGCGCTATCTCACCAATGGCTCGGCTTCCGAATGGCTTTCGGCCTATACCGCGCAGGTCGATCAAAACATCGCGCGGCGAATCGTCGTCATGGAAACGCCGGACGATGCTTCGGCCTGCTGGTGCTTCAGCGGAGCGGCCGGGCGCGCGGAATCTCTGACCAGTCTCGCGCCGGGAATTGTTGTCCTCTTAAAGGAGGACTGCAACGATTCCTCCTGGCTGGACACACTGCGTCGGGTTCAGAACCGTCTCGAAGGGTGCGGTTTCTTCTCGGACAAAGCTTTCGACGTTTCCTTCAATGTGGCCCCTATTTCCGTTTGGAGGCGACGTTTTCTCGATTGGATCAGGGACCCGATTTTCAAGGAGATCTATCTTGGACGCCCCTTTTTCGATTTGCGACCGGTGATGGGAGACGATCGGCTCTGGCAAGAGCTTGAAGTTCAGGTGATGAACGCGGTCGATCGCGATTTCCTGCATATCGTCGCCAATGATTGCCTTGGAAAACTCCCGCCACTGACGTTTTTCCAGAATGCGGTCGTGGATGAATCCGGAGAGGAAACTTCGCTCTTTCGCCTGGAAGAGACTGCTCTGCAACCGCTCGTTGACGTTGCACGCGTGTTCGGGTTTGCGGCGAAAAGGGTGTTTGGAAGTTCGACCCTTGAGCGGTTCGCGATGGCCGCCCGGTTACTGCCGGAGAACGCCGGTATTTTTCAGGAAGCAGCCGACACTTTTCGCATCGTGCTCTGGCAGCAGGGGAGGGCCGGAATCGCGCAGGGGTCCTCAGGAGCAGAACTCTCCCCTGCCCTGTTGAACCCGTACGATCGTCAGGTCCTGAGGAAAGCATTCCAATCCATCCTGCGGCTGCTCGAGTTCATCGATGATCTCGAATGGTTGAACAGAGTGTGACAGAACAAGCGGTTGCGCTCCGTCATCGAAAGTATTTCGAGAAAACATGGGACGATGACGCACCCATTGACTCCGTGCGCTTCGTAGTGCTCGATTGTGAAACGACGGGCTTGAATCCCATCAGCGATCGCATCATTACTATTGGGGCTGTTGGCGTTCACCGGGGCGAGATCCTGATCGCGGATTCGTTCGAAGCCCTGATCAAAATTACCCGCAACAGTGGTTCGGTGACTGTGCATGGCGTGACACGCGACGAAAGCCGTGGTGGTATGGATGAGCCGCAGGCTCTCGAAGCATTCCTGGACTATCTGAAGGACGGCGTGGTCGTAGGTCACCATATCGGTCACGACATCGCTTCACTCGACGCTGGCTACGAACGCCACTGGGGTTTTCGTCTCTCCAATCTTTGCCTGGACACCATGTATCTCGCCCTCCATCTCCAAAAAGCAGGTGCGTTTTCCGGACGCAAAGCTCAGCACGAATTCACGCTCGACGCACTTTGCAGCTTGTTCAGCGTGCCCCCTCATGGCCGGCACACGGCCGCGGGTGATGCTTTCCTGACGGCGCAGGTTTTTCTTCGGCTGCGTTCTCTTGCCTTAAGGCACGGCCGCGACCGCCTCGACAAGTTTTGTGAGCCCTTCGAACAAACGGAGCAGGCAGAGTAGTCGAGCGGAACCATGGCACTGATGTCCTGTGCTAAGCTGCGACTACTTCATTGTGCAATGGGATACGTACCATCGTTATGTCGAGCTGACGCGCATCCTGAAGGAATACGCCGCGGCGTATCCCCACCTTCTCGCACTGGAGAGTATCGGCAAGAGCTACGAAGGACGCGATGTCTGGCTTGCCACTGTCACGAACTTCTCGACCGGCCCCGCCCGTGAGAAGCCGGCCTTATGGGTGGACGGCAACATCCATGCGACCGAACTGGCCGCATCCTCGGCTTGCCTGTTCTTTGTGCACACTCTCATCGCCGGATATGGCTCCGACGCTGACATCACGCACTGTTTGAATACCCGAGCGTTCTACATTTGTCCGCGCGTTAATCCCGACGGCGCAGAATGGGCGCTGGCCCCAAAGCCGAAGCTCATCCGTTCCTCGACGCGTCCCTACCCCTACGACGAACAACCTATTGAAGGACTGCGCATCGAAGACGCTGACGGCGATGGTCGCATCCTGGAGATGCGCATCCCTGATCCGAACGGGTCCTGGAAGACACATCCCAACGAACCACGCTTACTCGTTCGTCGCGATCCGGCTGAAACCGGTGCAACGTACTACCGACTGCTGCCCGAAGGGCGTATCGACAACTACGACGGCGTGACGATCGGCCTACAACTCGGTAAGGAAAGACTGGACTTGAATCGCAACTTCCCGGCCAGCTGGCGGCAGGATCATGAACAACAGGGAGCGGGTCCGTTCCCCGCGTCGGAGCCGGAGACACGCAACGTGATGGCTTTCATTTCGGATCATGCCAACATCACCGGCGCCGTTGCATTTCACACTTTTAGCGGCGTGCTCCTGCGTCCTTATGACGATCGTGAGGATAAGGAATTTCCAGCCGAGGACCTCTGGACCTATCAGAAGATTGGCGCCGAAGGCACGGGTATCACCGGTTATCCGAATGTCTCGGTCTATCACGACTTCCGCTATCACCCCAGGGAGGTGATCACCGGCTCATTCGACTCCTGGATGTATGACCACAACGGCGTCTTCGCATGGACCGTCGAAATCTGGAGTCCGCAGCGGGAGGCCGGAATCCACCACTACAAATTCATCGATTGGTATCGCGAGCATCCGGTTGAAGACGATTTCAAAATGCTGCGTTGGAGCGATGAGGCGCTTGGGGGCAGAGGCTACGTCGAGTGGTATCCCTTCAACCATCCGGAATTGGGACAGGTGGAGCTTGGCGGCTGGAACAAACTTTTCGCGTGGAGCAATCCGCCACCCGAGTTCCTGGAACGTGAAGTGGCGAAATTCCCACGCTGGCTGGTGTGGCACTGTTTGATCTCGCCCAGGCTCGACATCCTGGAAGCCAGCGCGAAGCCGTTCGGAGACGGAACGTACCGCGTTCGCATGGTTGTGCAGAATACCGGCTGGTTGCCGACGTACATCACGAAAAAGGCACTGGAAAAGAAACTGCGAGGCGTGGTGTGCGAAATCGAACTGCCTCCTGACGGGGCTCTCGAAACCGGTAAGGCCCGCGAGGAAGTAGGACATCTGGAAGGTCGCGCTTACAAAACCGCGTCCGCGGTCTTCGACTCCGATCCTACGGTCGACCGCGTTAAGGTGGAATGGACTGTGCGTGTGTCCAGGAAAGGATCGGCAGTTGTGAAATTGACGGCACGCCATGACCGGGCAGGCCTGGTCCGCGCCGAAGTGAGCCTGACTTAGAAAATTGAGGGCCGGAGGTGGATTAAAGCAGCGGGTTCTTCCGCTTCTCTCCTTCCGGCCCTGATTGCTAGTTTGCCGCGAAGCAGTAGAACAGGCCAGCCCCACCGGTGGCCACGAGATTCATTTGGCTGCAACCTCTCGAGGCGTGAGCAAAATTCCAGGATGATCCGGTTGCGCCACGTCCCATACGATCCGAGTGACCCAATTGAGCTGCGCCCATCCCTTCAGCAGCGCTGGTCCAGTTGCTGCAGGTGTGATCCATACCGTCGGTGAAAGCTCTGCCATCTGCCTGAGATCCGGTCAACATATCGTGGGTATTGGGGGTGTCGCCCACGCCTTTCACGGTCTCGCCCTTCTCGGTCAGATTGGTGTCCTTGGTCATTCCGTTTTTGTCACTGTGCAAGTCGTCAACATTCGCTGCGATCGTGGCTCCCTTTACGTTGACCCAGGGTCCGCGTCCGATCCGATCACGCGCATTAACCGCCGGCTGCCCCATAGGGTTCGCACTCAGATAAGCGCGCCACATTCGATTACCTGCACCCACAGCCATCGCAAGCTTTTGGCATTGTGCATCGGCGCCAGCCAATCCGCCCAGATTGGCGCCATTGCCCGGACCTGCACTGGTCACGAAGAAGGTCATCGCGTTGGCCTGTGGCTCCGGGCGTCCCCACGCCAGGAACGTCGTCACTGCGAATACCGTTGTTGCCAACAGTAGGAACAACGCTCTTCTAATTGTCATCAAAGGCCTCCTTTCGAAAGTAGGGCTCCAATTCTAAACGACACTATTTAAGTTCGAAAATTTCGGGCCTGCATTTTCCGGAAAAGATCTGCGGATCGGCCAGCGAACCTGAGGAAGACTTGATTCTAGTAAACCAACTGAAGCTACCGGGCGTAGGTGAGAACGGCGGTCATGGTGTAGAGCAACCCTATCATCGCAAGCATGAACAGCAACAAAATCGTGCCGCATACGTTGACTGCAAAGTTCAGTACCTGCTTAAGCCACATATTCAACCTCAGAAAAGAAGGGGCGCCTCTGGGTCTTGTTTCAGAGGCGCCTAACCAAAGGAGTCACGGAGGAAACAGGAGGAATCTTACGTCTTGCAAACCAATCCAGCCATGGACCGTTGGTCTATAGTCAGAAGGTGCCCTGAGGCGGTTAAAAGGAAGAGCGAATCACGAGGCAGAAGTCTTGGGAATACATAGACCTGCAGGGATGCCTAAAAGTAATAGTCGAGCGGCGACAGCCCGCCACGGAACGCTGTTCTCCGAAACAAACCAGTTTCGTATATCCTCTTGCCTGCGCCTGAAGGCTCAACCCGCTGCCGTAACGCCAGCGAGATAGACGATCAGCAGCACGAGGTCAAAACGCGTCCAATTGCATTGGGGGAGAAGGGTAAGCATGGCTGGCCGGATTCACACAAAAGAAACTCTCCTGCTCCTTTTCTTTGGCTTCGCCTTCGTCTCGCCGCGTGGGCTCCAGGTCACCGAGCGGCCATTCCGCGGAGTGAACTACACCCTCCGACAGGAAACTGTTCCCAGAGCGGTTACCCTGCACGTCGTCACAGTGAACCTTGGGGATCCTGAAATTCAGGTGAAACTAAGCCCGCCCGGAGGTACCCGGGAAACGGTTAGGGAGACGACACTCGCGTTTCTGAACCGGGAGCGCGCACAGGTCGCGATCAACGCGCACTTTTTCCTGCCCTACCCTTCTGCGGATCCCAATGCGGACGTGATCGGCCTCGCAGCGTCCGAAGGGAAGGTGTATTCCGGCTGCGAAGAGCCTGCACAATCCTATGCGATTGTTGCCAATGCTCCGGCGATCAACTTCGACCGAGCCAATCATGCTTCGATCGTCAGATGTGAAGATGGCACATCGTTGCTATGGAATACGCTGGCCGGTTCTGCGCAGATCATCACCAATGGTGTGGTGACGATTCCCAGGTATAGGGACGCGGAAAACCCGAGCGGTCAGCTGACTCCGAATGCCGACTACTCCAATGATCGTTCGTGGTACGCCCTGCCCCGGGCACGCTCTGCAATTGGATTGACCCGAGACCGCCGAGTACTTGTTCTGATCGCTGTCGAAGCTGTCGGGAACGAAGAGAACTCGGGAATGACGATGGCTGAAGTCGCAAATGTCCTGCATCGAGATTATGGGGTCTATAACGCGATCAACCTGGACGGTGGGGGCTCGACGTCGCTGGCTATCGATGGCCGGAT